>Ga0065711_1026332_pt1 | contig 77890 bp, 38 predicted proteins | sample Hoacrofraction12_FD_59098 | JGI IMG/M metagenome (GOLD analysis project Ga0065711, IMG submission 59098) | Hoatzin crop microbial communities from Cojedes, Venezuela - Epithelial fraction 12 v2 (version 2) | ecosystem: Host-associated > Birds > Digestive system > Esophagus > Crop | place...
AGCAGGCTGCACAGGACCTTGTCCAGGCGGGTCTTGAATATCTCCAGAGAAGGAGACTCCACAACCTCCCTGGGCAGCCTGTTCTAGTGCTCCGTCACCCTCAGAGTGAACATCCCACCTGCACAGCTCAAGACTGGTACTACGCTTCGCTTCTTCTGAAGGAGCAGCGCTGGGAACAGAGGGGAAGAAAGAAAAGGAGGCCGAGAACACTATGGGAGGAGGCAGGAACCTGTCTGTAGGTATTGACCAACAGCTGCAGAGCGGCTGGCTGAAGAGCCCCTGGAGATGAGAGCCCTCAGGCTGAAGGGAAGCTGACCATGCTGCATGGCACTGTTGCCAGCCCCTCCTGCCCGAATGGCCAGTGACTCTCATATTCGAAGTGTGGGGCTACCTTGCTTGCAAGCGGCTTAGTGCTGTGAGGCTACAGGGGGACTGGCATGTCTACATGTGGGCACCATTTTGCTTGGGGAAGTCAACAAACCTACTGCTTGAACAGGCCTGAGGGACCATGGCGGTGGGTGACCCGTGCTGGGGCAACGGCGCACCTGAGGGACTGTGGCCATGGTTGACCCACGATGGGCCAGGGACATCCCTGAGGGATTGTGGCTCATATGCAACGCATAATGGGAGAGGAGAAGCGTGGCAGGAAGCCATTAATCATAGAGTATTAGAAAGAAACTGGACTTCACAGTACTTCAGCCTCCTATGCATCCGTTGCCTCATTGGAGGAATTTTGGTCTACTGAGATTAAAAAAAGGCAAAAATAAGGGTACTTGAAAGTAGGAAGAGGAAGGACAGGTGTTCAAGTAGGGTTTTGCACGGTGATTTCTATCTTCTTTTTCCTCACTACTCGAATCAGTGACTGTATGTTTGTGTTGGTTGGCAGTAAATTAAGTCAAGTAAAATTCCCCAACTCGATGCTGCTTTACCTTCGACAGACTGGTACAAGAAGTGATGGGCTAAATTGCAGTAAGGGAAATGTAGCCTGAACATTTGGAGAAGTTTTCTAATGGTAAAGGAGACTGATCACAGACTGGATTGCTGAGGGAGGCTGTGGAGCCGCTGGACGATTTAAGAGCAGATTAAATGAACTTCTGTCAAGAACAATTTAGAAGAAGTTGATCCTGCCTTTGGGACAAGGAGGCGAATTAGATGACCCTCTTGAGGTGCTGCTGAGCCCTGTTGCCTTTGATTTCTGTGACACTGACACGGTCTTGTCTACCCCTGGGAGAAAAGAGGATACCAAGCTTAATTATCGGAAGGCAGTCAGCAGGAGGTGTTTTCTGAGAAGAGATGGCTTGAGACAGAAGGCTGAGGATGTTAAAGAGGTGAAGGGTGCAATTACATGAGATTATATAATGCTGTATTTGTAATTAAGTTGACAGAAAAGTGAACCTTTTTTTGTTTGACCTAGCACTGACCACATGTCTCAGAATAGTCTTCCTTTAATTCAATGTATATTAAAAAATTGGAGCATCGAGTCCTGTTTAGGTCACTGTGTGGGCAAGGAGGTGCTGGCCTGGATGGTACTTAAGAATTAGGGAGCCACTGAGGATGTACTCACAGGCTTCTCAGGCTGCAGCTGCTTTAGCCAGAATGATTATCAACTCCAGCTTCAGCTTGACTGTACATCCTCAGTCCCAAGCACCCTGCAGCACTCCTGTCAAGGACAGGCACGATTTCATGCTTCTGGCTACTACATTAATGCAGATAGCTAATTTGAGGTTAAGGCCACGTTGCCTTTGAACTGCAGCCGGTAGTGAACACCTGGATGGAGTTCTGCTTTATCTGCAGGTGACTGAGGTATTATTAATTATTAAACCGTTTCTTGTAATATTACATTATTTCTCCCCATTTTGTGATGAGCAAGCATTGCCATTATTGTCTGTAACCAAATAACCATCCCCATTTATCATACTAATTGTGGCTTAATGAGGAAGGACCTGGAACTGGGGGAGCTGTCTACCCTGAACAATTTTGGAATGTAGCTTCCTATGGTAATGAATACAGGCTGTAACAATTAGATCTGCTAGGTGCTATATTTATCATGAAGCTTAAATGCACTAAAAATTCATCATACGGTGGTAGGCTTACAAAACACACTGAATTGCCACAGTAAATACGGAAATATGAAAATAGAGTATGAACAGATACAAGATTACTTACTTTTGCACGGTTTTGCCACAAAAGAGGAGAACTCCTTTTCACTGCGTTGTACATAGAACTGGAAGAAAGTCATGGCAAAGATGCTGTGTTGAAATGCATATGGCTTTGGCAGGAAGACCATGTTTTGCTTGTTTGTGCTTCCTTCCCATTTCCCTCCCTGGCCCAGCAATATTTCACTGGATGTATTTCTGCAGAGCCCTTGGATCTGCACTGTACCCTTGATAATCTGTGTGTTTACTGAAGGGAGCGGGATACTGGACCTGAGATCTGACTTATGGATTAAAAGGAAAAATGTAGTCTGCTACAAACCAGCTGTCTGTCTGCAGATAATACCCTTTTTGTCCTGTTTTTATGTTTTATCATGAAATTACTTTGCAAAGCTTTTAACACAATAATGTAATGTCTATACAACTGGGAAAACCCATCAAAATATTCTGGAGACAATATCCACTTTAGTTTAATACAGTGGATAATCCACTCAAGATTTTATGTGAATAGTTAGTAAGTATACATGTGACTACAGGTTGTTTCTGAAGTTGTCCTCATGAAAGCAACCAATAACCTCTGCAATCAGAAATAGTGAGAAGCTGAAGTTTTACTTTTTTCTCTATGCTTAGTGATTTCTACAATAGCTCTTAAAATGATGTGGTATTAACTATTTAACATTAATCAGCATTGACAGGAATATTTCTTGGAAGAATAAAGTGAAGACTACTTTAGTTTTTCAAAGCTGTTTTTATAGCACTTGATTGCTTATTTGTTTTTTAAAAGTAATATGGGCAGAGGAGAGAGAAAGAAATGTATTTTAAATATTCATAGCTAGCTTGGAATATGGAAGGGGGACATTAGGTGAGCAAACCATCCACACTACTGAAAAGCAGCAATAATGCTGATAATTGGAGGTTCCGATCTGGATTAATGATATAGGCACTAGTCTGTGGATAGCTGCAGGTGAATTCAGTCCAATGTTTAGGTGCTGCAAATAAAGAGAAAGAAACACCTCTGTCTAGCATGAAAGCTGGAAGGATGATATTGAGCATCACGAAGGGCACAGATAAGACTATTTTTCTATTATTCCTCTCTTGTAATGGTGCCTTTGCTGAGCTTCAGTAGGCTTTTCATCATCTCTTTCATTTGGAGATGCAGTCACCCACGAGCTGGAATCCCACCTATCTCTGCTGGTCCTGACTGCAGATATATGTTTCCACCTTCTCTCTCACCTCCTTGTAGTGCTGCTGTTGCTTTGCTGTGACACTGATCCAAACCACACCCACGAGCTCTTGAACCACTCCTGCCTCGGTCTTGGTCACAGAGGTTACGTGTGATGTAAACCAGGACGTCATTCCTGGGGACTGTGCTCTCCTCAGTGCCAGCTGACTGGGAGGAGAAGGGCTTAGCTTAGTGTATGCACTCCTGTTTCCACTGTGAGAGACCGCCGTTCAGTTGTCATTCTGATCCAGCCTGCACATTGTTTTTTTTTCCTTGTAGTAGTTAAAATATGGCATCATTGCAAGGGGGAACCACAGGAAAAATGTGACGAGACCAATTCGTGTGAAAAGGTGACTTCGGTGTCTGTACAGAAGAAGTTGGACCTTGCTTTGTATAGCTCAGGATTTCATGGCTGGTGTGACAAGCGTGGGACTCCCCTGGGTGCTCATGCAGGTGGCCACGTGAAATTCCTTCGGAGGCTGGAGCTGGGTAAGAGTGGTGTGCTGGTCAGCCCTTTTCCTACTTCCAGCAGAGAAAGTGTTTTGGCACACAAAGCCTATTTAGCAGAACCTTTTGAAAGCAAGTGAAGCCTGTTTGTTTTCAGGGAACGCTGGGGGGAATACTGATCAGATAGCAGAATTAGGCTCCCAGTAATGCAGGGAGATGTTTTTGTCTTGCTCTCTCAAAAGATTTATCCTTTGTTGTCCTTGTTCACAGCTTCAGCCTCACTGCACTGTTTTGACAGTGCGCAGTACGTAGGTGAAGCCACATGTGTGACAATGTGAAGGTGCATGGCTGACCACAGTGTCAAGTTTTGAAACACTAGACTGCGGTTGTGAGGACATGAAGAAAACTCTCTTTCCCCTGTTGCCACAACAGTCTGAGTCATCACTCGCTAGAAATTGGGACTGGGCCCGCAGCTAAGAATGTTTATTTGTCGTATGATTGTGAAAGTGACTCAAAACCTTGAGGACATGAGGAACACATTTCTGTTCCTGGACCTTGGAAGAAATGGATTGATCAGTAATAACTGTCACCTGACTGAGAGAGAGTTCATGCCTGCGTCCAAATGTTTTGGACACGGATAGCTATTTTCTTGCTACCTTGAGGTTTGGCAAATGTAATACCCTGCTTTATTCTGGATAAAGATCTGAGAATATTCTGGATAATGAAACTACGTGGTCCTATCATTTTCGTTATGTGATATCTGCGCTGCATATGCTGTTGATTTCTGCTCTGGAATGTCTTACACTAGCCACATCCTTCTGGAAAAGTAGGCTATGTGTTTCTGTTTGCACATCAAAAGCTATAGTTATCTCTCTCTGTCTATGCATGTATTACTTTGACATGAATTTTAGAAAAGATATGCATATAGTTCACAGTGATGGGTACTTTGTAGAATCATCACAGAATCACAGAATGCTTTGGGTTGGAGGGGACCTTTAGAGGTCATCTAGCCCAGCCCCCTGCAATGAGCAGGGACATCTTCATCCGGACCAGGTTGCTCAGAGCCCTGTCTAACCTGATCTTGAATGTTTCCAGGGATGGCGCCTCCACTATGTCTCTGGGCAACCTGTTCCAGTGTTTCACCACCCTCATGGTAAAAAATTTCTTCTTTACATCCAGTCTAAATCTACCCTCTTCTAGTTTAAGACCATTATCCCTTGTCCTATTGCAACAGACCCTGCTAAAAAGCCAGTCCCCATCTTTCTTGTAGACGCCCTTTGAGTACTGAAAGGCTGCTGTAAGGTCTTCTCAGACCCTTCTCTTCTCCAGGCTGAACAGCCCCAACTCTCTCAGCCTTTCCTCACAGGAGAGGTGCTCCAGCCCTCTGACCATCTTTGTGGCCCTCCCTTGGACCTGCTCCAACAGGTCCATGTCCTTCTTGTGCTAAGGGCTCCCAAGATGGACGCAGGACTCCAGGTGGGGTCTCACCAGAGCGGAGCAGAGAGGCAGAATCACCTCCGTCAACCTACTGGCCACGCTGCTTTTGATGCAGCCCAGGACACGGTTGGTGTTCTGGGCTGCGAGTGCACATTGGTGGATCACGTCAAGCTTTTTATCCACCAGTACTCCCAAGTCCTTCTCAACAGGGCTGTGCTAAATCCCTTCATTCCCCAGCCTCTATTGGTAGTGGGGGTTGCCCCAACCCAGATGCAGGACCTTGCACTTGGCCTTGTTGAGCCTCATGAGGTTCACACAGGCCCACTTCTCAAGTTTGTCCACGTCCCTCTGGATGGCATCCCATCCTTCTGGTGTGTGAACTGCACCACTCAGCTTGGTGTCATCTGCAAACTTGCTGAGGGTGTACTCGGTCTCGCTGTCTAAGTCATTGATGAAACTGTTCAACAGCACTGGTCCCAGTACAGACCCCTGAGGGACACCACTTGTCACCAGTGTCCATTTGCACATTGACCCGTTGACCACTACCCTGTGGCTGTGACCTTCTAATCAATTCCTTAGCCACCGAACAGTCTACCTATCAAATCCATATTTCTCTAACTTAGAAAGAAGGATGTTGTGAGGGACTATGTCGAAGGCTTTACAAAAGTCCAGACAGGTCACATCCACAGCTCTTCCCTTGTCCACTGATCTAGTCATGCCATCATAGAAAGCCATTAGCTTGGTCAGGCAGGACTTGCCCTTGGTGAAGCCATGCTGGCTGTCTCGAATCACCTCCCTGTCCTCCATGTGCCTCAGCACAGCTTCTAGGAGGACCTGTTCCATGATCTTCCCAGGCACAGAGGTGAGGCTGACCTGTTCCATGATCTTCCCAGGCACAGAGGTGAGGCTGACAGGTCGGTAGTTCCCAGGGTCCTCCTTCCTACCCTTTTTAAAACTGAGCACAATGTTTCCCTTGTTCCAGTCACCAGGGACTTCGCCTGGCTGCCATGACTTTTCCAATGTCATGGAGAGTGGCTTGAAAACGACATCAGCCAATTCCCTCAGGACTCTGGGATGCATCTCGTCAGGTCCCATAGACTTATGCACGTTCAGGTTCCTCAGGTCCTGAACCTGGTCTTCCCTTACAGTAGGAGGGGCTTTGCGCTTTCTTTAACCTTCCTTTTCTGGTTGACACACCTGTAGAAAGCCTTCTTGTTATTCTTAGCATTCCATGCCAAGTTCAGCTGCAGCCGTGCCTTGGCCCTCCTGACCTCATCCCTACACAACTGGGCAGCATCCCTATACTCTGCCAAAAATACCTGTAACTGCTTCCACTGCCTGTGCAGTTCCCTCTTGCCCTTTAGTTTGACCAGCAGGTCTTGACTCAGCCATGTTGGTCTCTTCCCTTCCTTGCCTGACTTCTCACACCTGGGGACTGAGAGCTCCTGTGCTCTATGGAAAGCGTCCTTAAAGATCTGCAGCTCTGTTCTGCCCCACTGTCCCTGAGGACCATTTCCCAGGGGGTCCTACTGACAAACTCCTGGAAGAGCTGGAAGTTGGCTTTCCTAAAATTTGGGGTCCTGACTATACTCCTTGCCTTTCCCACATCCCTCAGGAATGTGAAACCCACCAATGCATGATCACTGCAGCCCAGGCTGCCTCTAGTCTTGATGTAATGCCTGTCTACCATGATTCAGTTTTAGACTTTAGATTTGGAACATTAAACATTTTGTTTAGAGTAGCTTGGAGCCAGCTTCTAAAAGTTGTGTTAGCATTCTCAGGCGTTACTATTCTCTCTCGATCTGGAGAGATGGTAATCAATCAAGGTCCTTAAAATGGTACAGTATAACAGCATGCTATACGCCTAGGTTTCTATTGATTCAGTAAAGATACTCAGGTCATTTATTTGCCTGTTTCTTACTAGATTTTTTGTTTCTTTGACCTTTGCTAGTGAATACCATGATTTATTTGGCATCTCCTCACCTCATGTCCTGCTCATGCTGTAAAACGTGCGTCTTTCATCAGTGCTGACGGGAACTCCAGTTCTTGGCTAGGATCCGCAATCCCAAGATCAGAGGAGGCATGTTTACTGCATTTACTCTTCAGTGTGGTTTTTGTGCTAAGAGGAGTGTGTATGTGCATGTTGTCATTCTTGGCAAGTTTCTAGACAAGCGTCGCACTCCTCTGTGAGGGTGAAATGTGGAGCTGTACATGGCTGCTGTGGCAGACTCGGAGCGATCAGAAAGGTGTCAGGCTGGCAGCACAGCAGGGGCCTCGGTGTCCCAGAGCCGAGTGCCTTGGCCCCGGCTGGGAGCTTGGTAGCCATGCCAGTTCGGTCAGGGGGATGTCCCGGGGCCACACGACTGCCGTTTGTTACTCTCCTGTCTCCTCCCGTGCTACTGCTCTCTCGTCTTGTGTTTGCTGTCAGGTTTGGGCTTCTTTGTTGTTGGGCTTTTTTTCTTTTCAAAACTACTCACTGCTCTTCAAGTACTTTCAGGAAAGGAGAGAAAATGTTTACTGGTTTGAATTTTGGTACCTGAGTTCCACTGGAAAAAACTGAAATATGTTGTGCTTTGTTTCCTTTGTGAGAACAGAAGTTTTGCATCATTCTCCCATTCCTTCACCTAGCCAGCAAATGCACAAATTCAAATGTCAGTACACAGAGGGAAGAGCAAGTGCCTGGAAATGTGGCAGTGTATGTGAGCAGCATTGCTGGTAAGCAGCCACTGCTCGGATTGAACGCTGCAATTTTGCGGTGCAGCCAGGAGTGGCTGAGGGGGTCTCCAAACCACTCAAGTTCAGCAACTCTGAGAGTGTGACAAAATATGCAGGGGACACAATAAAAGCTAATGTGCTGCCTATGTGTTTATAAATTAACAGGCTGCACTAGGTAACTTTAAATGGGTTAGCCTTTTCCCAACAAATCATGAAAAGAATGATAACAATCAATGTAAGCCGTAATCCCTTCACTCTAATGAATGCTATTCAACATGGTTTTATAATAAATAGTTCATTTATTTCTTTGATATCAGTTGTAATTAAATTACAAATCTGTTTGATAAAGGCAACACTGTTGTCACGGACTCCAGTAAAACATCCGACTTTTGGCAGAACAACATTCTGATTAGAAAACTAATTACTGCCAAGTGAAATCAATATAGCATATATTAAATGAATTTAAAATGTAATAATTAAGATGTTTCAATGAGCAAGTTCTGATGCTCAGTTTGAAATGGCTATGCTTGTCCTTAGCGAGGGTGGGACATGAAGAAGGTAGCGTGAGGAAGCCCGCACTCTCATCTGTGAATGGTTTTTTTAGTTTTTACCAGTGTTGAACAAAAGAATTGCTGATGAAGTTTCAGAGAACGAGAAGTTAATGAAGAGTTAAGCAAAGGCAGAAGAGTTATTTAGAAGTACCAGGGTCATCACAGGAGAAGCAGGGCTCCCCAAAATGAGATGTGAGCCACAGCCAGAGAGCAGGGACACCCACCAGCAAGCAGCACTTGCTTGCCCAGTGTGGCTGGGCAGACTCGGGGGCAATCGCTCGGGGTCACGGGAGGTGCAGTGACTGCCAGCTTGACATCAAACTGAGCTCCCATTACGAGGCAGTGCCAGGAATGACAAGTGAGGTCCCAGCAAATTTCGGTGGGCTACAGATTGAGTGAAAATATAGCAATGCTACTTTATATATATATAAAATATACATTACGTATCATATGTTATGTATTTTATATATATGCAACTGTTGTGGCATTAATGAAAGTACTGCCAGAATACTCTGTGCAATTGTGTTGTCCACATATTTCAACAAGTAGGTTGGCTAGCTGGAAAGAGTTCAGAAGAAAACTACAAGGCTCTTTTCTGCCACTTCATCATAGTCTGTCTTGTGAGAAGAGGGAAAAAAGAAATCCTGTTCATTGCAGAGGACATTTAAAAGTAGATGTAGTGCCTGTGTAGCAAGAAGCTGTCTCATGGTAAAAGTCTGATGAGTTTAGGAGATACATTGGGAAAGTAGGATTGTAAGCTGAATTTGGGGAACTGCAGACTGAAGTGCAAGTTTCTAGCAGTGAGGATGTCAGCTGGAGTTATAGCTTATTGGTGCTTTAAAAAAGCTATGCATTTTCATAGTAAAGACTTCAGGGCTTGAGCTTTAATTATTAAATCAGCCAACAGTTCTTATCCTCACATTGTTGTTCTTTTTTTCCTCAAGGCTCTAAGAGTAAAGCCTGTAGTTCCTATTTTACTGCCCATTACCTTGAAAATATGTAAAAAAGCCATACATTCTTCATGATTTGTGATAATTTCACATGCTTTTTTGGAAAGTATGGAAATTATTTATTCACGTATCTTGTACTAGTGCATAACTCATCTGTCCAACAACAGAAGTAATTTAAAGCTACTACAGTTATATTCTTTCTTTTTCTCTGCTGATTACAAAACTAAATTTTTCTCATTTGTTTTTAATGTAGTGGCTCTGCAGAAAATAGTAATAATTAATTTGTCTTCCCCAAAGTGGTTTAATTGCCATGGCATTTCTATTTTCAAACTGCTTATATGCATTACAATTCTTATGTTGTTTCCTTGCCCTTTGTATTCTGCTATGGTTTTCCAACAGGATGGTGAGGATACTCTTTTAAAAGTAAATCTTAGGGAAAAGCTCATGTATGTGCAACAGCTTCTCCTTTTTAGCAATTACAGGCATGTGTAGCTTCAGCCTGTTGCCACCTTTTGCTGTGTGAACAGAATAGGAAGAAATTCCATGAAGGACTTGTTGGCAGCTGCTACTGCTGGTTGGATCCATGTTCTTTGCGTGAGTAATACTGTACTTGTGTAATTTACAGCTTGGGAGAAGAGGGTCTCATATTCAAGTATGCAGTGATTCATGCCCAAATGAGAACAGATTTCTTAGGAAAGAAAGTGATGCTCCTTTTCCTTATATCATGGCAGTTTTGCAACATTTTTTTACCATCTTTAAAACATTTTTGGCACAAAGCTTATCTGCTAGCAATTTTCAGTCCCTGACCCTGTTGTTTATCTCTCAGATTTACTGCAAGTTTTCTGTGATTAGTATTCCCAGCCTCTGCCTGCTAATACAACGTCCAGAGTTCCACAAGCTCCAGCATTAACATTTTTTAAAAAACTGTGGGACTCTGCAATAAAGTTGTCCCTTCTGTCTTATCGCAAATATTTATCCCAATTTTCTTCATAAAAATTCTGAGTCATCTCTAGTTCTGTGCTTGTAAAAACTTCACTGGAAAAACACACACACAAACCAACTAAACAAAAAAAACCCCCCGTTGAACTGGTTTATAGGAGATGTTTATTCCTAATTAAAAATCAATTCTTTTATGTATAACACATTTAATTAAATTATTAATAATGTTAATTATGTACTTGAGAGGAAAAAGCAACTACAGAACCTAACAGTTTTGAAATGTTTGTTGTTGCTGAGCTTTGCTAGTGTCCCTGTGTTGCATTGGAAGGAAGTGATACACTTTTGCAGTCGCTGGCGTATGCTAATTGCCCTGTTTTTTGTTTCAGAAGAACTGACCCAGCTTCTTGTTAAGCGTTTAGACTTTGTCTAAATCAGGGATATAACCAGGGATTTTTCTCTTGCCTTCCTTGATTTGCAGTGCCTGGAAATCTGCAGTGAGAAGTTGTACAGATCCTGCTGATTCACTCTGGCAGATGCTGACAGTTAACTGTATCCTATCTGAAAGGGAGTGGGATGGTCTCAGCAGGATGCAAGCAAAATTAGATTAGGTATGGCCAAGCTTGGATAAAGGGACCCTTTCTTGCTTCTATTTTAAACACCAGAAGAAGCAGAACAAATACAAAGGCTTTTTATATTGAATGTGTTAGGGGCAGATTCAGTAGGACACACGATAGCAAACGCTAAATTAAAATTATTTAAGGATATCCTGATTCTATCGAAGACAATGCTACTGCATCCATTAAAGCCAGTGTTTTAGCCTTTTGTTCAATAGGAGTACCCATGCAGTGTTATGCATCTTCTGGTAATGGTCATCAGAAAGAACATTATCTGCTAATTCAACGACTGGTAATATTGGTGCAGTTGGCAGCAACTGCCACGGTGTTATTCAAGATTGGCTATATAAGAAGCCTAATCAGAACATCAGATGTCTGTGTTCATTCCCATTGGAGCTGGTGGTGGAGCTTTTAAATATTTATTATTCTTCATAGACGCAAAAGTCTGCAGATGAACTAGGTATTGGCCCAGATACCAGATCACTGCATAGCAGCCCCTGCCCAGCTTCTCTGCGTCGTGCTTCTGTGCTGCACAGGCAGGAATTTTTGAATGTGATGTTTGCAATTCAGCACTGAGGCTCCACCACTCTGCCAAGCTGTTAAAAATGTAATGGTAAGGAAGCAAAATTTGCTGCGACTTCTTGTGAATTCTGGGGATTAAATCACTTTACATTTGTAATAATGAACTCTGATGATTGAGTGCTTGACTTGTTGGTCAGCATGAAAGGAAACATATATATGCCCCTCAAAATATCCTTTCCGTGCACTTGAGTTTGAAATTCAGTGTGTTGTTGCCCAGTGATGATTTCTGCTTTACTGCAAGGAAACTATGTGAAGTTGTCTAATCCAGTTTAGCTATGGCCCTTTTTTCCCCGGTGGGTCATGAAAACAGCTCTACAGTAGCAACTATTTGAAAATATTATCTCTTTTCCCCACCCCAAAATGTTACAGAGGATTTACTGAATAGTTTTATTTGCTTCAGCAAATACCTGCTGCACTTAAGTCATAAGGCACTGAAGAAATACTGCAGTAGAGCCCTTTTTATATCACCAACAATGTAACTGCATTGTCAATTACTCCTGAAACAGAGCTGGGGAGTTTATGGGAAGGTTGTGAATGGTGCTGAAATGACTGGTTTGGGATTAATTTCTCTTTTAAATCCCAACAGGGAAGGATTTTCATACACCAAAAAGGGATTGTGCTCTTTTGTAGTACAAAGAGAAAAGAATTAATTTCCAAAGGGGTTACTGCTGATTTTCCAGAGAATGTCCATGCAAGTGTTGCAAATATATGATGTGATGCTACACAGCCAGCAGTGGATTTTGAAATAGCTTGATCCTTTTGCTGTATCTCTGAGACTGAAGAGTAGGGTTTGCTAGATGATAGCACTCCTGTTCTTTGAAATAGCCTGAATTTTTGAAATAGTTCAGAATACATTTTCTTCCCAGTGTGGATCAGAAGACAGCTGCCTGTAACTCAGTGCTTAGCACACTCGGGAGTGTTTGGAGCGATCTGTGTTCCAGTCCCTATTCTGAATCACATCCCTGTGTGACTGGCTACTGTGAAATCATTTTCTCTCTTCCTTTAGGTTCACAAGAAAAGAATGTATTATTTGGGGAAAAAACACCTCATTGAACCTGATGTTTCCTTGTTAAACGTGGGGCTTTTTAAGCAGTTGCCATTTTTTCATAGAAGAAACTCCAGCCTGTTCTAGCTAAAATAAATTTAAGGCTGTGCAAGTTGTTTTTGTAGAGCCTGATTATTTGCTCTGTCCCTTGAAACCCTGTCTCCTCAATTCATATGAATATATACAGAAGGGCAGCCACGTTATGAAGCAAAATCCTGTAATAAAGGCATGTGTGGGAGGAGGGGGATAATTTTCACTGATCTTTTTGTCTCATTTTGTTGCCACCCTCTCTTCTGCTATAGCAACAGTGCTGAGCATTGATGCCATAGCATGTTGAAGAGATGTTCTGGACATTAACTTTGGTTCAATCCATCTTCATGTAGAAAATGGATTGTTACCTGTGAATACTTTTGTGAACTAATCCATATTTTATCTATATATCTTACCTATAGGTGGCATATTTATCATAATATTTTCATTCATGTGCAGCCAGTTCTCATCTGCTATTTTCAGATGCCTCTCATTAATATTTCAGGTGCAAAAGGTCCCTTCAGATTGGAATACGTCACACCCAGCTGAGGAAAAGTGCTGTCGCATCTTTCATAAAAGTCTATCAGCCATTCTTTTCTGGGATAGTCCACCTAGTCAGAGGCGGTGGACCCTGCTGTTTCAGTCTATCATTTCTTTTGTTTCCTTGTTAAGCAACCTGTCTTTACCTAATAAATGGCAACATATCTACATTTCCATCATGGATAATGGCCCTGATGTGGTCTATGTCACTGAAACCTGAGTGAAATATTGCCCTCCCCCCACTTTTGACTCTGTCATCAGGTTTGCATTATATCGGGTCATCCAGGAGCTGCTGCAGTAATCCTTCATTCTTATTCTAGCTGTCCACTAGTGGCCTGTTAAGTTTCATCAGGTGCAACATTGAAATAACAAGGTGTGTGTATTTATAGCCTCATTGCTGATTAAGTATAGTAGCTAGCTTATGAAATAGCTGTTGGGAAATAGGACCTTAAGTCAGAGCTCATCTTCCCCATTCAGCTAGGATGACAAAGGAAATGAGATACTCCTAGAGGTGTTGTCCACAACTAGATATAATAAGGAACAGAAGGTACAGCTATTTGACTGTATTAATTAGCTCTTCTTCAGAGCTACTCATTTGTCAACTGGTAACTGCAGCACCTTCTCCACTTCATTACTTTAAGAAGGTATCTTTAAGTAGCAAATTTCTTTTTTTTTTGTCAGTTTCATTTTTGTACTGACCCTTCACATGGAATGGTACACAGCAAAATGAATTCTTATTGATCTATTAAATTGTAATATATCACCCCCCCAAAACAAACAAATAAGAAAAATCAACAGAAAAACCCAAAGAGCCTTTGCTACCAGTACAGACAGAGTGCACTGTAAAAGGAAATTTTACTAGGTAGCAGCCATCAGACTGGGCAAGACATCTGTCTCCTTCATTTGGAGGTGTATCTATGTTGTTCACAAATTGTCCTTCGGCCTTGTTTCATCAGTTCTATAGCTGGAAGTCCAAAGATCAGTGGATGCTGCAGATGCTAAAATGCCTTCACAAATCCTCTGACAGGTGTGTCAGCTTACAGCTACGGAACAACATCAGTGTTCCTCATGACCCAGAGCCAGTGCTGATACTGTGCCCCTTCCAATATTAGGCTGTGTTGCAACTGTAGGAAGGATTACCTAGGTGCTACCTCCCAATGTGAGGGTTTGAGGGGAATTGCCCAGCATATTGCCTTCTGTCTGGGAAGCTTGTGCGATGGTGGCCCCAGGATCCTCCTCAGGGGTCTCCTGGACCATCTCTCCACCCCTGCTTGAGAAGAAGGCGTTCAGTTCCATCTTTTTTATTGCTTGCTGACATTAGTATTACATCTCCTGCCCCTCTGATGAAAACTCAGGTTTACCAAAAGCAGTTGTTTTTTTGTCTGAAGGCTATTTGCACCTCGCTGAGAAAAGTGCCTGACCACGGAAGGCCATTTTGCAGCAGGGGCTGCAACAGTGATCTCTCCGATCACTCTGCAGTCTCATTTCAGGCCTCAGCAGAGCATTAGTTGTCCTTGTTTATTCTTTTCCCAGTTATCATTTTCTGTCACTGCTTTATATTATCATCATCCTCATGGTAATCACAGGCCCGAGGCAGGAGTGAGTGGCTTTTCATTTTTCGTGTCTGAAGAACTGCTCAGCATTGTTAGTGGGTGATGATATACCCCTCTCCAAGGCTGTCTCTTGGTTTAGGTCTTACTTCAGATGACAGTTGTCTCTCTGTATGTCTCCTCAGGAAATTTTGAGGGAAGGCATCTGATGTGACTTTACCTCTTTGTGTTTTCTTTCTGTTTGTGATGAGAAATAAGAAATGATCACCTTATTATAAGAAAACAGGAGGTCCTGATTTAATCTGTTTGGCACATATTGTTCATTTAATTATTGCATGATTGCTGTGTGACAGCAGTGTAGAAGTAATACGGCCGAACATTACTGCTTCAGCTTCCCTTTTTTACGGCCTCTCAGAAGTTGATCACCAGCCCCCTTCTCCAGCGCTCCCTTCTGCTAGCAGATACAAAACCTGCCCTGCCCCAAGACATGTAGCACGGCCAGTCCGCTGCAGATCGAAGAGCGATTGCTTCAGTTCCTAGAGCTCTAGTAATGAACAGGCAGCCTCTTGATTTAGTTCTCAAGTTTTTGAAACTTTTTGTTTACTCGCCAGGAAACTTTGTTTAATGCTCTTGTTAAATGCAGACTAAACCTGAGGGGTGCTTGAACCACTTTTTAGGACTGTTGTTTTGAGTATCGGTTACCTTGGCCTGCCTAACATTTCACTGCAATTGAAACATTTCTGCTCTCTTACTGCTCTAGCAACTTGGTGTTATGTTTGTTTTTAATACAGAAGATGTAACACCTCCTGGTATGGCATGAATAGTTTTCAAGGCCAAGCTTCTCTGTTGCTGGGCTTTCTATTTCTGATCAACAAATACTATTTATATCAGGTTGGAGCCCATCAACCTGAAGATTTAAAAGGCTGGGATGAAGTTTGTATTTCTGAGAACCGATGAAGTATTGTAACAAATGCAAGTGAAATTTCTGCTATAAAACATTGCTTAAATTACTGTAAATCCTCATTTGATTAACTGCTGTGCTACAGCTACATACTTGTCTGCAAGTGAACCCAAATATATTAGATTTTTTTCCTTCTGAAACTGGTTGCTTATAGGTGATATCTGTTTTTTAATGGAAGCAAAATTAGACCATTATCCACAGTAATGAACAGGAGACACTGGGGAAAGTGCCACCATGATTGTTCCCATGTTTGGTCAGACTGTGTAAATATTGCATAGGAAAAGAGTTGCCTAGAAAGTTGTAGGAGAAATACCCTATGAATCATAAGATCTTAAGGATATGGCATGAGAAGAACAAAAGGAAATGAGTGCAATCTGAAAGGGCAAAAGAAGGTGAGAGGTTTACATCAGCACTACAAGGCGAACTATAAGTAAATGCAAAAGGACGAAAATGAATGCTCACATCAGCTCAAAGTCACAAAATATGAACTGAGGCTTAAAATGAGGCAATATTCAATGTGTTTTGGGGCGATATGTTTGTTGATGGACTGAGCACAGAGTCTTCTTTACTTACAATTATGACCTGAAAGATGGTGTTTCTTGTCCCTTCTTCTCAAATAGTAATGTGCTGGTACTGAGGTCCTTGTAGGACAGATTTTTTAATGCGTTATCTCTCAGTAATAATAATTACTCTCCCTCTTTGTTTTCAGTATATACTCTTAGACTGAGGCATGTCAGTGTATGTGGGCTTTGACTTCTCTTACCTTCAGTAGAATAGTCTTGTTCCATCAAGATCAGACAAATACTGTTTAAGGAAGAGCAGAGAAAACACAGAGGACAAAGAAGGAACACCTCTGTGTTATCAGGATATTTTAAATGGGATATGGGGAAGCTGGTGACATAGGGATGCGGGTTGTGATCTCAGTACAGAGGACAAAATGACTGTTTAGCAGTGAGGTTTCTGATGTTTCTTGTTTCACTTGAATTGGTCATAAACTGATTCATTACATCTAGGGTAAAAGCAGACATAGTGAAGTAAAGGTCTATCAACAGCCTAAAATGTGACACTCACTTGAGAAAAATCGATCTTGTTTTGGAACAACTCCTCTAATTGTCTATTGGCTAATCATGGGAAAAAAATCTTTACCTTTTCCTTCATTTTTAAAACAATAAGTACATATAAACTTTCTATTACAATTCATTAACTGTGGTATCACTTTTCCTTTTATCTTCTCAGCCAGGTTAGTAAAATTCTGTGCATATTGCAGAACAATAACACTCTTGTCTGATCAAAACCACATTTTGCATCTTCTGCGAGGAAGTAATCCTTACGTTAATATGCTGGTTGCACTGTTCTATCATTGGGAGCTTGCTGGTGTGCTGAAGAAGCAAGGTTCCTAACTGATTGTTTAGAAGTAACTAATGCTTCCAGAATTATTTGTCGTGCATACACTAGTGTAAGAATACTAATATACTGTAACTGCAATGCTCCCAGTTCAGATTCAGCCACCAAACTATACTGTAAATTAGTATAAAATATAAAAGAAAAATAATTTACGTTGGTAAAAGGGTTGCTAAATGTAACTATATCTCAGGTACTCCTACTGCCACAGTACTGGCCAGGTGACACATCTTTTCAGAGCGCTGCTCACAGAGAAATGGCAGTTTGTTGTGGTTTAGCCCCAGCTGGCAACAAAGAACCACACAGCCGCTCTCTCACTCCTCCCCCCCGACCGGTGGAATGGGAAGGAGAATCAGAAGAAAAAGGTGAAACTTGTGGATTGGGATAAAAACAGTTTAACAGAACAGCAAAGAGAGAAGAAAATAGCAACACTAATACCGACAAAAAGATTATACAGAGTGCAATTTTCTCACTGCCCAATGCTCAACTTGCTCCTGAGTAGTGAACCACCCTGGTCCAGCCAGCCCCCCCACTGAAATACTGAGCATGATGTCACACAGTATAGAATATCCCGTTTGATTGGCTGGTTTAGGTTAGCCCAGCTGGCTCCTTGTGGAAACTAACTCTATCCCAGCTGAACAGGACACAGTTCTACGTCATGGCAGACATAGTAGTCATTACAGTTCATTAAAAAAAAACTAATGAAGAACTTCCTGGAGCTCAACTCCTTCCCATTGAATGCTTCTGTTCAAATGTGGGATAGTGGCACTTGCAGTCTTTTGTGCAAAGGGAAGCAGTGAAGAGGACCCAAGAAGCAGTAAGCGCTTCCAGAAATAACTCATGTTTCATCTTGAAACTGTCATGCTAGAAGGATCTTTTAGGACCTTAGCAGCCATTAAGGCAGAAAATACCAAGTTGTAACTCCTTCACACAGGACTTGTGAAACAGTTTGATGGAGCTTATAGACATCTGCTGAACATGCAGGCTGTAAAGAACAGCTCCAGCCATTGGTGTTAAGAGTCATGTTCTCATGCATAATGGATGTTTGTCATGCTGACCTTGTGTGGCCCACTACAGGGAAAGAGGCTGTGTCCAAGAGAAGGACTGGTGCCTTTCTCCTTGGTCCGTATTTGCATGCATTGGTCCAGCTGAGAAGTGGTTGTAACTTGGTTCATGTAATCAGTATGACTTGCTTCAGTGTGCCTATTTAGATAAACAGAACCTGAGCTACAGAGTAGGAATTACTGCAGCTGAGGAGAAAAACATCTCATATGAAGGCTGGACATTGCTTAGATGTTTGGTCTGAAGAAATAACCTTGACTTGTGCCCCTAATGCAGACTTTTTGATGAAATGGATGATGAAACTCTGTCTCTACTCCCATCTGCAAATGGGAATAAACCTTACCTTATCCTCCTGCTGTCTTATCTGTTCAGATGACAAGCCCTGGGAACAAGACTGTCACTTAAAATAATAAGTGTGTTCAGAACCCGGTTTGTAGGTGGAGCCTCTAAGCTTTGGAGGCCACAGTCATAAGGGGATTTAAGTGCCTGTGGCCCACTGATTTCAATGGGAAGTACGTTTGTGAATCTTTGTCCTAGATAATACAAATACACAGTAGGCATCAGAAAAAAACTTGCAAGGCTACTTAAAGGATTATGTTGGAAATGAAAAAGGGGTGGCAGAAAGACAGACAGCAAAAAAACCTGAAAGAATAACGAATTTAAAATAACAATATGCAAGTTTTTAAGATTTATACACTAAAGATCAAAGAGACCATACAGTAACTTACAAAGTAGGTGATGCTTAAACTGCATTAAAGGTTAAGAAGCTAGTAGAACTGCTTCATTCATTTCTTTGCTTCTTTCTTTTGTGATGAAGAGCACTAAGATCTGTGTTATTCTAGGGTGAGAAGATGATCCAGGCCATGGAATATAAGTGGAGCATTGGTATGAGGAAGCTTTCTCCTGTTGCTGTGCTAGCTTGGGAACGAAATGTAAACCCAGATCTTAATCATGTGCAGTGATTAAGATCTTGCTAAGAAGTGGACTGATTATGTAAAAAATCTCAGTCTTCAAGTCTGAGCATCATACTGAAAATGGTGCAGAAGATTATAGGGAAGGCGGAATTTCTCCTTTAAAGGTTTGTGTCATTGATGTGACTGAACCAGCACCAGCCAACACACTCTGATAAAGCAACATTCTTCATAGCCAGAAAGGATCAGACTGAACTTTGTATATCTGTGCAGTGTTCTCTGGCATCATTATTGCTCTGAATGGGGAAGTAGGGGATGGCAAAGGTAAATACATTGCCAAACTTCTGCTCTCCTGTCTCGCTGGGCTGAGAAGGAGAGACTCAGATCTATGACAGTAGCTGTTTCCCATGCCTTGCTTCCACTCTGGTCCTCACTTGCTTCTAGGTGAGTATAGTGCAGAAGGAAGCAGCGGGACAGAGCCTGAGTGCCTGGCCCTCATCTCCCTACTGCTGCAGCCCAGTTCAGCCCTGCAGCTGAAACCCAGTTCATGTCCAGAACGGGAGGGAGGGAGCTGCGCCACTCCTGTGGGTATAGAATCCAGTGAGTACAGACTAACATATAAGGCCTTCTTGGTGCAAAGACAACACATGCTACGCTGGTGGGTTTTGGTCCCTAGTGCTCTGGGGAGGTCAGGGAGACTAGTGAAGTCAGCTGCTGCAGGACTTTGTGTGTGATACATTGACACGGAGTTTAAACCAGAAACCTCAGGAGAGATATACAGTTATTTTGCTGTCAGCTAAGATTCTGCAAATTGATTTCTGGCCCTGTTTGTTTGATTCTCTCTAGCTGGATATTAGTTGTTCTACTTAACTGCCACTGACCTCAACTTTTGCTTAAAGGGTAGGAAGTTAGAAGGAAGTCTTGATGAGAAAGCATAAATTCAACTTCAAACACTCTCATGGGAAACTAGGACAACAAATCTTACCGTCTTCCATGAGAATTTATATTTACATATTTATATTTATATATGCAAGGCTAGATCTGAATTTTTGTTTGAAGAAAGCTGCCTAGCCAGGTGTTCAAAACCTGTGTAGAACCAGACAAAGAAGGAACTGTTGTGTAGTAATATTGGAAACAAAAGCTGTTCTCTCATTTCATTTAACACTGTGGATCAGCAAAGGCAGAATTCAAGGTATTCTGATTGCTATTTGATCTCCCAAGAAATTTAATTAAGTTAATATTTTATTAAATGATATTGAATGAAAGAAACCAAGGGATTGTTTGGATTGTTCGACCATTCAGGTCTGGAAATCCTACTGAATCACCTTTGAAGTCAAACTGAAACGTTTTAGAAGCAGACCCTACATAGAAATCAAGCAAGGCAGTTCTCCATTTTTCTCAGGTGAGCTCAGCATTCAAAAATAGCATTATGTTAAAAATACAAGTAGTAAACTTACCACTGTAATCCCTTCAGTATCTATTCCCTTTCCATGATTATGGTAGATATCTATATAGATCTCTTTCTGAACTATTGGGAAATGATCACTGTGCTGTACTGGTGCAGTTCAACGAAGCTGTGACTGATGTGTATAGGGTCCCTTGCTTAATTACTTTCATGCAACACATCACGGCTATAGAAATCTGACACTGGTGAATAACATTAGCATAAGGGAACAATCTTTATTTCAAAATGTGTAATAGAACATGTCACATTTGCAGATAGAGTGAACATTCCTATCTATGCAGGCAGAACCGTTTTTCTTCCTCCACATAAATACCACGGTTTCTTGTTTATTGATGTATCCGAAAATAGCCTCCCTAAACCTTTCAGTCAGAATGGTCTAATGTCAGATCTACAAAAGTTACGGTGCCTAAATTATACGCGTGATTTACTTTTTTGGATGTATGAATTCAAATATGTTCTTTGCAAATCCTAACAATTTTGGTGTAATCAGAAGAGATTACATGCAATTTCATTGTCACGGAAACTAACATCCACAAGCCTGCGAAGCACAGACAAGACAGCATTCTGTTCTGTAGGAATAATAGCCCACTGTCTGAAATAGACGTAAGATTTCTGTGATAAGTTGGGCTGTCCAGTGATGCTGCAGGTAACATCAGTTTTATTGCATGAAGCCGAGGTTCAAAATCTTCCTCACTCCGTTTCTTTCTGTTTCTGGTTTTCCACCAATAAATAATCTCTTTCTGGTTATGCTTTTGTCTTTGCTGGGAATCCAGTCGAGGAATCAGTTCAGATCCCATTCTTCTGGGACTTCCTATAAAAGAATAACTTCAGTAGTGATGAAATATAATTAAATATTAAAAATATTTTATTTTAATGATGTGCTTTTATAAACTTGTGTTGCAGTTGCTGCATTTTATAGAAATTCCTAGTCTTTTTTCTATCTCAGTGTAACAGTCTCCAAAGTGCCAAAGGAGGATGAGAATAGATTTTTAACCCCCAAATGTTTTTGTGACCCTAAAAATGCAGTTTTGTGTCTTCTGATTTGCTTTGGCATTCTGCATTATTTTCTTGCACACAAATCTTTGAAGGGTGATTGAGCACTTTTTTGTGCATGTGTGTATGTGGAATGGTATGTGCAAAAATGGCTGAAAGTGATGCTGGGAATAGGTATTATGAGGGGCTGGTGCTGGAGTTTTTTTCCACCTGAGTAAAAAGCAGTTATTTGGTGAGACAGATGTAAGGATGGGATGTGGTTTTGGTGTGGTAATAGGACTGAAATGTGACTCTCTGTCAGTGCAAATAAGCTACTAGTTGAAGAATGCGAGATACAACGATTTCACCTTACCCGCAACTCAGTCTTCTAAGTCTGCAGAAATCTTCCGAGACCAATCTGGTAAAGCAGGTGTTTCTTCTAATGGCTGCAAAGCAAGTGGTATTTGATTCCTTTAGAGTAGTCAGCTGCTGGGTTTGGGATTCTGCCTCACTGGATCCCCCCTCCCCCACGTGGTGAATGCTGTGTCAATACCAGTTCAGTGCTTTGCTGCCTGTTAAGATGCAAAGCGTAACTTTCAATGCTGTTTAATACCCACAAGCAAAAAAGGAACCTTTCCAAGCCTGTCCTAGCAAGTAAACACTTGTATGAATTACTGCAATGGTTATAACTGTGTGGGAAAACTGACATTACTGTCCCTGGAAATCTAAATGAACCCATTTTCTGAAAATTTCATACTGACACTGAATATATGTATATTTTGCAAGACTTTTTGGTGAAAATTTCCAAATTTATGCTACGTAGACTCAAATCCACTTGAAAAGTTGGTGGCGCTTACTAAAGAAATTGACGTCCACAATAATTTTAAGTTCCTTAGTTTCCTTTAAAATGCTCAAAAGGTAGTATCAATGGAACTCTAGTAGTTTAATCTCTATTAAATTCTGTAAGACTATGTAAAAAGAAGAGTCATTCAAACTATTTTCAGTGGGTCTCCAGTTTATGATAAAACCTTCAATGATGTCATTTGAGCTTCACCCAGCTTATAAATGCTGTGAGCAATTCCTTTCCCATATTGCAAAACCCGCTGTCAAGATTGAAGAGGCTGCAGTGAAGAACGGTATAAGTGTTTAGGACTCTGAGGATATGAGTTATGAAGACAGATTAGACAGACCTAGCTACAGGCTGTAGTATATTAGACAGCGTAGATAAATTGAGGCTAAGAGGGCATCTCACAGTGGGATGAAATTTACTGAAGGAATGCTATAGATTGATACCTCTCCGTGGCTTAAGACTAGTCGCTTCAAAAATGTGAGGTCACATACCATGAAGCTGACAAGTAGACTTGGAAACTAGTAGACAGGTCACTGAAGTGGAGCATTTGTATTCAAATAAGGGGAGACTATGTAGCAATCTGTATGCATCAGCAATAAATAGGAACTCTTTCAAGAGGAAATTGGATTAAACAAACTGAAAAAAATAAATAAAAACACAGTTTCAGGTGAAGAAGGGTGAAAGGACTGGGATAAAATTACTTAAACAGAAGCTCTCTTTAAGCAAATACATTTTCTTTCTCAGTAATTAAGAGAGATCTCCGTTCCACCTTGTCTTGCTGACCTTGTGCAGTTTCTGTTCAGGTTTCAATCAATTTGGATGTGCTTTCTGCTGTTAAAGCTTTGGGTTCCCCCAAGGAATGTAAAGTAACTAAAAAAGATTGTGGGTTAGAAAGGTGTTTGAAGTATTTTTATTTTTAATTTACCACTATGTAGTAGTAGCACGTACATACATCTTAGACCCAAATTAAACTGTACCCTTTTGTCTGTGTACTAAGGTTAGCTTACATATCTGCAAGTAGAAGACTTCATCTTCCCCATTTGGTGCTTTATAGAATTTCAAATCAGAGTTATTTCTAGAAAAAGCTGCTTCTATTATATTACAGTAGTTTTTCTGTATCCCACTAACTTTGTTAAAACAAGCATTGGATGTTAACCTCCTGCTGTACTGATCTCTGTGTGGTTTCAAAAAGTTCATCTCATCAGTAGTACTCGTGGCACAGAACTAAAAAGCAGCTGCTTCTTGATAATAGAGTGCAATTCTTTTTCCTCAGAGGTGTGCAGCCGCAGGAATGGCTTATGCTGCTTGCTGTTACCTCGACCTGCATTAGCAGGGTAAGACATACCTGTGGTGTGACAGGGTGGAAGCTGGGAGGTGGCAGCAAGAGGTGTTCTTTGGTTCCTGCACTCCGGGTTTGGCGGGTTACAGTGCCTTGGCCAGCAGCCAGACGCCCACCCAGCCGCTCATTCACTCCCCCTGCTCAACAGGACAGGGGGAGAAAATTAGATGAAAAATCTCATGGATGGACATAAAGACAGGGAGGTTGCTTACCAGTTACCATCATGGCTAAAACAGACTTGACTTGAGGAAAATTAATTTGATTTGTTGGCAATTAAGATAGATTTGAGTAGTGAGAAACAAATGCAAAAGTTAGAACCCCACCTGCCCCCTCCCCAGCCTTTTCCAGGCTCAGTTTCACTCCTTTGTTCCGGACTCTTCTACCCACCTCCCCACCCTGAGTGGTCCAGGGGGCCTGGGGCTAAGGTCAGTCTGTAACCTTCGTGTCTGCAGGACTGTTTCTCTCACTGATTTTCCTCACTCCTCACACTGCCATGTGGTGTTTTGCCCTTTCTTAAATGCTTTTTCCCAGAGGTGCCACCATCTTGGCTGCGAGCCTCAGCTGTGCCCTGCGGTGGGTCCATGGAAGCCAACTCGTATCAGCTGTGTCTGGCATGGGGCAGCCCTGGCCTCTCCTCAAAGGCCACCCCTGCCAGCACCTGGGTACCTGCACCCAGTACCCTGAGATTTATTAGATGTATTAGTCTTTCCACAGGATCACTGGAGGAAGAATGGCCCATCTGTTCCCAGCCTGTTGTGATGCAAATGTTCAACAGCATTTTTGTCTCTGAGGTGTGCTACCTGGTAACGTGCACGTGGCTGTGTTCCCACTGCCTTCCTTTTTGTAGAGGAAGCTTCAAAAGTATTTTTGACAATTTTAGCTTTTTCTTTTATGCAGTCCATTTTCTAAGACATTTATTTATTTCCTTTAGGATTCAACCATAGTTGAAATTTTAATGTAAAGTAACCCAAAAGGAAATACTTTTCTCTGTCAAAACATTCTTTTTAAAAGCTAAATGATTCTTAAAGCCTTTAGTTTTGAATACTCATTAAAGAAAACATTGCTACTACTTTCCTCTTTTCGTTGGAGAGGTGACCCTAGTCAATCTGGCTTTTTTTTAAAGAAAATTAGTTGCTTAAGCACTGCCAGATATCTAATTAAGTTCCCAATTATTATAAATATTCTATCCTCAGATGGCTTCTTACGTTAGTAAATAGTTCTCACAAGGTCATTGGTTCCACCTGGCATACAAAAACTTCTCCCTGTTTTTTGAATCAATGATAGTAGGAAATTGGAGTATTACACTGTATTCCTACACTTAAATAAAAAAAAAAAATCCATTGAAGTACCTTGAATAAAACCATAGTGGTCACACTGCCCACATCATCATGTGAAAAATACAGTCGCACTGGAGAATAATACTGCCAGCTATTCACCTATAGCAAATTTTACAGCTGGTCCAAAGTCATGCCCAGAAAGGAAACTATATGTTTCCCTCCTTTAGGAATGTAAACCTCAGAATACAGTAAAAACAAAGTAGAATTTTTCATATTGAAATTACAAAGCTGAAGTTTGGCACTGGTCTTGTAAAGCAACCCTCTCATCCTATTGTATCCTGTTAAGATGCTACACCTGTGTTTTTCCCAGAAAGCAGCATTTAATTTCTTTCAGCTAAGCTTATAGTGCAAAGCACAGCAGCTGCAGTCCAAAGATAGTAGAATTACAGGTGTGTGTCTGGCAAAAGCAGAAAAAGAAGTTCAGGCAAAGATGTTTTTTTCCATGACTTCAAAACTTGCTACTCTAGTAATGGGAACAGCCTCCCTGTTTCCCTTCTATTTTTTTTTTCCTAGAGTATGTAAATACCAAACCAAATACAGAGGCTCCCTTCACACGTCCAGCATTCCCCTCATGTACATGTCCTCTATTATAAATATCAGTTCCCTTGTTCATCTTTTGGTGGAATATTAACATTCACACTTGCATTTTCACTTGCATTTCCAGTACCTTCATCTCAATGGCCAATCACATCTGCAGAGTAGCCTTTTTCCTCCCACCAGTCTGACTGAAGCAATCTCTGCTCCGAAGAGTAATTTTTTTTTGTTTCTACAAGTGTATTCTCTTTTTTCTTGTATATAGGATTAAATTTGAGACTGAAAAGAATATGTAAGGAACAAAGAGCTAAAACCAAATGATTAAAGCATTTGAGCAAATATGGAAAATACAGCTCAGGGTACCTCTTTTGAACTATCACCATGCTTTTTAACATGGGGGGATCTGAGAGTTACTAAAAGTTCGTTTAGGAAAAAATACTGCAAAGACAGCTTTCCAAATTCTTTGTGTGTGACTGTGACAAATGATAGGCTTTTTGCTGTAATACAATGTAGAAATTTGCAAGAGCGTCGACATAGTACCTAGAAAAAATGACATACCCCTGTCCACTATCACTTCCTCAGATACTTAGAATTTTAAGTGAGGTCTGAATTTTTGAACAAGGTGTGACTCAGACATACAGATTATGTATGAAGAAGAGTTCTCAAATTGTTGTTTGTCAAATGTGTATAGTTAGTATAAAAGTCAGGGGCCAGAATTTTCCAGCTTGGCTGCCTAACAACATGCCCTGCTTTTTGAAACTCTCCAGTTTCAGCCCAGCTTTCTATTGTTCCCCCTGAGACTGAAGTACTGGCATTTCTTATTTCTCTTCACTGTTGCCTTTTCACCACAGTGTTTTTCAAATTGAATATATTTTGTGTGAGGGGGAAGAAAGAGAGGACTGGTAAATCCACTGGTGGCGTTGCCTCCTAAGTGTGGAGACTGAACTTCATTGAAATCTGGATGCCTCTGTGGCATTGAAAGGAAGGGCTGAGACCCATCAGGGATGGTGTTGTGCCAGAAGGGCTGGAGTGTGTCCCCTCCTTGGGCAACACTAATGGAGGAGAGGATGAGGAGGATCTGTGTGACAACCTCCTGCTCCCTACCTGGGATGTGAAAGGCTCCTTCCGTTCTGTAAACTACCAGCTTTCCCCATACCAGATATTTATTTACAATCAAGCAAATCCTGCTGTCTCTGGGCTCTTTACAAGACTATCAGGAAAGAAAAGTCATTCCAGACCTCCCCAGTATCTGAGAGTGAGCGAGTCTTATCTATGGCTTGACTAGCATTTTGAAGTGCCTAATGACCAAGAAGAGAGCTTGTGATGATGGACCCCAAGCTAGGGGTAGATTTTTTAGCCGACTGCAGTCTGTGGGATGAAATCAAGCCTCTGCGTGAAAACTGGCAATTCTTCCCCAAAGTAAGAAACTCAGGCAGAATGCATCTGAGTAATACCGAGAGCTGTGACTGATAATGTTGCTCGGCACCTTAAAGTATCGGTCTTCTGTACAACAGGCTACATGCTGTGCGTGTTGTTTCTTCTTCTATGCATTATGCAGTTACATGCATATTGAAGCTCTTCTTGTTTCCTCTTCTGTAATTCAGGGTGGTTTTTTTTTTCCAGTCAGGTGCCCAAGTCTCATTTGAGTTAGAATAACTTGTTTAAATAGTAAAAAGTCTCGATTCATTTTGAATATGAGCATGATTTTGATTCTTCCCTGGTAAAATACTGTGTTTAAAAAGAAAAAAAAACAAAAACAGCAACAAATGAAACACAAACAGCAGAGCACCTACATGATGTTTCCTTTGCCAAGCCTAAACAGCCCCTGGCTGGAAGGCAGAATTTGGGGTCCTGGATTATAAGTTGCTATATCTAAGACAATAATACTTCATTCTCTGCTATTGCATAGCAGAGACAAATCAGATAATGCAGCTAAAATCTGCTTTCTGCAGCTTAAAGTGAGTGTAAAGCAGAGATAAATTGGAATCCAAGAATAATTCTTAGTAGCAATACAAACTAGACAGGAACCTCCTACTAAGATGAATATAATTGCATCTTGATTTCAAAGGCTCCTAAATTTGTAATTCCGAGAAAAATTAAACAACAGGTTTCACTGAAAGCTATTTTTGGTGTCTACAGGTTTATTTTGGTGATGGTAGTGACTGTTGAATCGTCAAAGGTAATTTTTGATGGTGAGATATTAAAGGAGAGTACCAAATTATATATATTATCACATTGGATGATGAGCAGCTGTAAGCACAAACTAACATAAATTAAATGTGTATCACATTTTTCTGCACCCTGGAGAAGTGCAGAGCAAAGTCATGCAGTGATTACACTTCCACCAGCATGCCATTAACAACTCCAGATGGCAGCACTTTAACTGCAAACATTTCCAGGTGTAATAAGAAAGCTAAAAATAACTAAACAGCAAGGCATGACCTAGTGACAGTCTAATTTGCAAAAGGAATGAAGAGACAACAGGACTATTTAGCTGAAGGCAAGTGAGAAAAATGGCTTAAGCCATGAACAAATTCACATAATCTTTTCTTAAGGAAGGACATATGCACAATCTGTCTTTTCTTTCTATGTAGTTCATAATGAAGATGGAAAGTGTATGTTCATTCATGTGCCAGTTTATATGTATAACCTGGTAGGAAAACACTAAGTTCCTCTCAAAAAAGATGAACCTTCTTCATTCAAGACTTACTGTCAACCTGATAGGAAGGCAAAGGAATTTGTGTGTGCCTTTCACGAGACTTGTTCTCCGGTTTGTTTGTTGTTTATTTGTTTTAAGGCAAGATACTGAAATTTCAATGTATGCATTAAGAAGCAAGGATATTTTCCTTTTTTCTTATTGCCCACAAAGTGCCTTGGGACAACTTGAATAATTAGTGTCCATTTAAGACAGAATTTTACAGGATAATTTTGTTTACTTTGTCACTTGGGTGCTAAAAGTCCTTGTATCTATGGGCATGAAGTGTATGTACTGCTATTGGTTTTAAATAAAAGCAGTGGTTTCTGTCAAATACATTTTGCATGATGTTCAGAAAAGGTATGAAGCCTAGAACAGAGGTGAGGGTGCAGAGTGCTACCAGTGCAGAAGTGAATGACAGAGGTAAAGCTCTTTCAGTGAGAAAATGTTATCATTTATATAAAGTTCAGCTAAATCAATCAGAAGTAAGTGCTTCCCAGTTGTCCTTCACCAGTGGATGTGGCTGTATGCTGAAGAGCTCCTGAGAAAATGTAGTGTCTTGAAAACAATCCTGTTTTCTCTAATAGTCCGTAAGTTTCCAATCTATTTTAGCACTAACACACCTACAGACATAGGCGGACATACTTCTTTTTGCTGCAGCTGATAAAACTTGTGTGTCTTTGAATTGTCAGTGGTGACTTTATTAGTGTATTTCAGTTCAGAACTGTTCACAGTCTACAAGGATCATACTTGCACATTATAATGGAAACAGTCTTGAATGTCTCTGGGAACAAGCATGGAGAAAATTTGTCATTATTGCAGGAACGCTGAGGGTGGTTCAGGTGAGTCTGGGTAAGCACAGCCTGAAACTATAGCCAGCTCCTGAACTATGTGTTGTCAGTTGCCCCCAGCATGCTGGAGCTGTGCTGCAGTCCTGTTTCTTGTGAATTTTGCCTTCATCGTTTTGCTTACTTACACTGTTTCATGCTGTTGCTGTCATCGCTTCCTCTAGCCTGTGTCCCTGAAGGAGGGTCTCCCTTCTTCTCTCTCTCAGGACCAGACCTAAAAGTCATTGTTTCCCTCACCAAGGTGAAGGGATCAGCTCCTGCTGTGCCCTGCCCACCCCTCTTGTGACCCCCAAACTAGATGACAGCAAGAACAGCATGCTTGTGATAAATTACCAAATGACCACAGACAACATCCCTATGTCGGTTGAGAGAAGGCAGTGATACCTCTGTCTGTCAATAACCTGAGGTGTATGAGATTAGCTTTTTGAGATAGTGGGGAACAGTCATTGTAAAACTTTCAAAAGATGAGGTTAGCAATTCATCTTCCTGGTGCATCTCTAGATTGCAGCTTTCAAGATAGGCAGGCAGAAGAGATGTCATTCATGATACTACCATTCAAAAATTTAAAAAAAGGCTCAAATTTTCTGTCCTGAACACTGGCATGGTAGAAAAGTGACTTCTGCTGCCAATAAAAACATCTTAGATGAAAAATCCAGTCTTGCAAGGCCTGTACATCCCCTGCCTGGAGCACAAGGATGTCATGAACTCTCATGTCTGTGCGAGCTAAGCAATCAGGAAACCCTTGCTAAATTAAGCAAAGTTTCAGGCTTACGAGGCTTCTGGTTTGGACTCAAGAGGTAAATCAGGCAAACACCAACACTTTGGCTGCTTAGCCAAATTGACCGTCATACCTTCTGAAATTTGTTCATGGCTCATTTTCCCAATGCAGGTAGGGAAGTTAATGAGACACTTGTATTGATCTCACTTCAGGTTTGACTTATGCACATAGCTATTATAATTTTAAAGATGCAATAGTTGAAGCACATTGTCATGATAGGCAAATATTTATACTTAATCATACCGTTATATTAAGGAGTTTATTATTCAAATATGTTCTGCCCTTTTGGGATGTAATAATTTTTAAATATCGAAAGTGATGACTTTTAACAGTTCTTTCTGTGAATGGATGTCCCAGTAGCAGAAAAATTTGTTGTTTGGGATTTATTTGTCATAAAGAACTTCTGTCTTTACTGGATGTTGAATATCTTTGTCTCTGCAGAAGCATTTCTATTTGGAGTTCCAGCCATGCCTGCCTTCCCTTTCACAGCGACAAGCCTAAATATAGGAAAATGTTTATCATTTTCCATTTAGAAATTAGTATTCCAGTCTCTCAGCAGTGCATATAAAATGCTCGTTATGCTAGAGCTTCGCTAAAGTAGAAATGATTGTACCAAGGGAAAAACTTCTCTCAATCAGGTTTGAAGTGCATGCCTCAGGGACGGGGGCATCATTTTCCTTTCTTGCACACAGCCACTCTTCTTATATCAACACCAATTACGAGGTAAGGTTCAAAGCTTGCCTGGGAGTTTCTTCATATTCAAGCCTGCTGAGAACAACCTGTCCCTTCCTCTCAGCAGATTCTCTTCTAACACTAGAACTCCTTTTCCTTGTCACAGCTATGTAAAATATACAGAAACTATCTCCTTTGGCCAAAGACTTTGTAAAGACACAAGTTCTGGTTAGTTCTGAATATCCTTTTGAGGTATTCCTCTGAAAATAACCTTCTGTGTCTTTTCGATTAGGCTGTACACTCTTTGGAGTCTGCCATGCAAAATTTTGGATGGGGAACACTGGGTTGTTACTTAATGTGCATAAGAATCAAAGGAAAAGCTCTTACATGGGATAACCTACCTCTATCTAGGAAAAGTGGGAGTGGATTAAAAATCTGCTCCAAGTATCTGAGTGTGAACTAACATTGCTGGAACTATTTTAATCTCTGATCTCCTGTCCTCTCTGATAAAAGTGCTTAGGAGGATGCCTGCATTTAGGGCCTCTTTGGTTCCGGTCATTTTAATTGACAAATGATAATGTGCAGCAGGTTACACTGAAGAGAAATAAGGCAGATTGGCAACACAGGGTTGTCTTTTCTGCCTGTATGATGGTGATCTTCTGTTTCTGCAGGAAACAAAAGAAGTTTGTCTCTGCTGCAGCACAAGCAGTCTCAATCAGCAGATTTGTTTCTTGATGCCCTCAGTTGCTTTTCTGTGCTGCTTCCCTTTGAGTCCATCCTGCTAGGAAATTCCAGATAACTTTCTGGGATAAAGATAATCTCACATTAATTAACAGCTGCCTAATTTTGTGCAGGTAGTAGGACATTGCTGTGAAACTGTGTGTCTGGGAACCTTCCTGGGAACCCCAGAAGGAGAGTGGTCTGTGGAAGACCCTATCATGGTGTACTGCTGTGTTGTAGTTTGGCAAAAATATCTAAAAGGTTGGGTACTTATCTTTGGAAACCTGCTTTGTTTTTTTGCAAAATTCACCTAGATCTTCAGCGATCAGAAAAGCTTCTTAAAATAGCTGTTTGCTTTGTTTCTAATTTGATGTTTGGCAGAATCACAAGGTGACACATCTATCCAACAAAATGTGTCCACAGCTTTATGGTTTCATTTATTTTAGGAAAAAAACCCCCAACCCTGAATGCTCTGAAGTTCCATCAGGCTTAAAAGGAAAACATGTGAGTTACTAGCAGGCTAAGAAGGAGAGTGAATTGACTGGAGTTCAGCTGGTTTCAAAAGTTGGCTAGACTTCTTGAATTTTTAACACCAGAACAAAAATTTCACCGAGGAATGAAAGAATATCTTCCTCCTTTGAGCTGCATGTAAACTGTCTTACTGCACATGAGGAGACACTGCTTCCCTTGCTTACACCATTACTGTATTAGATTTCATGCTTATGAACATGATTTCAAAGGATATGAGGACAGAGGATATGTTCAAGACCCAGTAGGAGTCTTGCTAAAAAATGAATGCAAAATTAGCATTTAAAGTTCCTTAAGGCATCAGTGTTTCTTTGATTTTCCTGTCTATTTTCTTCCTACTCGTTTTATGAAAGTCCAAACTCAGTAGTTTCTTCAGAATCTACCCTGTTGGATAATTTTCTATCTTGTGGTGGAGCCAACCTCCTCCACATTTGGACATCTTAATAATGGACCACAAGCTAGGAAATAGTTATTATGCTCAAGCTATATACATTCTGAAAAGCAAATATTACTTGAGATTTTAATATAATATATTCAAATGATTCAAATATTACATAAGAACAAAATGAGGAAAATAATATCTAGACCCTACAAACAGTACAATGATACAAGTTCAATGCGATACAAAGCAAAATTGTTCATTAAAAAAATATTTTAACCATAACATAATATACTTCAAGACATTGTTTCTCTGAGGAAAGCTGCGGCTGCCCTCTATTTAGGATAAAAATAGCATTTTTTAAATGTCTATGAAATATTTGACATGCAATTTCCTTCTAGTGCTCTTCATTGCATGATTTTATGACTGAGCTTTTTGGTTTAATTTTTCTTCCTACCACAGTGAGTATATAAATGTACCAGTGAATGTATTAATTCAAAACATTAAAATACATTAAAATTCTTCAAAAATACTCTTCCAACTCTATTTTTGACATTTTTTTTCCTTAACTGCTACGATGCAGAACATTTTATGCGATTGTCTAGTTTCACTTGGCATAGCGAATCGTTTTCATTTCTCATTATGGTTAAGGCAGTTTAAGAATTCTCATTTTACTCTGCCTCTTACTTCACTATTAATTCATTTTACACGGGGCACGGGAAGGTAATGGAAGGGTAATACCAGACTGGAATTCAGACAAAGTGATTGCTAAATTTACACTGCCACTGAACAGCAAGTAATCTCAACAGATTTCACATATATAAATAAAAAAATATAAAAATAAGTGCAGAATATGGATTTTTACTTTTTTCATATACACAGTAAAATAGAGCGTTTTGTCTGAAAAAGTGAATTTTCACACTTTCAGTAAAATGCCTTCTTCTTATAAGCAAGAATAGCACTGTTTTGTCTTTGTATTGTACAACAGAATCCTGCAGGGAAAAAACTCTCAGAGGTTTAGAAGCACTCCAATGCTTGGAGTTCAAGCTAAGAGAGAGTTTTCACAAACTACTGATGAAGAAAAGAGTAGCATTACCCTACTGAAGGAACCAATTAGGGTAGCAGAATGCAATTGCTTAGCGTGGGTTTTCAGCAGATATTTTCACGGTTTAAATTTCCCTTTATTCTCCAAGTGAAAACCAAATGACTAGAAATTATTTCTGTCTTGGAGAGCATTTTCTCTGCAGAATTAATTTGGGTGACCAATGTTGAGTTTGCCTTGTCTGTGGAGAATAGCACCTTGCAATTTACCACCTTGGGTATAAATGATTCTCAGACTTTAGTCCATCCCCTAGCCAAATGCACTCCATTTAATGCAGTGCAATATCAAATTTGAGATAGGGGGGTTTGGGCTGGAACTGAATAAGGACAGGTGGAAGGAGTCAGGAAATTTTCTTTTTAGTCTACTACTGTAATTTGTTGGGGTTTTTTTTCCTGTGAAAAAAATAGACACTGCTAGTGGATTATTACCTTTAGTGGTGCATCTCCATTAGCATTTTTCTTTGGATCAAGAGTGACCTTTTGAAGCCCATCCCCACTTACTGCTCACTGGTTCACATTACTGCGCTGTTACAGTGCACAGAATGGGTTCCCTTCAGATAAAATTCACTAGAAGTTGGGCTCCAGGAGTGCGCTTAATGCATGTCAGCCAGAAATGAGCATTCAGTCCCTGGTACCAGCCTACAGTTAGTTTGAAATAAGATCCCCAAACACGAGTAGCCTAGGCATCAGGTCCTCAGCGACATCATTTTCTCTCTGTAGATCCACTGCTGTTGCATCGCGCTACTTACTAAGATGGACATTTTAATAATCTGTAAGAGAACTTAAGTCTACAGCAGTTCCTTCACGTTTCACCAGGAAACTGAGTTAAAAAGTAAACTTTGCATTCCTGAAGAGACCAAGCCAGATCCAGAACTGAATCTGTGCCAGGCAGCACCTACTACCTGCAGGGGCTGATCACTGGAAGTGTTCAAGGTCAGGCTGGACGGGGCTTTGAGCAACCTGATCTAGTGAATGGTACCTGTGCCCATGGCAGGGAGGTTGGACTGGATGATTTTCAAAGGTCCCTTCCAACAGAAACCATTCTGTGATTCTTGGATTCTGTGATTTTGGTTGGGGAGCAAAGAGGGAAAGCCCTGGCAAGCTGGGTTTTGCTACCATGCTGTCAGGGAAAGGATATTCCTGGAGGTCTTAGGAGTGCTGCTCTTAGGAAGATCTCCTCTGCCTTTCCGCCCACCTTTCCCCAGCAATAGCCACTTTCCTACGCGTTCCTTCCTCACACTCAATAGCCAGCCTACCAGGCCATGTGTTTTGCTTGCTGTAGCAATCTGCTGCCTCAGGTACATCAGACACTAGAAACACTGTTCTCGTGCCTGGAGCTGGCCCTGCTGTCAGTGCAGTAGTTGGAAAGGAGATCTGTGCAAAAGAGAAAACATTGCACCAGCCTTATGTAGTACCAGTGCTCTTCAAAACAGCCCAAATATTCGCCAATAAATCTTCTTTGAAGATACTGCTTCACGTTGGTTAGCATCAAAACAGAAAATACTCAGCTGTGGAGAAAGCTGCATTGTGCTTTGCTATCTAATCCTTGGCCGAAAGCCACCTAAATAATCTCCTATGCTCTCAGGGCCCTGAGGGCACCACCAGGCTTGCCCGTCCCTGCCCATTGTGTTGCTACTGTTTATTTGCTGTTGCTGTTTGAAAGAATTCCTGCAGCCAAATATCAATTTCTTTGTTGTTGGAGTTTAAAAGTATCCCAAATGGGAGCAATTTATGTCTAGGTAAAGTCAATTTTATATTTTCTCAATGGTATAAAGATTGATCAACTAGAAATTAATTTAAGTGATTCTTAATATGCTTATTGATCTGAAAGCACCTTCCTTCGAGAGAAGCTTCATTTGCACAGTCATATAATTTTATATATATCTATATGTTTGTATATAGCATTTTAAGTATGTAACATTCATACCTGCGTAGTGCTTTGTCCTAATTTGGTGAGATTTGATCTTAAATTTGGGTTTGATTCTGGTGTAATATAACTGTAATAATGCATGGCTGGATAGAGCAAAATGGGGACAACTGCACAGCGTGAGTGTTGATCACATGAAGTTTGCTAGTGGGTGGGGGGACAGGATGCTTCTTGCCCCTCAAGCCTATTTTGAGGGATGGGTCCCTCACCACAGCCGAATTGCAGCTCATGACATGGTGCCAACTGGCCCTCCAGGTTAGCCCTCAGGAGATATCAGGGGAGTTATTGAGCTTCCCTGCCGTGCAAAGTGTGCAGCTGTTTTGCTCTTTGCCTCCCTGCAGCACTTCAGGGTCTAAGCGCAAGTCCCTTGAACTCCTCCACACAGGTGTTGATGGTTCATCATATGTGTTGATTTTGCTGGGAGCCAAACTGAGACTGACTTCCAGATTTAACAGTTTTGGATGACTCACTCTTTCAGAGAAGCAGCTTCAGGGTATTCAGGAATACGCAAAAATGGCAAGCCAATGACAAATGTCATCGTGGCAGTGACAGCAGTTGCTAATTATGGTGCAGCACCTGACAGGTGAATAGAGGTGGTGAGCCACTAACATTAAAATACTTGGGCGTCTTCCCTCAGCTCGTAGTACTCCTGGCAAAAAAGATCTGACCCTAGAACTTCACAGATAAATAATTACCCTATTGCATTGAGAACAGAAGTCTAAATATGTGTGTTGTCGTTCGCTAAAGTATTTCAAACTGGCTTGGGATCAGTCATATCCTTAAAGGTGAGGTATTCTTTTGGGGTGGCACTCTGGACTTCAGCAGAAATGTGCCAGCCATTGAAGTGGCCTTTCAGTGCGTAAACTGCTGAAGGAAAAGGCCTTTGCTATTTCTTTAGGATGTGAACTTGTGTGACCAATCTACATGCATGTCACCCTGCCATTTCTGTCATCTCTGCCGTGCTGCTGTTATTCAGAGGAGTGGGACTAAAAGACAGACATTGAACTTCTCGAGCCAGATTTACAGAAGAACAAAACTCAAAAGCTGTGTTTTTCTCATTGTCAAGGTTCTGCTGTCCTAAGAGACCACCTTCTTAGGGCTTGATGGTATCTGTGGTGTTTTGTGAGGATTTCTGGCTTGATACATGAGAAGGCAATAAACTTTCCACTCAGCCAGTGACACCAAGTTATGCAGGCTCCACTGGAATAAATTTGGAGACTTGTAGCCTGTTTGCCATGTTTAGTGAGTAGCCCCAAGCTCCTTCCGCAGTAATCTCTAGTTTGTTGTGGATTTTCATTTTCTTACCATACCTGTGTTTCAGATATGCAGTCACCCTTTCCCGACAGATATGGGTCTTGTTTTGGGGATGATGTATTGCAATAGAGGCTGCAACTGGGACCCAGGGCAAACAATTTAAGCCTTGTTTTACACAGACTTTCAATAACACAAATGTTGGTGTGTAAGATTTGGTACCCAGGCAAGTACACACAGAGAACAGTGAACAAGTTTTTCAAGATGATCAGAAGCCTCTGTGATTTGAAGCCCCTTGAGTCTGTGATTTGATCTCCTTCAATCCTGTCCTCCCTCTTCTTTGTCCCATAGCTGCTTCTCATGAATCTAGAGCTAGGGGATACCCAGTAAAAGCTATTTCAAATAAACCACACCAAGCATTCATCCATAATTTGAAGCCCGAGTTTGTTAGTGCACAAAATATAACTGGGTTAAAAAACAGTTTAAGAGATTTATGGGAAGAAGGTGGCCGACAACCTATTAAGCATGATGATGTGGATGTAACCTCCTAGTCTGGTGGCCTCCAGACTGCCAGAATTGAGGAGGGCATATGAGAGGGAAGCATGATTGTCTGTATTCTCTGTCCTTGCACTCCCACCCAATATCTGCTGATGGCTGTCCTCAGAAACAAGACACTGGCTTGGCAAGTCCTACTGATGCGACCCAGTATGTGTAAGTTTTTTGGAAGTCTTAAGCAGAGGGCTAAGGAGTGCAAGCAGCACTGAAAATAGTCTTTGCTCCCTTAGAAACTGTCTCTGTCTTTCAGGTTTGTGGAAAAAAATTTGGCTTTCCTTTACTATATTATTCCTCTTTTGTAGATAGTATCCTACCTCTCAGGTACCAGCCCTGACTCTTCCCTGCACACATCAGGAATTTTTATTTGATATAGTGCCCACTGCATGACACAAAGGACTGCAGTTAATCTAAAGCAGGGAGCAAGAACATCTATTCAATATTTCTGTGTTTCAGGACTGGGTGTTTAAAGCAGAGTAATAACAGCATGTGGAATGAGACTTACTGGTAAAGAGAGAATAATTTGGTGTAAACCTGTTTGGAAAGAAAGAATTGTATGGAGATTTTCATCTAATATGAACATAAACATCAATGATCTGCTAAATTATATACCTAAATATTTCTAAAGTTTTCTAAGACAGAACCTCATACAGACTGTGTGAAATTCTGTTACTATAACTGCATTGAATCACTTGGTTTTAGGCCTTTTCCTTTCTTGGTTATTATTGCATAACATCATCTCATGAAATGGTGCCTTAAACAAAAAGCAGACTTTAAAGCAATGAGGGTTTTCCCCCACACCCACACTAATATCTAAAAATACTCTTAAAATTATTCAGGAGTGAAGTTTTGTATAATGAAGTTCCTCAGCTACATTGTGTTTTGCTTTTAGAGGAGTGAGTCAGTTTTTCATACACTGCGACCCATTCGGTTTGTGAATAGTGCCTTCATTTTTACAGTTGCAGAGCATTGCAAAAAGCTGCCTGCTTGTGATTTGATCAATATAACTTGGCTTTAATGCTGTACTTTGAGGAGGGAGTATGTTTGATCATACCCTATACAATACATGAAAAGTCAAAAAATATAATAGTTAAGTTCCTGCTAATTAAGTAGATCATGACTGACCAAGAATCTGCCATGGTAATCTGTGATGGTACCGTGAAAAATGCATTGTAATTGGGTACCACAGCTTGAATATGAATCATCAATATTCAGGAGATGTATGCCTCTTTGTTGCTTCTAAGTATCAAACTGATTTTCACTGAAATGGAAAATAAAGTAATAACAAAAAAAAGGGAAAGACATTGATACAGTGCTCCAATATTTCATTATTTAAGAAATAAATATTTATTATTCATTATTCAAACCTTCTTTTAAGGAAGACTAAAATACTGTTCCACAGAATATACTTAATTTTAGAAAAAGAATGTTTGGCACTGAAAGATTTTTCCATCAGAGCTAACTGTCTTTTGATCTCTTCTGTATGGGAGAATATATGGGTATCTCTGAATGCATATGAAACTAATTCACCTCCAACCCACATCCCTCTTGAAACTGTAACCTCTCTCTTGATGCTACAGAAAACATGACAAGAATGTCATACCTAGTATGCAGGGACTAGTGCTTATGATAATGATTAGGAGCATTTTATGGGTACAATATGCTCGTATAGTCTGTCTGTATGTCCTGTAGTTACTGTTCTATTCCTTGTCCTTGTTACATAGCTGTAAAGATGTGCAGAGGGGTATTACTGTGAGCACCCGCTGGTTCAAATGTTCACTTCAGTTAAAGCAATTGCTGCCTCAGTAGTTTGTTTTCCCAACTTACGAGTTGCGATGCACAGGTTGGCACTAGTAGTGTACGTACGGTGTGCACTGTTGTATGTCTAAATTAGTAGGTGGGGACTGTCCTGCAGAGGTAAGCAGAGAATGCAGGAGACCCAACATCCACACTAAGACCTGCTCAGAGGTACGCTACCATCCTGCTGAATGGGTGCCCATCAGCAGATGGAGCACATTCAGTGCCCCCCTGTTTGGTTTCGTCCCAAACGAATGCAGTCTGTGTGCTCTGAGATTGCCCTGCAGTGAAAAGCAAAATGAAGTAAAGGGGAGTTCTCAGGAGAGTCACTTCAAAAGCGCACTCCTGACCCCAGCAAAAATACTAGTCGAGATGCTTCTGTTTGAAGTTGCGATTTTCAAACTGAGGCAAAGAGAATCAGTCAGCCCAAGGGCTGTATTCAGGCATCCGGAAAACAGTATTTCTCGACAGTGATAGACTGGTGCATCACTCATTTACTTGAGCTGGAACAGAAGGTCTGTATTTTGAATCCTATGGTAGAGTTCAAGGCTTTGGTAAAATGCTTTTAGGTCTTAATATACCATTGAAGTGTAAGCCCCAGTGAAGTTCCATTAAACAAAATCTCTTCAGCTTCAACTTCCAGCCCTATCCTGCCATTTTTAATAGGAAAGCTAACTATCCTACCTTGCAGTAGAGGCTTGAAGCCTTGGAGATAATGCTGGTCAGGGCTACATTAGATATGTTATGTAAATATTGTTCAAGCCCAGGCATGGTGCTGGGAGAGGGCTTGCACCTCTCTTACTATGTGACTTTGTAAAGGGCCAGGTGGGTTATATTCTCTGCGTGCTGGGAGTTAGAACCCCAGATGTCTCGTGTCCCTTGAGTTAAAAATCTCATTTTCATTTCATTACTATAGCTCTCTAGCCTCCTGCTGGCTCAAGCCTTTCCTCCTCAAGTAAGATATGTTGTGTGGACACAGTCATTTTACACATATCCTTGTTCAGACTTCTTTGTAATTTATTATTAGCTGTATTAAGTCTCTCATGTAACTCGTGAGCAACTTACCTATCAGTATGGTGTCAGAGTGAGAGGCTGGAAAAGTATGTCAGTAATTTCTTTATCTCATCTGATTAATATCAAATATTAAAATTGCTGCAATTCATTCATGGTACCCACTTTTTATCATTAGCAACATACCTTTCACACCTCTTTCCTTGGTGAAATGTTATTGCTACCTACTTTAATCAGAGAAATGAGTAGCTAATCACTTATCTCTGCATTGTAGTAGAAATGAATAAAATGATCGGAGTTTGGGAACTGCTGTTACACATGCATGTAAGTGATGCACAACAGTATAATTATACTGATAGAAATAAGACATTCCCAGACAAAACAATAATTTGTGGTTACTCTGAATAAAGACAGCTATTATGTCACAACCATGTCATAAATTTACTTTTTATAGTTTGGGTATTTTATTTTTAAAACCCTAAATCTTATGTAAGTGGCACGATTCTAAACACATGCTTGATTTTAAAAAGAATTTTAGATTTGGTTTCCTTTTAATATTATGGATTTTTGTACATGCATTTTTATTTTAAAACAGATTATTGCTCAAAGGGGATCCCAGCTTCACAGCACTGCAGGCTGAAATCTTTTCTACATGGAATACCTAACTGAGTCAGTATTAAACTCTGAGTTCAGCAATCACAAAAGTTCATAGAAGGTCAGTATGAAAAACAGTACAACTTTAACTTCAGTAGAACTTAGTTGTGTGTCTTTTATCTTGAGCTTTATTTTGAGGTTGATAGACCTTCAGAACACGTTCTTCATTTTGGCCATATACAATACCTGCACATACGATATAAAAGGCAGTCCACAGGGCCTTCCTGTTTCTCAGCAAGGTTATCTCTTGGCAAGTTATGAGCAAAAAGCTTCAGAGTCTTGGGTGCCCTACCTCTTAGGTGAGGTATTTCAGCTCTTTCACTTCTACAGTGCAGCCGGAGGCAGAGCGTCTCCTGCACCGGTTCAGCGGGTTGCAGCCTTAAGGTTTGTGCAAATCTGCTCCACTGTTGGGAAGCAGCTCCTGGAAGAAACTTCTTGCCTCCTGGCAGTGTGATCAGGCCTCATCACATGCTTCAAGATAGAGTTTTTTTTCAGAACCTGATGTATTTTGTATCGCTCCCCAAACTATGCAGCTAAAACATAAAGCAGCTGTACCAATGAAAGCCTGTCCACCTAAGTCTTATTTGTATTTTAGCCTTTCCTTGCAAGTCTTGGCTAGTTCCAAAATTGCTTCTGTTTGGTGGGTAAGAGGGAAGGGGCAAAGAGCCCTGCTGTAGACTTCGTTTCCCTGCATCATGTAACGTTTTTGTGCTTCCTCGCTGGTTTAGTGATCATTTACCCTGAATGCAACAGCTCTAAATGGTGACTTTAATGCAAACCCCATAGATCTGGAAAAAATAAGCCAATAAACATGTCTGAGACCAGACAGACTGCTGCTTCCCAGGTGGTTACACAGAGATTCTTCACATGAACGTTCTTTTTCAGGTCATTCTTTAATTTCCTGTTTGGTTTTCAGCAGATCTGAATTAAAATGAGATGCCTCTGCCTGCGTCTTCCATCATGGCTGTCTGTCACCTGTCTTGGAAGGTAGGCTATATGGCAGTAATGGCATTATTGATACATCCCAGATAATTTGTTGGGTAGAAATACTGCGTATGCTACAGAGGTTCAGCTGAAGAGATTTAAATACGTTTAGAGGCTGTCCGCAGCAAAGGTGAAGTCCAGTGTAGTAACCCAGCCACTTGCACCTCTTGTAATTAATTTTTCTATGCTGTTCTATGTGTGGGTGTGAATAAGAAGACTGCAAATATTTGTATTTGTTTCCTTGTACACTGTTTTCATAAAGCAGCCTGGGAAGCACACATCCGACTTTGTTTCAGATAGTTTTGCAGAGGAACCTCCTCTGGACTCTGAATAAAAATATCCCTATGGAAAGTGAGGAAGGTGCAGTCAGGTGGGCCTTGGGGACACGAACACCCAGGTCCCAACATAACAGCACATGGTCTGGGTGTCTCACTGAAGTCCCTTTGAAAGACTGAACTGCGGAATTAGATCAGAAAAAGCTTTACTTGAAGCTATAATTCACTTCCCTGCCATGCAGGAGAGAAGACCCAATGGTACATCTCAATCAGCATTAGCTGTGTGGCAGCAGGATCAGAGTTCCAGTCACGAGCCAGGCAGTAACATTCCATCGTGCTAGGTTTTGGGCAGGCATAAAAGAAGAAGCTGATGGCTCTTCCACAGTTCACAACTTACTTGGCAATAGATCTATTTCGTGCTTTGCTTTGCTTTTCTCAGGGAAATGCTACATCATGCATTATGGAAACATCAAGGATACTGTCTTGCCTGTGCTGTTTAGGGAATGGCATAGTGCTTCTTAGTAGAATATAGATGTCAACATGAATATTGAAAATGTCCAAGGGTGTCATGAGTCCTTGCATGCAGGGGAGAGATGGCATGCTATTAATGATCCATTCTTCCACAAGCAAATTCCAATCATGTTATATAAAGCTGGGACAGAAATACAAATAGCCCTTCATTAAAAGCAGCCTTGCCTGCTGTACTTGTGGCATATTAGACTTATTTAAATAAGATTGTGAATTCTTGGGGAAAAAAGAACCCGGAGATGCAGCTAATATTTCTGCTGCAGTGTGGCAAGGGCTTTGCTGCTGTGAATAATAAGAGCCATGTTGATGGGTAGACCTAAATTAAAAGTGAAAGAGGTTATTCATTCATTGCAAAAATCCATCTTAATGTGAAGATGAGGGACTTCAGGGAGTTTTTTATTTCTATTTTTGCTTTTAGGCCTACTATGTACTATTCAGGACCTTTTTAAAGTTGGAAAACTGTTGATTACAATACCACAGATGAGCAAATTTTTAAATTATTTCTTTTGAGTTCCTTTATGAATTCTTCTCTTCTACTATGCAGTTACAAACTCAGTGGGAGATTTTGCTTGGTGCACAGTGTCATGTCTGATGCCTAAAAGAAAGTGGTAACTTTTTTCTTCACTTTTTTGCATATATTGGTCAACATCCATCAAAGCGTTCCCTTGCTGTAACATCTGACATCCTTATGTATTTGGAATTAGGAAATATGCCTGGTATTTAAGATACCAGAGTGCTAACCAGAGACAAGCATCAGCTGATACAGGGACTTAAGGGAGTATAAGCAGCATATTTGAATGGGCAGGATGCAGTGATGAGTGTGGGCCAGTGGAAGAAAATGGTATCCCAAGCTATTCTGTTTGCTTCGCACGATTTCATGGCTGCAGGGACTGGTCTGGTACTGATGCTCAGTGCACTCTGTGTGGCCCACATATGGTTCACCGAAGTACTACTTCTTTGGAATTCCCCCCTGCCCACAGCCAGAGGCATGGGCCGCACTTAGAAAATATTTCTCAGTTTGCTACCATCTGGAGGTTTAAAAGCCCCCCCACTGACACGTAGCCCCCACTGGCAAAGATGAACCTGTATACTGAGCAACTTCAGTAGCTCTTCAGTGAGGAACATAGCTGAGATGAAGATATATTTATTAAACTCAGATTTTCCCTTCCTGCTTTTTCAGTGAAGATGGCATTCCCATGACAGATGAAGAGAAAGATAGCTGGGGAACTAGGTTATGATTCGAGTGGCTTGGGTTTCTATCCTGACTCAGGGGGCTTCCTAGGTGGCGAAGGGCTCAAGGCACGGGTGTGTGAACAACCTCTGGAGTCCTGTAGGCACAGAAACATGCACTGTGCCTGAGGTAGCTCTATACCTAAATACCTCGATTATCTAAATCAAACACCCTGATGCATGAGCAAGTGTAGAAAAAGTTTTCCACTTCACCTACCAAAATGTAATAGCATGACTGACTGCAGGTATAAACAGGGAGGGAGTGGTTTACCTCTGGTGTAAGGTGTGAGTAAGGAGAAAAGAATTTGCTTTCGTCTTGAATTGTATAGAAAGTCATTAAATGAAGCCGACTTGCAGAACTGACTGATTTGCCTACCTGAAGATATTATTCCAGACACAAATAGTGGAGAATGGATCCTGGAATATCCTTGAAATTAGGCTCTGTAAAAAGAGCTTTTTCTTGTTTTTCTTTTCCTTTGGAAAAAAGTGATTTTGTTCTCTTTTCTGTATGTAAATGCATACATGTGTGTTCAGTGGTCCTGGCAGATCTACTTTGCTTTCATTGGTGTCATTTCTTGAGGAGGGGAATATGAATTTTGGACCTGTTTCGAACTTTGTGCGTGCTAGTAATTTGCTCAAGAAATGGAACCTTTAAAAAGCTTTCATCTTCCATCATTGTGGATCTGTGAAGACAGAAGTATTCACAGCAGCATGCTGAGAACGTCAGGAGGAATCTGTCCTTTAGTCTCCTTTAGCTGTGGTGTTCAGGAAAATGCAATCTGAAACCTGGCTACGAAAATGAAAAAGCAAATAAGTGGGAGCTTTATCTTTAAGCAGGAATGGTACGTGAAATGCTTGAGGACCTGCAACAAGAAAGAGAAATAAGGCTAATATTACAAAGCAGTAAGATTTTACATCAGCATTCAATTTAAAAAAAGAGCTGAAATTAAATAAATGTAATCCTAACATGTCAAGAGGAACAAATACTCTGGGCTTAGTGTAACTAGGTTCAGGAGTAGCATCTAAACTTTGAACTAGAAGGTCAGTTGTCAATACCAAGCACCTATAAATAAGATAACACGTTTCTCTTAAGAAAAATTGCCCAGTGCCTCATGGCTGTGAGGTACATATATTTAGTCTTCCCGCCTGACTATTTCAGATAGAGCCAGGCCGATATTTCTAAGGGGCAGAAACATTTCTAGCCACTCTTGGAGATTTATTATCACATTTTTATTCCTTACAGAAGAAGGTAAGTGACACATAAAGTTTCGCCATACTAGGCAGTGATTCTGAAGGAGGGCAGTGAGGAAACAGTGCAGGAAACTTCATGTGACTGTGTGACAGGAAAGCATTTAACATTTTCTGTAAATTCATGTTAAAAAGTTGGTGTGCACAGTGATGTGAACAGTTTGGGACAGAATGGAGTGCATGCTGGGTTGAAAGTCAGGGGTGCAGTGAGGGCACCACCAAGTTATGTTAATCAGGTAGAACATACAGTATTGAATGAATATAATATTGTTCCTTTTCATCCCAGCCCAATGTTTGTCAGAGGCCTCTGGTGCCTGAAAGTTGGGCTATGTGCAAAATCACAGAAGTAGACTGAAAGCTCTCCAGCAGCAACGAGTTTCTGGACCACGATGAGAAATGCTGGGTGATGGGATACTTTGGTGAGTTCAGACCTAGTGCAGCACCTTCAGGCTGGGGTCTTGTGAAACACAAGGACAGCTGAACCCGAGGCCGTTGGGTCAATCAGTAAGCAAGACAGCAGCAGTGGGTACATGTCATGGAATGCAACTGCAAGTAAAAAGAACATCTCTTTGTAATTTTGCCGCGTGTTGTGTGTTGTCTCTTGCTGTCCCACATATTTCCCTTCTCTGTATGCTTGCGCACAAGTCCAGGACAAGTTAGCTGCCCAGACTGACAGGGTATTTCTTTTATTGGGTCACAGCCATGCTAACAGCAGATGACATCCGAGGACAAACCTTGGTTGCTGCTTGGTAATACCAACAAGAGATACGTTTTGTGTTTTTCTGGGTCAAATTCATTTCCAACAAGTTGATATGAACCCATTTGCACCTACCTTATAAATATGCATTTCACCATTTGTATTTTTGAAATATTGACAGTGAATTTTTGCTAGTGAAGGATCTGTGAGTATACTTTGACATTCCATTAAAGTGTCATAACTATTATTCAATAAGAGGCTTGTATTTAAGCCTGGTAATTGCTCAAATGCTAAAGGCCAGAATTATTTCTTCTGTAATTCAGGACTGATTGACTAGGTAAATCGTGTGGTACTGCTTCTACTCCAGGATTAGATGTCTTCCAGATCCACAGAGAGTTTTCTCAATTAGCACATCAACATTTCTGCCATAAATAGTCATAAAAAAGTGATGGCAGGGATATGCAATATATTTTTTCTTCTCATAGCCATTTCTGGAATAAAATATTATTTGCAAATTAAGCTGTAGAGGGGTTTTTTTGAGTTTTAACTTAAAAGCAAGCAGTTACAATAAATTTAAAAAGGCTGGAAGGGATAAAAAGCTGAGTTATTGCTTCACCTTTAAGTGATTACATAGAAACCTGTGTTTGTGCAGCTAAAGGTGGTTATTTCGGTGGTGCGTGAACTTTAGCTGACAAATGGGGTGCATGCATGTGAATGCCTATGCCGCCGTCAATTGTGACACCATTGCAGAGACAAAATAATCCAGCGACAGTTAAGTGTCTGGAAAAAAGAATCTCAAAGATGAGGCTTTGATACCAATGACAGAAGGATGTCAATGGATTCTAAGTAGTCCCACAAAACTTGTCAGACATGCCACATTAAAATTAAAATTTAGTGAATGAGGATAAAACTTTAATGTATCTTCAATGCCCTGACCTAGATAAAGTTGTTAATTTTTGATTTACAACTGGGTACAGAATTTTAATCTGCAGTAAAAAGAGAATTTTTTCCTTTTCTGTGAAAATAAGGGTTGTTGTTAAATACTGAGAATCTTAGACCAACTCTTGTAACATGGCATAGTAGCACCAAACCTACCTCAGCACCGAGTTCAAGATTTGACATATCCTCTGGACTCTGCCCACGCAAAACCTGGTTGTTTGCTCTCTCTGGACAAAACTCTGTGTGAATGTATGTGATTTCAGGTGTCTAGCAACCACTCTGGTTTTTGGTCTTTAATGGGATTCTTGCTTGCTTAAATGAAGACTCAGTTTTTCCTCAGGCTCTTTCTTCTCCTCTGTTGTTGCCTATTCTCTCCTACTGTATCATCTTGCCAGGAGGTCCAATTATATTCAGATGTCGTCTGACCTAGTTAACAGTCTCCCAGTTACACACCCAACATTACACATGTTTTGCAAACTCCTCTACCCCTCTGTTTAACTGAACGGATTATTTTAAAGCAGTGTCTTACCCTAAACCGAGAACAAGGTTGGTCTCATTCACACTGCGAGCAGAGCCTCGTCCGACCTGCGCACAGTGCGCAGAACTGCGGGCACCACATCCAAAGTTGAGTGTTGCTGGTGGATGTGGTACGCTGCTGGCAGGGGCGAGGGACTGCCGATCGCCGTGGAGAACACAGGCTGGACAGGCTGCAAGAGGGAGGTGGCAGGAATGGGACAGCTACAGTGTTGCATTGACCTCTGTTGGCAGGCTGCCTAATTAGGTTGCTTCTCACCACACCTCTTCAGGTTGTGCCAAGCGTTGCCTCCGTTGGTTTTCTAGACATCCAGGCAGGAGCAGCACAGCATTACGGAGTTACTACGTGGCTCTGCAGATGGATTCCAGGAGTCCCTAAGCTGAGGTGCGGCTGTGTAGAGCCACTAAAAAAACTCAGGCCCATCAGAAGTTTCACGCTATTGGTTTTCAGACCAAAGAGATGTCCATTTCCTATCTGGCAACATCACAAATTCAGTCTGCCAGGAATAAGGGGATTTGCCTTCTCTGTGCCCATCCCACTGTTAATACATATTTTTGAAAGCAAAACTGAGCTTACAGTTAAAGTCTGTCTAACAGCAGTTGCAACTCTGTTCTCACCTACAGAATAGTAGTTAGTGAAAATATCAGATTTTTGGTGGTATGGCCAATATCAACCTTTTTTTTTCCTTTTTGGAAAGGTAATTAATTAAAAGGAAGTTGGATCTGACATCGCTAGTGATTCACAAACATCTAGTAGCAAGAAGGAACTTATAGTTCCACATGTGGAGGAAAATGGCAATTTAAAGTGGCCATCAAGCCAAGGTTTTTACAAGATCAGTCAGGTTGCGTTGAACAAATTTACCTTATTTTTTGCTTATTTTTTTAATGTCTTTGAATTCTGAACATTTCTTGTCAGCTTCTTAAGCTATATGATGTAATTTCAGACAATTAGAGAGCTGGTCAAAGGAAAACAGATGGATTTTGTGATGAATTTTTGAAGGTTATACATATATTTTTGTTCTATACTAGGACAAAGTCACAACCTTATAATTCTGTTATGTGAAAATGTTTGAATCAAAATGTCAGTTTTCAAATTGCGAAAGGAAGTCTTCTGATTCCTTTTTCTCTTCCTTGTTTTCCTTCTGAAATTGGCATGGACCCTCTTTAAAATGTCGTTGAAATGAGTGTTTCTGTGCAAAACATTTTAGCCTTACCGAAAAATAGTCTGACCTACTTTTATCTACATGGCTATTTCTCTGTTCAAAAATCCTGCAAGAGAAATGGCTTGTTTTGTAATCACTGTTTGCATTTTTGATTTGTGACTAGTTTCTTTCTCTCACTCAGGTTTGTGCCTGAAGTTTCAAAAACTGAGTCCTCCATGCTTTGGGAGTACCACAAACGTACAATGAAATCATAGCCCCGTTGCAGTCAGTGGCAAATCTATGCTTCATTGGATTACAAATTTCAGCAGTAATCATATCCCAAAGGGCATTAAATCTTTGGTCCATTATTTGTATTTGATTGATGTTGTCCTGAACTCATCCAGCAGATGATTTTACCTTACCTTCTCTTATAGCATAGCAGCTCAGTAAGACCTTGATTCTTTCTGAATAGTGAACTACTTCCCAGTGTGCCAAGCTGAAACTTCTTACTTTCAGAGAAACTACCTGGGGGGAGAACCTCTACATAACAGTTAAAATTTTGATTTATCCACCCTTGCAGTATCATTACAGGAAGAGAGAATTTTTCAGGTACTCTGCTTATGACTGAAATGAAAAGGAGTAAACATGACAGGAGCTTTATGTAACAAATACGCAAACGTAGGATCTGGAGCAATTCAGTTGCACAAAAAAAGCAAGCAAATAGTAATACCCATGTGCCAGCTCTACCTTTCACCTCTGGCTTTATCCGTCCTTTCTGATTCCACTCATTGCAGAAAGCACTCCTCTGAGCATGCGGAGGTGATACTAAATTGTTTCAAACTGAAGTTATGGGAAACCATTTGGTTTTATGTTTTAATTATGAAAAGACATAGAATTTTAAAGCTGTTTCTATTGCTTATGTATTTTTGCTTGGTCATTATTTTCCTAGCTTCAAAATAATACATTTAATTGGATGAAATCGTTACTCTGGCCAGAGGTGCATGTGACTTATTTTTATGTGTCTGTGGAACTCTAAAGATAAATAGAAAAGTACCCAAGGTTGGGAAAATTCTCCTAGCCAGACTATTTTCAGTAGGCTTCAGTTTTTCCTTAGAAGGCTGTTGGGACACGGGGAGCATTTTGCATATGTTCACATTTGGGTCCATCTGAAGCACTGTTTTAAAGGACTGGCATTGTCTTTCCAATAATTTCTTTGCTCTGTTGCTCTTTACCTGCATGCTGTGGCCCTCCATTGGCAGTAGTGAAAAACAGTCAACCTCTTTTCCTAATATCTAGCTCAAATTACTCAGAGAAACTACTGCTTAAATTTTTTTGTAGTTAATTTCTTCTTTTAACGTGCAAAGATTAAGCTTTGTAAAGTCAAAATCAGAAAGGGAAGCCCGTTGCCATGTGTATGGTGACTGTGGATATTGTCATGTCACTGATGGGCACATATGATGTATTTGAATCAGACCACCCCCTTTGCAATGCTCGGAGAAAAGAGGCCACTGTCTGAAAACCAGGGATGCCCCTCCAGCAGTCTGCCCACCCTCAAGCAATGGGTAGTGAACATATTACACTGAGGCTGCATGGCTCGTTTTTCATTGTAAGCAGCAGCAGATAGTTTAAAGCTACCTCAGATTTGCTCATGACACAGCCGAAAACGTAGTGAGTGCAAAGTGGCTATTGCCCTACTGGGTTTCTGGTGGGAAAATGGAAAAAATGTGTGAGGAACTGCAATCCTGATGCCTGTACAATATAGGTTAATAAACTATAGGTTAATATCTATCCTACACAAGCTATTAGCGCCTATACCTGTACTAACTCTTCTGTGGGAAGCAAATGGTCAAGTCCGTATTCTGTTTTCATTTGGTCCTTACTGGAGCCTTTAAAGCTTTGCTTAACTCTAAGGGTGGGGTAAGGGCAGTCTCAGCTCTGCCTGTTTCCAACCAAGCACTTCTTTTTTCTCCATCAGTGCAAAAACTCAGCTTATTAGGAAGGTCTCTCTTGCAGCAGTGCCTGAATGTACAAATTTGCTCACAATCACAGCTGGAGTGCCTTATAGTGGAGACAGGTCATGCTGGGATCTTTCACTTTGGCACCAATTAAATTCTTCTGTGAAAGCAGAGGAGGAAATATGAGTTTGCAGTCTAAAGTCAATAGAAGCTGCAGAGCACAGAGCAACTTGTCTTTTCGTGTGCTGTTCTTTGTAGATACAGTATTGTTAAGAAGTCAAACTCATGCCTAGCCCTGGGGCTTAGTTGCCGATCTGTACTGTCAGATCTGTCCAACTAAGAGAAAAGCATCTGAAAACAAGGCCCAAGAATATTTTGAAGAATGTGCTATTAGGGTAAGCTGTGGAAAGTCTTTGTAATGATTAAAATGGAACCTCTTAATATGTGATGTTTTAAAACAATAACATGACATGTACTTCATGGGCTTTTTAATCCTTGCTGCTTAAGGTAATTCAGAGAATGTACTGGACCTCAGTGAGCCTTGGTGTAGTGAAACTTGAAACTTCAAAAAAATGTTAGAAATACAGTGATACAGAAATACTAATGAGCTGGTGGTGAACTTGCTCAAGAATTTGGCTATTCAGGACACATGCTTTCTTAGGGCTTTTGTAGCATGTCGTGAAACTTTAATTATAAAACATGACATTGGAATCCATATGGACTCAGAACAGCTAATCTGTTAAAATTTTTACTCAGAGTTAATAGATGCTGAAGCCTGGTTTATCATTTCCCTTCCTTTTGCCCACAAGCACAGGTAAAATTTGTCTGCTTTGACTGTGGTTTTGCTTTGAATTCTTGGGTTCATTCTGAACCTCAATAAAAGCTGAAAATTTAGTTGAAGCTCAAGACAAGAACCCCATCAAGTCAGATCTAAAATAAAAGCGTAAGGTTTTTTTCAGTATTGACAATTTGTGATATTGTATTAGATCATGCTAGTTACCACTTAAATTTCTGCAGTAACATGGAGAACTATGACTTTTTAAATATCTTTGCTACCAAATTAGTGGCTAGTTTCAAATAAAGAGAAGGATCTGACTATTCATCTGAATATTCCACAGAAATTGACCTTGTTTGCTTTTTACTGTTAGCAAATGTTGCTTTGAGAGAAAGTACAGGCAGTGCCACACAGAGTAAAGTGGCATTTTGGCTAGATTAGATTTTGGTTAGTTCAGAGTTTTTCTGCCACGGAGTATGAATGTGAAGCGTGAGCTCACAAGTGTGATATTTACACCACCTGAAGTTAGAATTAGTGGATATTTTGCTCTAGAAGTAGTTCCCAACGGAGAATTGACAGAACAATGTATGACTCATTTGATCAATCACAGCTAGCCAATACAACTAAAACAATGAATATTGAGCACTTCATAGAATAGCTGGTGATGCATCTGGAGATAATCTCCCTCCTATATAATTGTTTGGATAATTGTGTTGTATAATTGTTTTGGATAATTGTCTGAGTAATGAGCATATTTAGAGAAACCGTGGTCTTCTCTTACTGTATAATGAACATAAAAATTACTAATTAATATGATAATCTGTTGGTTTTGGTCAGTGAGTCATTTATTTTAAGTTGCAGTAGAGGAAAAGAGTGCTAATTCTCTTTCTGAATTACATTGCTGTAGCAAATTCAGTGCACAAGCACTCACATTTGAACCCCTGCTGTGCTGTTTTCCTTTTTCTTTGCCTTTAATTTTCCATGGAGAGGTTTAAGGCAAAAGGGCAGTTGTGCTTTATGGTTAAATTGCAGAGTGATCTCTGCAGTAATGTCAGCTTTATAGAGGCATGTGCTCAGCAGAGGTCCAGACTTCGTGCTTCGTCTCTCCTTTGTGTGAGGATTTTGATTTTGCTGTAATTGTTTTGGAATTAGATTGTGCTGTGGAATGAGTCATCTCCACAGACCATAGACTGTGGGCATCTTTGCAGTTTCTTATCATCTCAGATAATAGCCTCACCACTCGCCTTTTTTAGCTTGGACTGATCATTGCTGTGGGGTGACAAGAGATGAAGTGTCTGTGTGGTGGTGCTGCCAGTTAACCTGGAGGAGCAGAGGAGAAGAGAAAACCAGAAGCCCCTGTTCTGAGACATATACTAAGGTAGCCCCAAAGCCCTGCTCAGTCCAGTTTACTGGGTTAAAATCAGAGTCAATGGAAGCTCAGCTGAGTGAAAATAAACACAAGAAAAAAATCCATAGGCTTGACTTTGAAAAAGCCTTCAGAGTTCAGTCTAAAATCTCTCTCTGCCATGTATAAAAATGAATGTGCAAGAAGTGTGAAGAAAAGTAGCTGGACAAATGTTCTATTTTCACACAGCTTAAAAGACATGGTGTCTGTCTAATTCTCCAATTTACTAGCAGTGGGAAGACTTCTCTGCAGTGGTTCAGCTGAAGTGGATTCATTCACCAGTCTGCTGATGCATGGTTTGTGTGGTGCACACTAGCCAACACCAAGCAAGCTGCCTGGGAGCGTCATCTCTTTGCTGTGCGTTGCCCTCCATCAGCAGAAGCTCCTGGTGCTGTGACAGCTGGCAGCTCACGGAAATCTCCATCCTGGAGTGCAAGACATGTGCCACCTTGGCTCTGGAGGGCGGGAGATGGGATCACATCTGCTGCCTTCCCCCTTGCTCTGTGCCAGGGATGGTACCCCCCTGGCACAAAAGTGACTGATGCTGAAAGAAGGCAGCACCCTCTGGCTGCTACCTCCTGCGTAAAACATGCAGTGCTGCTGTTTCACGAGCACAGTGCTGGGTTTTGTCACCTAATAGTGTCGCTGAGGTCCTCTGTGTCTGGGCGGCACAGCGGTACGCTGCCTCACACTGCAAAGTCACAACATGAGTTAACTGGGGATATGCATACCTAGAGATCTGATGTGTTTGGGCAGTAATTTTTCCTGGCATGGTTCGAAAAATAAGGAAAGGCAATCTTACGCTGCCGTGTATACTGAAGCATTGAAGCCAACCATTTTTCCAGTAATATGAATAACTAAATTACTATTGCCACGTATTTATTTACTGTTCTTTATGCTCTCTGAACAGCTAAGTTTTTCCAGAATAAAAGGTTTTAACAGAGAAGGTAATCTAAGCACTGTGAGAAATAATTATATTCTTCTGTGTTACCGCTAAGCTAAGCAGGTTTTAATTGTGTTTGGTTCTTTTAATTTTGCAGTGTATTGAGAATACTGATTCCCTCTTTCTGTAGGTATGTATTTGTGTGTGAGTATTGTTGTAGCCACCCAGTAGAAGTTTAGTTACTAAACAAGCTAAAACCAACCTGTGAATTTGTGGAAGCTTAATACATTTACAATTAAATTCAGTTAATATACATTCAGAGTCCCTTGTGCTTTGATCCCTGCTGGCATCATCCATTTCTAATAGCAGGGCAGTTGACTGAGCTATTGATGAATGATGGGCGCAGTGGGACATCTGAGGATTTATATATAAAAATCCCTGCTCTAGTTGCTGGCTCAGTTCTTGACAGGGTTGTTACACATCTCAGAAACTGAATACAATTTTGAACCATTGAAGGCCTGCTAATGCTTAAGCCTTAGAAAAAAGTTAAGGAAACACAACTACCAGAATGGAAATCGAGAGAGTAAAGTACCAAAAAGCTTTCTAGTGCATATTTTAGAGGAAAATGTGAGTATGCAGGGATGCGAAGGAGGAATGCTGAGAGAAAGGAGACATGTCCATGTAAAGCCTGTTTAAAAATATCTAGCATTCACATAATGCAACTATGGAACTGTAACTGAAGTACACTACTCTCTGTAATACTACTTTCGACAACGCTCTAAGGTTCTGGGCAAAATATGGAAAATTATTGGGTGGAAGGACTAGTGACAGGCGTTTTGGCCTTTCTCCTGAAAGCAGAGGGCTCCCTGTGAGCAACCATACCATCACACCCAGGTATCTCACTTCTGCGAGGGCTTCAGAGCGTGACTGAGGGAGGAAGCCTGGTGGGCTTTTCCAGAGCTTCTTCCAAGGAGACCTCAGAGAAGATTTGCTGTTATGGGAGGCGGATGCTAAACCAATTTGTTTAAATTCCAGCTCTGTGTTGAGGGTCACAGAATCACAGAATGGCAGGGGTTGGAAGGGACCTCTGTGGGTCATCTAGTCCAAAACCCCTGCCGAAGCAGAGTCACCTACAGTAGGCTGCACAGGACCGCGTCCAGGTGGGTTTTGAATATCTCCAGAGAAGGAGAATCCACAGCCCCTCTGGGCAGCCTGTTCCAGTGCTCCGTCACCCTCAGAAGGAAGAAGTTCTTCCTCATGTTCAGATGGAACTTCCTGTGCTTCGGTTTGTGCCCATTGCCCCTTGTCCTGTTACTGGGCACCACTGCAAAGAGTCTGGCCCCGTCCTCAGAATCACACAGAATGTTCGGGGTTGGAAGTGACCTCTGTGGGTCATCTAGTCCAACCCCCCTGCCGAAGCAGGGTCACCTCCAGCAGGCTGCACAGGACCCTTGCCCATTGCCACTTGTCCTGTCGCTGGACACCACTGAAAAGAGTCTGGCCCCCTCCTCCTGACACCAACCCTTAAGATATTTATAAGCATTTATAAGATCCCCTCTCAGCCTTCTCTTCTTCGGGCTAAACAAACCCAGCTTCCTCAGCCCGTCCTCGTGGGAGAGATGCTCCAATCCCCTTATCATCTTCGTGGCCCTCCTCTGGACTCTCTCCAGTAGTTCCTCGTCTTTCTTCAAGTGGGGAGCCGAGAACTGGACACAGTACTCTAGATGGGGCATCACTAGGGCAGAGTAGAGGGGGAGGAAACCTCCCTCAACCTACTGGCCACACTCTTCTTAATGAGGATACTGAGGAGTATCCTGTATAGCTGTGTGTCCACTTGATAGCTGTTTCAGACGGAGCCAGTGCCGCTGGGAATGCTACAGTGACCACTAAAACCTGGTGGTTACTGGAAGGGCTGAGAGACTTTGACATGAGTGGCTTTCTTTAAGTTCCAGAGAACTGGTGCTGAATTCCCAAAGATGACAACTCCCTTCTTCCCCTGAGGAAGACAATTTATGTACTTCACCCTTCCCCTCCTTGCAAAAAGTACACAGGAAAATAATTGGATTGACAGTATGGTATTCCTTCCTTCCTGTGCTGATAGGATAATACGAAACCCTCAGAAGCATTCTGCTAACATTCAGTAAAGCTAATTTAATAGTCATTGAATTCTTGAAAGTTCTCATTAGGATGCTAAAAGCAAGCATCTGTGTAATATGAGTATGGTCAGCTTCACAGTGGAGCATGGGGAACTGATGTTGAAGCTGCCTGTTCTTCATACAAACAAGACTGTATTTATTTAGCTTCTTAGTGACTTAATGCAAATGTATTTGGAAGGGTTGCACCGGGGGAAAGAAGGAGAGAGAAAAAACGCTCACATTGTTTTCTTTGCCAGAAATCTAATGGTATATGTGCAGCTGTATATATTCTCACTCACATACTAGGCCTGATCAAAAGGTATTGTGGTACTGTACTCCCTCTAGCTTAAATTCAGCTGCTTTATGTTGTGCTGCTGGTATTGTTCCAGTTCATCATATGCTTAGATGACTCATAGTGCATGCGTGGTGGTGTTTAACATAATATGTTTTCCTCTTTTTAAATTAGTCTGCAGTGTATGATGTGAAATACAATTCACAATTAGCATTTCAGCACTATTAAATCCAGCTTGAAGTGTTTTGATGGAAACAGCAATCTGTTTTATTCTTCAGATTTCCCTAAACAAAGCAAGTGTATATAGCTAATAGTGTATATTATACAGTATTAACTGGTGTCTTTCAAATACAATCATATTTAAGAACTGCTCTTTCACAAGCCACTAGCAGTCGAAGAAGCCAGTCTCACCTCTTTCAACAGTACAGAATTTTAGCGGGTTTGATTTGCTTTTGGTTTATCCCCATCACTTCTGTCAAGTGCCAAGAAGCGGGGCCACATCTCTGTCTGGAGATGCTTGGTCGTAACCTACCACAATCAGGCAACAGAAAACTAAGTGGACTGACAGACGTGCTGCCAGACTGTTTTTGTAAGTGAGATAACCAGAGCTGTTGGAATGTCCGTGCTGATTGTGAAGCCCTTCCATGTTTGGCATTTGAAGTGATGGTGTCTGACAAGGCCTCAGGGGCAGAAGAAACCCCAGCTGCAGGAGTTGAAGAGAGAGCTAATACCACATGTACGCATTTTAAATGGATGCAAACTGTGTTGAAAAAAAGAGGGATGGCTCTGAAAAATGCTACAAATAGAAAGAATGGAGGAGGCCTGTGGAATAGAAAAAAAAAAAAATGAAGCAGAGGGAGGGTTAGGTAAAACAGTGAGGAAGATGTAAAGAGCAGTGATCTAATTGACCATCCCTTGAAAGCAAAATGACAGTTGGATGGAGGAGACACTGAGGGGTCGTCAAAAGAAGTTAGAAGGACATTGCTCTGCCTCACTAGCAGGGAGACACCATGTGCAGTGGTGTTAGTGCAGCAATGTGTCTGAGCAGTAGTGCTGATAGGGCTGTGTGCAGATCCCATGGCCCATATAGAAAGTCGCTCTTCCATCTAAGTTTGCCTGAGCATACAGAGTAGGTATGATGCCTTGTGGAAATTTTGGACTAACCAAGCCTAGTGGATCTTCTGGTAGAATCTGCAAAGTATTATATTCCAGTGTATCTTTTTGTCAGCTGCTGAGCAAAAATATGGGACAGAACAGGCAGGCTGCAGGCTATTCAGCTGAGCTGTGTCTGCCATCTGCACTGGGAGTTCTTTGCTCCAAGCCAAGATCCCTCTACCTATGACGTTTCTGGTGGTTTCAATCAAATAGTGCTTAAAACTGTGCTGATAGAGTTTTTGTCATCCTCCAGAAAAATGTATTCTACTGGCTTAACGAACACTGATAACTTCTCAAAGCTCTTTGCTGCAATCTAAACTCTTGGTATTTCATCTGATTCATAGAGAACATGTTTTCTTTTGTGCCTTAATCGTTCTTCTCCAGATAATTCCAAACCTTTCAGTTTTTCTTTAGAGATCAAATCTCTTAGAATTACTCAGCATTCTTCTCTGGATTCTCTTTGGCTAGTCCACATCTTTTTTGAAAGGTGATACCCAATGCCTGACTTATCAGACCTTCTGACACTCCATGGAAAAAAGTGGGAAAGCAGTTATATTCTAACTCTTAGAGGTTATATTCCTGTATGTGTATCACAGTACAAGGAACACTAATTTCTACAGCAGTAGACCATTGCTGAGTCGTTTTCTGTTTGCATCCGCTGGATCTTTTCCAGCTTGGCTGCTGCCATGGTTGGTTGTTTCCCATGCTGTATTTGTGTACACTAATCTAGAGCTAGAATTTAAGCTTATTGAACTGCATTTTTCCAGACAATTTCTCCAGTTTTTCAAGAACATCTTGCATTTTAACCTCTCCCAGTGTTTGCAGTCCTGCACATCCCGTTTTCATCTAACAAAGCATGACCTCTGTTATAACACTTGGGTTATCAAGATAATTTTGAATGTACAAGATCCCAGTAGTATTGACCAGTGAGGAACACTACTTGGAATCTAATTCACATGCTGTGAGACCTCTCTGTGGTGTGAATCAGAGCAAACCAAAGGGTGGAGAGAGAAGATTCACTTTTGATCCTAGCTAAAGTAATAATGCAATTGCATATAAAGAAAATTGCAAGAAAGGGAAGGAGATAAGAAGAAAGTGGAAATTATTGTCAAAGTGGTAGGATGTAGTTTTGCTTTCCAGTAGTTTTAGCAGCACAAAGAGTTTGTGACTCCACTCTCTGTCTTTTCTTCATTTACTTTGATGTTGTCCTTGTAATTCCTTTTAACTCTAATGTTTCCTATCAAGCAGTTCAGTAAGAAGGAGTTGGTAGACTTAGAGATTCCATAAAAAGATCTTTTTCCTAGCTCTAATTTTCAGCTAATAATTGATGAGCCCTGAATAGGATCCTCAGATCTTCAAATGGTCATGAAGGCCTGTGCATATTAGGAACCTGAGTTTCTGTAAAGTATTTTTTGATGTCCTGCAACCAGGTAAATGCAAGAAAAGGGCTCATTTCATCCTTTTATGAGGTTGACTTGGAGTCAGAATTCAGCAGAAAGACAACACAAGACATGAGCTACCACAATCAGTATGACAATTAAAACCCTATGATAACTCACATAAAGTATCAAAAGCAGCTACAGCAGGCTTGAACCAGAGAAAAGATCAAATTGCTCAGAAAACATAATAAATTAAAATTGATGTCATTGCCTGGAAGAGCTGGGTATACTAAGTGGTACTTGAACACAGAATGAATGCTCTTTATCTTCATTGCATAAGTCACAAATCAAAATGTACTACAGTTCAGAACATCTTTGAGGTATATAGGCCCCCTACTCTTCCCTGACTTGATTTTGCTTTAAATGCAGTCGCTCAGAGGATTCTTGTAATTTGTTTAATGTATTACGGATGCTTTCCTCTTAATGACCAAAGCCTGTATCTAGCTGCCTGTTGACTGGGGAACCTCCAAGGATCTGGCCAAGGAAAGAATTTGCCCTTTCTGTTTGATGCCTTGTGCAGTCTGATACAATGAGAGGCATATGATAACTCTCAGTTTAAAAATAATTGTTTGTTATTAGCAGTAAATAAAATAAAGTTGCTAGTAGCATAAATAAGATGAGGCGGTTCTGTAAGTCTCAAAAGTAGAAAGAGGTCAACAAATTGAAAACCAGCAAACTTGCGTTACTGTTCCAGTCACCTTGTACTTCCACCCTTATTATTCTTCTGGTAATGTCCTGTGAAGCTTTTCGTCCTTGTCCCTCTCCTGCAGAGTCAGATAGTCTTTTGGGTGGGAACTCTCTAAAGCACTCTGAGACTTCAAAAAATCAGGTGCTTTAGTCCGTGCCAATGCTTTGGCCTCCATCTATCACTGCCGGGAGAGAGTGGCACCTCTGCAGGGCAATTTAAAGGCACATGAGAGGAATGAATTGCTGCCTGGAGGTGCGTGTGGCTTTCCTGTCCCCTTCTTCAGCTTAGGAGAGACTTGAGTCTGTCCTTGCTGCATGCCTCTGATCTCCACCTCATCCTGCGAGCTGTTTGCTTTTCTCTGTTCAGTAGCTCTCAGCATTCATGCTCGCTGTTTCTGAGATCCAAAGCTTGAGATCCAAAGCCCTTTCACTTTTGAAGGCTGCCAAATGGTCGCACTGTCCTCATGCTGAAAAACATTGGGGAGGAAACCAAAGAGATTGTACTCCTCATACTGTAAAAGTCTTGCACATCTGAGGATATATGTATATATAGTAACAGCATAGTAAACAATATATATGAAGTAAGAATAAAAAGACTAAAGCAGAAAATGTATTCCCTCAGCTCTGAGGCTGCATTTCATTTGGGGCATTAATTTTCCGGAATTATCTGAGCTGAGACTCACACTGTCATTTGCAAAATGGCTTTGCTATTACAGTAATTTCAGTGGAGAGAGGCATTAGTCTGTCTCGTGATCTGCATTCTCTGTCTGTGTGAGCATTATAGAGCACATAGGTGAATAGGGGAGCTATTTCATATTCTTTCTGATATAAATGAAATAAAAATTAAAACCTGAGGTAAAAGTGTTTCTTTACCTGAGCACTCCAGGGCTTGGGGGCTGAGTGCCTCCAGTTATGTTGTCTCATGCTGGAACGTGGCTTGGGAAAGCTCCATCGCCCAGCTTAACATTTCTTCACCTCCTAAAGGAGGCATCCTACTGACCAGGAGGCATCAAGCATGTTTTATATCCATCCTCCAAAGCAGCAAAGTTGTCAGGGTTTGTCCCACAGCTGGTAAAGAAAAAGTTGGTCGTGGCGAATCCTTTGGAACTAACCCCTCTACCCACCAGGGTTTGCGGAAACCTCCAGTCCATTCTCCTTAGCTTCCTCACCTGTGATCACCTCTGTCATGATATTAAACAATGCATTGTCTGACAGCTCTGACTGCTTCAGGCAGTGTTTACAACAGTCTGCAGTATGACCATTTCCTTCGTTTCACTGGACTGCAATTGTTAATATTGGGTGCGTTTAATTTAATATTTATTGTGCACATAATACAGTGCATAATAAATACTCTAATTTTGAGCTTTATCAGCTTCATCACTCGTTTTTTTGGACTTAGCGTTTGGACTAATTCTGCATGTATGAATAAAGGCTGAGTGGATGGTCTTTATTTTTTGAGCCATTGCTTGGTTTAATCCCTTGCTGAAAGCGGTATTTTTTTTCCTGTTTTTTCTGGTTGATACAAAACTGAGCATAACCAGGGACTCTGCAGACTTTTAGTTCCCCAAACTGATTTCAGAATAAAGACCCGTCTGCAAGATCTAAAATATCTTGGCTGTTTTTTCTTCCTGTTTTGCCTGTTTTGTAATGATCACCCTTAAAGTCTTGGTGCATACTCTGACTTTTTCCTTCCCATAATATACTGCTGCAATAGCCTCTGACTAAGAGCACCTTTTGTTCGCCTTATAGCGTATTTGTGTGAATGTTCCTTCATTGCTTCCACGTCTTGATGACTTCTTAAGTGCATCCATTGCCTTCCTCTTTCTGTATCTGCTACCCTTGACATTTAGCACTCCTCGTTCTGTAATATTGTCTTACCTGCTTACTGAATTTTCAATGTACACAGTGTATAGGACACACAGTGTGCACTGAATTTCTGGCTTGTCTCTAGTATCTACACTTTTAACAATGTCAGCTCCAACAAGTTGGTTTTTGCCTATGTGGATTTTGGTTTGATTTGGTTCTGATGAAATTCCCAACCCTTTAAAAGTTGTACTATGGACTGATGACAGAGTCACATTATTTTCTCAGTTGTGGAATAAGAACTGGAGAGTTTTCTGAAATAGAGGTTTCTCATTGGAAAAAGCTTTTCTATTTATAAATAGTAAAACTTTGTGTAAAATGTCACTTTCAATAAAATCTAATTAGTGAAAAATGATGAAAGTGTCTTTTTCACTCTTATCCGTAATGAAATGTTGCAGTTTCTAATTAAAAAATACTTCTCATTTTCACAATCTTTAGTCTAATAAAACATAGTATTAAATCAATATCTGAACAAAAATATTCGTTTTTTGAATAGGAACATTTTAGTTTATCCAATTATTTTTGTTTTATTAATTTTCCTTACAAAATAAAATTCAGCTTTTCCTTTTGTCCCTGTTCACAATGAAAACAAATCTGGTGTTTTCCAGTAGAACAGAAAGCCTGTGTTCAGACCAGCATGCACTGACTTTATTTGCTTAGTATTGTACTTTAATTTTATCTGTGAAGCTGTGTGGAGTAGATTCAACATAAAAATGGTCACAGTTTTTAGATATATGTGTCCACATTTGGAAGGAGAGAGAAATTCTGCCAACAGCTTGTAGTCTTCCGAGTTAGTACCTCCTGACTTTGCACTTAGCTGAGTGCCTCAAATGTATTAAAAGTTACTTTGATGATTTTTTGCTGCTCATTATGTTCAATCTACTACTTCTTTTATTTGTATTTTCATAGTTTACATAGCTGTACAAAAGACAGTTTTATTCAACTTTTTGTTATTTTTCTGTAACTGATAATGGAAAGCAATTTATAAGTGGTCATACAAAATTTCCATTTGAATGAAGTATTGGCGATCTCCTTGGTGAAAAAGAAATTAACAATGGAAGGAGATATGTGATGAGAACCAGAGAAGGTAATGTGCAGCTTGACAAAAACCACTGATTTTTGGAGACATAGTTAAAAATTACAGTATTTGGAGGGTCTGAGAGTGGAAGAAAAAAGGGATCTATTTAGTGCAGTAGGTGAATGTGTCTTCCATTCTTAGTAATGAAAGGCCTGGCCCATTGAAACCATTTTTTTAAGCCTACATATTGCAGTAGGGGGGCTGTCAGCCATGGCATCATGGGAGATGTTATGACATGTCAAAAAGAAGCTGGGTCTCTTAGTGATGTATTGGCTCATGTTTGTCTTCAGAGTTTCCTACTTTTCAAGTTTACATATCCACTTGAAATATACATCTTCGTTTTTATGTAAGTCTTGCTTTTAATAAAGGATTCAAGACTTCCAGTGGAAATTAGGAATCTAGTTCTGGCCAAAATAAAGCTAACATCAAACCCACTATCTCTCTTCTCTGCTTTTGGAGTTTACTTGAAATACTATAGAGTCAGATATCAGTCAAATGCTATGAACGCAGATGACCATGAATCTAATAAAGGAAAAATTATAAGCCCTTCATTGGAAAGATATAAATCTAACTTTGATCAAGGGTTAGAAAGCTGCCTTTGAAAGAACAGTCCTGTTTGGTAATCTCTAAGCCAAAACACCTGTAATATAGCTTTTGTTTTCATTGCTGCTTTTCAAAACTGTTATGGTTTTGCACATTGGGAGCCAAGTGCTGCCTTCAAATTGCTGCGCTAGAGCCTGTAACTTCCACAGCTCCATACTGCTGGTACAATTATGAATCCCCCATTTTACTTGCTTGTATTGAAAAAGTCTTGCGCATTTCCACCAGAATCCACAGTTCAGTGGGATTCAAAATTTAGTTATCTTGTGATTTGTCATTAGCCAGGCAAATTGAAAAGGAAGGCATAGAGGTATCAAAGTTCATCTGAAGTTCATCCTTACAAAACACCGTCTCTTAAGATGAAGTCACTTAATCTCTCCAGGCTATTTCCCACTGCTTTTGGTATGAATGTTCTTAGACTGATGCCTGGAAAATGAATGTACAAACTGAAACAAGAATATTTATCTTCAGCTTTTCTTTGTCTTTATGTTATATTGCTTTGGTGGTGCCTTTCATGAAGCTCACTGGGGAGACATTCTTTTCCCTCATGATTTTTTCTCATTAATATCTTCAGTTATGAAAACTGCTAATTCCCAGAGTGTATGATTTTTAAAAACGAAGTGTCACTGCGATGATTGGAAGCCACTGGTAATGAAGTATCCAGAGAACTCTGGCCACACTGCAATTGCATGGCTGTGCAAAGTGTTGATTGACAGGAAAATAATGCTTCCTAAAGGACAGTCTGATCTTCACAGAGAATTATGTATACTCAAATAAACACGATTTTCAGAAGCAAGAGCAATCAAAAGCCTTTCATTTTTAACATATATTGTGGAGATATTCTTTATGGTTATTATTCCATTGTATGTTTTGTTTAACAGTTTGTGTCTTTAACAATTTTCTGTCTTGATCTCCTGTTTTCATGCCTAGACATTTAATACAGGTCCTGCATCATAGATTTCAAAAAATCTGCCATTGTTCTGACACAAATCATATTTCATGGGAAAAAATAGCTATGACTGGACTGTAAAGAACAAGGAATGAGGCAGTCTTTTGAAAACACAACACTACCCTCTTTGGAAACTACACCATTAAAACCCGTTCCCAGGAATATACTTCACGACATTTTGGTTAGATTCCTCTAGCAATGAAGAAATTAATCAGATTCTGTGCAAAGATTTAGCCACTCTAGTACTTGTTGACTGAGTTGTGCCTTTTGTATATTTTACCATTCAGGACCACAGGATGCCATTCCTAGCCAAATTTATTCAAGATCAGAGTGTGGAGAAGTTGCACACTTGAAAGAAACTTCTTAAACTGGTTGTATTTTTCTCTAATTTTTGAAATTCAGGAAGACAAAGAAGAGCTACAGAGATTCCTGTGAATAGTGTTGGGATCTACAAGGAAAGATCCAGCATCCTGGGAAAGGATGTAGGGAATTTGTTACATTTATACATACATTGACTGTTACTCGTCAGTAACTCTGTATGGTAAAATTGTAAAAAGTGTGTCTGGTTAGAGACACAGCACCATAGGGAGTATTTGAATGGCACATGCAAAGCAAACACAATGTAAAACATAAATTACAAGGTTTCTTCTATTTATTTTTCTTTTCTTTCTTAAAGGAGTGAGAAATTACTTTAAAATATTATTCTTCATAGAATCATAGAATCATAGGTTGGAAAAGACCTCTAAGATCATCGAGTCCAACTGTCAAGCCAACACAACCATGCCTACTAAACCACATCGTGAAGCGCCACATCTACACGTTTTTTAAACACCTCCAGGCATGGGGACTTTGCTGGGGCATCAGCAGAGAGGTAACAAATGAAAGGCCAGCCTAACCCTTTGGTTAGAGAGAGGTGGGAGTTTGTCTGCTTTCACACCTTTGTGGATTGTGTAGCAAACTATAGTGCGTGAAGGAAAAAATGAAGAATCTTTGAAAAATTTGAAAATCCTAATTTTAAATTTCAGCTCTTAATAGTGGTGATTGGTTACCTCTCTACTGTTGCACTCTACTGATGCATCTCTAGTGATGCAGGGCAGACGGTGGCTGCAACTTGTCTGTCTTTCCTAGACCTACAGTGAACCTCATACTGATAAAATAGAGCACCCTATGATGGTGATGAAATTAATAAGAGTGGAAACCACTTGGGAATGTGATTTGAGACAAACCACAGACACTGTAACACTGTCCAATAGGACACTGCAGGTTAGATACAATTTGCACTATGTAAATATGTGCCTACACATACCTATACATATGCTTTCACTTTTTACAGAAGTACAGAATGCAATTTACTCTAGATTATATTTTTGATGCCTTATGTATATATATACCCAAGAAATGCTTTCCTGAGAGCTGAGCCTAATTCTAAGGCAATGCATCTTGTCTTTTAATGGAGCTGCACTTTGAGATGAATTAGCTGTAGACAATTTTTTTCTGGAACAGGAGTATTTTCCTTGTAATTCTGTTACACTTTTCCATTAGATAATGATCTCTTTCTTGACTTTTTAATCTCTTTCATGTGTTGTTATTTATCAGTACTGCACTGCATAAATATTTTACATTTTTCTGTTTCTGATTATATTGTTCTTTGCTTATTGTTAGCCAGAATTTACTGTCAGGAGCAAAGAGCAGAAACTTACTTTTGTTGCCATTGTTAATATAATATTGAGAGACTGAAGATCTACTGCTGATCTCTACCACAACCCCTTATAAATTCTTTTCATCTTGAAATTCACTTCCTCTCTTTGGCCAATTTGCAGCCCAGTGAGCCAACTTTTTGCTTATGTCATGTTTCTGCACTTTAACCTTTGATGAAGTGCTTGGCTAAATGCTTTTTGAAGATCTAAGTACTTCACTCTATTTTTGACAAATCCTGTAGGATTGAAAAGTCTGCTGAGCAAGTCAGGCTGGTTTTAACCTTTTCATAGTTTTTAGTTTTATTTGTATATAGATACTTTTCTCAAAAAAAAAAAAAATTCAGGACTTCTGTATATATCACTAACAAAATTAAACTTGAATTAAATGACATGATTAATTCTTGGGCCAAGAAAACCTGTTGGAGACAAAGAATGCTCAAACTTCGCTTTTCTTCTGCAAAGAGTACAGGCAAGGTGCAGAGGTGGGCACAAGCTGGGTTTAGCTGGAGAGGCAGCGTGATGCCCAGCGACTGCTGCAGGCAGGTCTGGCTCTGCGGCCTGGTTCTGCCTCATCTGGGGCTAAAATGGAGCAAGACAATAGCACAGAGCTATGAAGAGTGGGATGCTGGTGCATTTGAGGGGACGGTGTGCTCGTCCCCAAGCTGCATTAGAGAGCTCTGGGACATGGAGAGCTCTATGGTAGTCACAGCTTTTAAGTTGTATATTTAAAATCTTGTTCTTCTAAAACTGATGTTATTTATTAATGAATATCTTTGATCCTAAGCCTGCCAGAGGTCCCATCTTGCCTGTTTACCCAAATACCAGACGTCAGCCAGGCAGACTAATGGTCAGGCAGGAGGGAGAGCAGCTGTATTGCAGCTGGGGAGAAGGATGATAGGAGAAGGCAGGGCCACACTCCCCGAAGCCTAGGGGTGGTGGGACCATCACCATCACCATTCCAGGTGCTGGTTTCCAAGCCTGACCATACAAGAGTTGTGATGGGCTAACGAAGCACCCCAGTGCTTTGTGTTAGGCCCATGCTTTCTGTTGCTGTTCTGAAATGTAAACACGCGCCAAAGGCACGTGCTTTCTTGTATTCATGAACTGGGCTCCAGCTTCTGGAGAGAAATGTTTTGTGCACCACTGTCAGGGTATGAGCCATCTAAAAATTATTTTGTCCTGGATCCATTCATTTTGTTCTGAAAGAGATGCTTAAATAACTACCCTTCAGTCCCCTGTTTAGAGCACCCTGACTCTCAGTTGTATATGTCCCTTAATATAGCTTCTTTTCCCATGATAGGTCTGGTACTTTCTTTCCCCACAGTCTGTATGTCGGAATGAAGAAAGGAAGGATGGGGAAGGATAAGTGCAAAGGCTTTGCCACTTTTTCTGTGAGGTTTCTTGTCACCTGCACGGCTGTACCTCTGTCACACAGCTTAGAATATGTTCAGCTTCATTTTCTTGTGGCACATACTTTCCTATATCCTCTGTTTCAGAGAGCTTGCTCTTTGGAGGGATATTTACTTCCAGGAAGGACAATATTGTCTGAGATCAGGGGATGCTAAATTGCTAAAGCAGCTGCACGACTTGGCCAACTGGGACTTTTGGGAACTGAACTGCAGTCCTCAGCAGCAGTTCCTGAGGACACTGCCACAGTCTCAGCTTGTGTGTTTTAAACCAGGTCTTTGCTCTGGAAACCGGTGTGCCTTGACTTCAGGATATATGTTTGAGGTTTTTGGAACAACTTATCTTTCTTTCTGGAAGCAAACTATTTTCCCACGTTCCCTGAAAACATCCTAGTTCAACTCTTCCAGTGAAGGATCATAGACGCGGTGGCTATCAAAGCTCGTGTCTGAAGCTTGTTCAGTGCCTCGCACCCTGAGACAGAAGTGGAGAGGTGCCAGCAATAGGATAGCTGTCGGCAGAGAGGAGGGGAGGAGGCAGAGGAGAGAAAACTGAAGTTAAATAAAAGTACCGGTATTTTAAGGGAATGATTTAAAAGATCTAAAATTTTGCTGAATCCCATGGAACAATAGGGATTGTGAAAAGAAGTGATAAATCACTATGTTTTGATTGATTGCTGTTCGTCACACTGGCTTTTGTTGAAAGTAAATATTCATAGTTAATTTTGGTACAGCCCCAAAACAGTAACTTACAGCAAAGCATTGTTGTTATTACAAATTTTAGAGTGTTTATGAAAACGAATCAATTAGTCAGCTAGCAGAACTGAATTTCAAATGTGAAATGAGCTACCCATGTTAGGTATAGCCATGCACAGAAATTTTGTGCACTCTGCCATAAATTACACAGGCGTTCAGTGCTGAAATGCTGGAACGCAATTCATTGCATTTGGAAGATTTGAAACTCCTTTCATTTGCATGCTTTGAAAGATAACTAATAATTCAGACCTATTCCATGGAAAACATGGCTAGAAAGAAATGTATTAATGTCCTAACAAGGCAGCTTTTGTCACTATTTCGCTATTGTTAAACAAGCTAAAAATTTGGCGTAAGAAGACCTGTGCAGGTAAATCTTCACTCCTATAAAGGCATCTCTAGAGGCAAACAGATCAACCTAATACTTCTCAAATTGCATGGACTAATGATGGATTTTAGACCTCATTATTTCAGAGAGGTCTGTTTAATTTTGTTTTCAGTGAAAATATTCGGTAGTTGGTAATCCCTTGCAGTACTGATTCATCAGCAGTGACCTTAATTCCCTCATGCATTTGTCCATTTCCCTTCTTCCTTCTACCTTCCACGTGAACAGACAACTCTCAATAAAATAAAAAATTAGTTTCCCAAGCAAAACTTCATCACTTAAAGAAAAAACAGGCTCTTGCCCACATCTTCAATGAAAAGCCCATGATTTTTCTTGGGTTGATATGGAAGAATTTCCTACATCACATAGCTGAACATTAGTGTGCAGATATATGCAGAAGAGGGAGTGCATTTTTGACAGCTTGTGGTTCAGTTAAGAGCAGAGAAGTAGGCAGCAGTATATAGAGCGGAATGCAGTTTACATCAGCGTAGGAAACCATGGTGATCTTTTAACCTGATGTCCCTTGCCATCCTTGCTATCTCAGCATATTATCTGTCATGGTTCTTGAAGCGACATAGTAAAACCAAGCAAGGTGTTTTCCCACCATTGTTCCCACTGACAGCTCTCTTAGAACCTCCCCAGCTCAACTGTTGGAAAAGTGCTTCTAACTTCAGGCTTCAATACATTAAGGAACATAATATAGACTAAGGACATGAAAAATGGCTGTTCCCGATCAGTCTAAAGCTCTTTCTAGCCTTCATGTATTATCCCCACTCCCGGGAATTTATGAATCAAGAACTTCTTTTTCTTTTGTTCACTGGAGAAAGACACCAATTTGGGCAAAGATGTCCTGCAGACTGAATCCAGCCTGTGGTCCAACATTTGGGCAACACAGTCTTGTGTAATAACTGCAGAAAAAAATTGTCCTTCTTAGACTGTACCACGTAGCCTTTCCTTTCCCAGAGGCCAGACAGTGATTTTCTTGCTGATACTGAGTGGTATCTCATTTCTAGCAGAGTACCACTGAGGTCACTGGCAAGTTGTATAGGTAAAGGAGCCTAAGGTGTGAATTTTGCACTTGAAATTCATTTACTTCATTCAGCATCTCTTCTTTCTAAACAGGGCCTCACTTTTTATGTTGTGCTGTGAGGCTAATTATTCTCAGTTTATTTGCATAGCCCTGAATTTGCCATCTATTATTCCTGAAATATAAAATGATCTGAATTCTTTTATATCTGGCTGCACTACCTAATTATTCCTCATTTGTTTTTATTCTCTTCCAATTTAGTATCATCTGCAAAGTTGAAAATCATGTTTTCATATCGCAATTAGACCTCTAAGAACCTAAGGAAACTGCTTGGTGAATAAGCTTGTAAAGGGCTTGGGTTTTCTCCCCTCTCCTATTCTCATTTTAATGGAGATTTAAAGTGAGACAATAAATTAGAAATGCATGAAATTATGAGCTAAAAAATTCAAGTTGTTTGCCTGTGGGCTATAACGTTGCAGCAACCAGAAGCGATTTGAGGAAGTAGTTATGATACGAAAGTTGGTTAGGAATAACTGATAAGGCTGTAGAAGCTGAGCTGATGCATGCCCAGCACCTCACCAACCATGTTGCAGTAGAAGATGTGCTTATTTGGACAGCGTATCTGCATTGCTGCTGTCAGGAGCATAAAAGTTCCCTTCCTCTTCTGCCCTATCTGCATGCAGCCAATGTGCAGAGGGAAGTCCATGAGCAGCTGGGCCTTCGAGGGAGACATTATTTTCAACCTTGAGCAAGTCTTTACCCCAATATTAAAGATTATCCCACCTTTAAAGTATGGCTTATAGTGTTTCCTGCACGCCTTTAAAATATGGCTTGTAGTTTTTCCTGCACCTCAGAGATACACATATCTCACACCTGAATAACAGAGTATGACAGAAGAGGGCTCCTTTAATTGTGTTGCTTAGTATACTGCAACAGAAATCAACCAGTCTGACATTTTCAGATACCAGCAAGGCAGAGCAACTCAGGAGCCTTTGCTTTAGTCATATCCTAATTTGGCAGTCTCTGTCTTAAATAGAATGAGAGGCATATAGTATAAATCTTTTGCCCTTTGGCTCAAGTTGTTGCAGTTGAATGCATTGTTTCAAGATTTTACAGAGCTGTAGAGAATTCAAACCACTGCATATTTTCTGAAATGTGTAAAAACATAACAAAGGAATAACTATCCCAAAACCAACCAATCCACCAAAAGCAATTTACACAGAAGATTTCTCTCCACTGTACATATTTCAGTCTGTGTTTTTATGAACAAGGGTGATGCTGGGATCTGCAGCCCTCTCAGAAGGGGAGCAAATCTGATGGACCAGTCCAGCACAGGAACAGCCCTGAAGCCACAGACACAGTTCAGAACATGGATTGCTCTTCTTCTTAATTTCCAAGTGGATGTTCTTCTTGCACTGTACAGGCCTGTAACTGTCTTCCGCTGATTTCCAGCAGGGAATCACAGAGCATTCCCTGTGGGAGTTCAGACAAGTGCAGACTTTGTGCCAGTAAGTTTGTGATGACCATGATATCCTCCTCTTTCCAGTTCAGACAGTGCTCAGAACAGGTCATCTGCATTAAATTGCTCCCTCATGCTGGTCCTATAGCCTTGGCTCCATCTTGGGAGGTTGTAAAGCTAGAAACAGGGCATGGGAGGTCAGCTATGCCTCGATGTCAGCTGCTTTGTTACTCTTGATAAATGAGGCATGAAGAATGAAGATCATTTTCCAAAGACACCACTGTCGCTTTAAAGGGTTAAAGGACTCTGATATGCAGCAAGGGGGGAAAGCCCTCCCGTTGAGTCACGAGGTTCAGAGAAGACCTCCTTGCTTTCTAAACTCTCTCAGAGAGGAGCCTAGGTGCAGCTGGATCTGCTTCTAGTCCTAGACTTGTTCAACATTTTGTGTCTAAGGGGTTAGGTATGTAGCCACTTCTTAGAGTCAACGTTTGCCTGTCAGAGCCCTCCCAGGGACTTACACTGAAACAGTTTCACCAAGTTGAAACAACAGGTAATTTATTCAAGCAACAGGTATCACAGATTTGGGATTGTCGTTGATAAATGCACTGTCTACAAAAGTTAAGCTCCAGGTAATAGTTTAGCGCTTTAGTTAACAATGTGCTCCCGGTGATACATCTGACAAAGTCAGAGGCGCGACTCTTACCAAGAAGGCGTCCCTTCTTGGCGGGGAAGAGAGTTCCAGGCCCATCGACCTGTCCGTCTGGTAAGGTTTTCGTTTGACTCCTTCTTCAAAAGAGAGTTTTCAAGTGCCAATTTTTACACTTTTGATAAATCTTTGGTAGATCTTGATGAGGTGGGACTAAGTCAATTATTATGTGTTGATTGGCTCTTGGCATGGAATTTTGTGTCATCAGAAGCGGGACTCAGCGGTTCGGCACGCCCTCGGGGCAGCGAGCTTAGTATGTGCTAACAGGGGGCCTTCTGGTCTTTAACTGAAGCAACATCTGGCTGTGCGCCCTTCGTCGCACCCCGAGTATCACTTAGTTGATAGTGGTGGGCCATCAGCCGTTACTGCTGCCTGATGACCGAAGCTCGTTGTTCAAGTTGAACCACTCCCTTTTGTTAACTCTTCGGTGCTGGACACATGAGTCTGAGCAAGTCCTCCTTTGGCATCAACAAATCCAGCAAGGCCATCGACCCACAACTGCCATTAGCAGTGGGTGCAACAGATGTTGTTGGGAATGACACCAGGCAAGCCATCACACTTGTGGAATCCTTCTGATGATCTGAGCACCTCTGGGCCTGATTCTGACTTCTCTGATGGTGTCAGTCAAGAGCAGCCCCTTCAAATTTGGTACAATTGCACCAATGACAGGATTGTCTTATAGCACAAGAGATCAGTGTTATGTCAGACTTGCCAGAAGGGACAGATTTTCTAATTGCAGCCTATATCTTTTTTTTTGGCCCCCAATTTGTGGACACATTCAATTGCAGGTGTAACTTCAGTCATTTCTATGTCTTCGTGACTGACATATATTGGTTAATATCCTACCTGCAAAATTATGCCCACGGGTATGTGCAGCTGTTGTTCTGAGCAAGCAGAAGGAATGCATAGGTACAATACTTTAACAACTTTATCTCTTCTCTGTAGAATGCCAAAAAGAAGGAATACGTTTTTAAAAGTTCTGGTTGATCCTAATAGGATACGATATTTAAATAGAGTTATTAAATATAATCTCTTCAGGGCAAGGTTAAGGGCATTTGTGTAATGTAACTTCATATTTTTCCCTAAATCTATCAGACATTGCTCTTAATTGCAGCTTCGGCTATAAATTTACGAGGTTTGGAGTGGCTTGGATTTAGATGATGACATTCCTGCAAAACCTATGATGTTGCTGTGCGATTGAGTCATTTATCTTGGAAAGCAAATATGTTCAGGAAATGGTTGCAATGAAAACTTTAAAGTCTAACTCTGCTTCTGTAGAGGTCACCCTGAATATGGATTAAATTGTTCTCCGAGTGCATGGTTAGTGTCCTAAATCTATCATAGACATTCTATTCCTTCATGAAATGATTCAAAGATTTCAAAGGGAGTTAATTAATTGCACATTACAGATTTTAAGAAAAATGCTCGTTAACATTAACACACATCTAATATTTTTTTTTAATTCAGGAATGGTTTCAAGTGTGCCCAACACGTCTTTAAATATTAAGAATAACTGACGATGAAACCCAATACATCGCAGTAATCTGGATGTTATTCATATGCTATTAAAATGCTATGGCAACTCTTAAGAGTTTTAAGAATTGATGTACAAAAGCAAAAAAGGAAGAGGGACAAAGACACCTGAAAATACCATCTGAATTATTTAATTTTTGAGCTTGGAAATAGAAATGGTGATTTTTATGATGAGAGACCACAGCTGACTGAAAGATTGTCAACAGAGTTCTCTGTTTTCATTTCTACCGCCATTCTACAGACTATTGCTTTTCCACTTTACCACAGCCCATACTGGCAGGTGTTTGTGAGATAACACTGAAATGTGGATAAGGCAAGCACCGAGGTACCCAGTGCCATTTTTTAGAACAATCAGCATACCGTTATTTCCCTCTTACCTTAACTTGTAATAGCATAAACGTGCCCTTAAACGCCATGCTCCAGAAACTTCTTGTAAAAATTGACTTTAGGATAATAAAAAACTGAATTCAAAAGGAAAGCTTAAGACAAAATCCCTCCTTAAATCCGGTATGCCGTATCCATGAAAATTTTCCAATACTGGCATGGTCCAACTGAGACCTACGTGTCCCATTCCCCTCCTTCCTCTCTCTCATTGAGCTAACGCAACTGTCTTCAGCGTGGGGCAGGATGAAGCCTCCTAGTCCCTGTGAGTGACGTGGCTCCCGTGCCAGCCCTCGGGGGATCACAGTGCTGGCCACAACCCTTCCAAACCCGCGGAGGAGCAGAGCATCTGTGGGCTCATGTACCCCATGCTTTCCCATCACGATCAGTACCGGTACCTTGCTGTGCAGTATCTGGTGAAAAGCTAGCACCGAGATATTTTCTGTAGTGATTGTTGGCCCAAAAATTCCAGTCACATCTTTGCCTGTATTCCACCAGCCTCCTCTATCCAGGACCATCAAAAATGTGAAGTGCTGTAGAGAGACCTGAATCTCTACTTTTGTATAAATTTTGTCTGTAAACAATATTCAGTGTAATTAAGTAGGAATTACACCAAATGCCCACATTACAGCTGGATTCAGTGAACTGGACTGTGGAGTAGTTTTAAAGAAATTGGTGTGTTCTTGGGCTCTTTGTGATGCAAGTTCCTTCAGATTTCATGGCTTTGTCACACTTGAGATCATGTGTACTGCGCTGATCAGCCGTAAAACTATCCTTTATTTGAAATTAAATGTGGAGAAGTATAAATTGTTCTGTGTATATACAGACATAAGTAGCTCATCTTTGGCAGTGCTCAGATCATTTATACTGCAGCTGCGGTAAATTTGAATTGCACCAAATGTAGCTCTCTAAATGTCAGCCTGATTTTCTCAAGACCTACTTTTCAGTTGTTATAAATATTACTTGTTACCGATGCTAACATTCTTCAAAAGAGGAATGTCACTTCGGGTGCAGTCAAAGCATTTGGAAGAAACATAGATCATGACAGGACACTTGTTTATTTTTTTCTAAAAAATTAACAAAATGACCTTTGTATACATTTAAGGATTTTGATGTTGTGGGAATTCACATGCTCTGTATGTAGATACACACAGCTTTCCCATAGCTTCTGATGACGGCAGTTATTGTTAATGCAAAAGTTTGGTAGGTATAGATGGAGACAAGTCCAACATAACTATCTTTTCTAAAACTGAGTTTCTGCAGTCAAGTCCAGGAAATGTTCCTTTAAAAACCTGCAAAGGAAAACAGAATTTGAGTATCAATTTATATAGACTTCTCACTGATGATGTAAATTTTTTATTATCTCCAAAACTTGTCTACATTCTTTTTTTTTTTTTTTGTATAACAAAAGGAAGGAGATAGTTCACTGTTTATAATTTAAGACCTTCAGTTGCTGCCAGGCAATTAGGTGGTCCATAATTCACAGCTTAAATGGGAAAAGGAAAGTCCCACATCCTTTTCAGAAACTCAGAAAATGCTGAGCTCAGGCTCTGTTCAAATTTTTGTTCACGGAGACAAACAAAAATTTCATCACTACATATATGAGTTGGATCAAAATAATGATTGATTGTAGTTTTCTTGATTGAAGGGAGGGATAATTTTCTGTTTTTGCATCAAATGACAAAACAGAAATGATGAAAATTTGTGTGCACCTGGGACAGATCAGCCACACTTGGAAGAAAACTGAACTATCTTAGAAGACAGCTTTTCAGTAGACAGGTAACTTGTAAAATTCAAAGCGTGTTCTGTCTCCAGTCATGCAATTATGGACAAATTTTTTTGCTTGGATCAGGTGAAAAAAAATCTGTGTTCTTAGCTGTAGAGTTTTTAAGACCCCTATTGCGTTGCTTATTGCTGTGGATGTTAATTCCACAATGGTGCAGTGGCAGTGTGACAGATCTTGCCTTTACGCAGCTTTGACTGGCAGATTACATTGATCTGAGTTACTGTTTGTTACTGTTTCCCTTTTGGACCAGTCACCTGTAATTACTCAGTCTTTGCCTCACATCATCGTAAATCAAGAAGCTAAGTTTCTAGAGAGAAAAGAGTTACTTTTCACTGGATTTTCACTGGTTACCTGGTTTGTGTAAACCAGGGACTGTTTGAATGGAGTGGTGTAATTGGAAGAAATGTCAGTTTGGGCAAAGCTCCACAGAAGTTGCCTTACCTATACTTAATTTTTTCTGCTTCACAAATTCATTTTTTCAATGCTTACAAACCATTTTATTTACTATGCTAAGAGTCTAGTTTTTATTGACCTCACAGATCACTCATTGAAATTTTCACCACAGTTACGTCAGCAGGCATGATCTTATTGCCATGGTTTTATCATTATTATAACTTCAGTTATGCTTCATTACCAGTCAAAAACAATTCTAGCAAGACAAGAAAGACTATCATTTAACAAAATTATTGCCAGAGGAGTTGTTTTGAAAGAATATTAAGAGGAGGAGTGTAATGCAGGCGCTCTGACTCCATTTCTGGAGGAATGATTGTTTTCCTATTAACTGTGAAAGGAGCCTTGGAACTGCAGTTACCTTGGGTTTGTGACTCCCTGCCCATCCCCAGACTCCAGAGGGTTCGGTGGTGGCTGCCTCCAGGGCCTCCTGGAGGGGTGATACAAAGTGATGCTGAGCCTGTAAAATGCCCTCAGGCAAGTTCGAGGGGCCAAATCCTGTTCCACATAGTCTGGGGTGAATTTGTAGTTATTGATATAGTTAGCAAAGGTACCTGTACCAATTAAAGCAGAAATTGTTCTTTGCTTTAGATCCAAGCACAGAAAAGAAATAATTCATTTTGATTTTTAGCAAACATTTGAATTTAATTTATGAGGAGTTTAGGAAACTTGTCGTGTACTTAGCAGTACTAGTCCTTTTACTTGTGCAGAGCTTAGACATAGGAAGCCTAAAAATAGATGGGAAGAGTATATATGGGGTAGAAAGGAGAGAGAAAAGGAAATAAATTGAGCTCCAATATTCCAAAACAAATTCACGCACTGCTGGAGTAACAAGTACAGGGACTTTGGATGTATGGGTTGACTGGGGCACAACATTTGAATTAGATCCAATTGAAAGGGTGAAAAAGCAACATCACTCTATACAGTATTGCCACAAGTCTTCAGCTTTGTAGTTGTTGTTATTAATGTGGCATCTTACTTTCAATAAGGAGTGTTTACATTTCAATTGTAGCTTCCAGCTTCAGCTCACAATTCACTTTTTTTGTAAAAGAGTTAAGTTCCATTGCAGTGAAGCCCAGTTTACTTTTTCGTCTTCAGTTTGCCATGTAAACTTGATTTCTTAAGCATATTTTCTAGCTCTGATATTCTCTTATTAGACTCAGGATATTGTGACATTTTCAAAATTATTTCTATTTATAGCTTAACATTATACAATGTCAGGAACAATCAAAAGCCTAAAGAGATGACAGACAAAAATCCCATTTATATGATCTTTCTGGGTCACAGTTCTGAGTTTCACTTAGAATGTCTGTTTTCAGAGCTAAAGTTACCTTTTTAGCGAGTGAAACGTGCAAACAAAAGTTAACAGAAAATGGACGTGTTCACTTAGTAACTTTATTAGCACAGGTTCTCAAAGTTCAGATCTAGGCAGTTTCACCACAGGCATTTCAGGACTGGTGTCCAGCCCTCAGTGTGACTGACTTTTTCAGTGTATGTTGACATAACATCAACTGACAGTTTCTCTTCTGTTATGCACTGTTATCTCCTATTATTTTTTTATCTGGTCTACGTTTTTACTGCCTCGGGAACCAAGTGCAGCTGTAATTTTAGTATTTCTTTGCTCTGTGTGTCTTTATTTAAACTGTGTGTTTGAAAGAAGTACTGCCTTCAAAAATCTAAATAATTCCTATAATTCTGATGCAATGACTTTATGACAGACAAATTTTTATTAAACATTTCTGTAATTTATACATATATACATGTATGTATACGTGTCTTCTTAAAATATAACCTGTTGGTATTTCCATGAGCTGATTGCTGTAATGTCATTAGTTTTAGGATCAGGGCTTTTTTGAGCTTTAGCCTCTCAATTTTTTGTGTAAAGCCAGGCTGCTTGACAGATAAATGCTGAATCAGATGATGGCAGTGCCTGTTTGTGCTCAGAGTTGGCGATACCAATCGAATCTTTCATGATGCTGATACAAATAAAGCAAAAGTTGGGGAGAAACTGTTAGGGCCTTGGGGCAAAGCTTCTCTGGTTTTGAGGGGCTGTGGAAGGGAGAGAGTTATCATATCACTCTGTCTTGATGACTATGGGGCTGGTGGTGCATCTGGCTAGGGAGAGGAGAAAGAGACCCCTAAATCATATTGCAAGTTGCAGCATAAGGATACCAGCAACCTTGAAATCTTCCTCTTCCCTCCACTCCCTCTGAAATATAGACCCCATACAATCTGCTTTTCTTGCCGGACCTACAACTTCCGACCATCCCCGTGCATCCAGCAGCTCTGCTCTGCTCAGTTCCTTTCCCCTGCTGCAGTGGTGGGATCATGCAAACAGCACTAGCCTGGCTGCGGTTAGGGGAGCAGTGGATGAGAAGAAGAGAAATTCAGAGCTATAGCAAGGCCGCGAAACACAGAACAGGCTGAGGCATGACTTTTGGTGTCTCATGCATGGGACGGTAAGGCACAAGAGCAGTAAGATAAGGCACATCTCCATGGTGTCAGCACCTAGTAAGTTTGGTGCCCTTTGGTACATTACGGATTTCAATACACTACATCAATATGTTGGCTGACAATGCTGGTTTGCATATACCTGCATGTATACCACAGTCCGTTCCAGGTGCTGAAACACGTCAAGTATCTAGATGACCAAAAGCATACAATGTTGCACGTGTAAAAGAAGTAAATAAGTGTTCTTTGTAAGTTAGACATTTAAGCTTTGGTCAAACAGGGACTTTTATACTACTTAGTATTTGGAGACTCATGGCAGAATGCACAGCCTTGAGTTAGAGTTGTAGGTTTCCTACACAATATAAAAGAAAGATTGTGTGTTTCACAATCTGACTGAATGGCCAGAACTCAGAGGATTGTCATCAGCGGCGCTGAGTCTAGTTGGAGGCTGGTAACAAGTGGTGTCCCCCAGGGGTCAGTACTGGGCCCAGTCTTGTTTAACTTCTTCATCAACGACCTGGATGAAGAGTTAGAATGTACCCTCAG
>Ga0065711_1026333_pt1 | contig 77768 bp, 34 predicted proteins | sample Hoacrofraction12_FD_59098 | JGI IMG/M metagenome (GOLD analysis project Ga0065711, IMG submission 59098) | Hoatzin crop microbial communities from Cojedes, Venezuela - Epithelial fraction 12 v2 (version 2) | ecosystem: Host-associated > Birds > Digestive system > Esophagus > Crop | place...
GGAATTTCCATCTCAACATGAGGAAGAACTTCTTCCCTCTGAGGGTGACGGAGCACTGGAACAGGCTGCCCAGGGAGGTTGTGGAGTTTCCTTCTCTGGAGATATTCAAGACCCGCCTGGACAAGGTCCTCTACAGCCTGCTGTAGGTGACCCTGCTTCGGCAGAGGGGTTGGACTAGATGACCCACAGAGGTCCCTTCCAACCCTTACCATTCTGTGATTCTGTGATTCTGTGATACAATTAAGGGATTTTGAATTAAAGACTGGGAAGACTATATATTTTCAGAACAATGAATCAACCTCAGAATCATAAAGTTTCAGTATAAAGAGTCTTGGTGACCCTGGTCAATTTTAATGAACTATAAAATTAATGTATAAAACCTTCTATATTATATATGTAAGATGGGAACTAGTTGAAATTGTCGAAAAGGATAGAATCAGCGAAATAACATTGAACAACTTAGTTCATTTTCCCAGGCAAACTGTAGCAACAGATGCACCCCAGCACTCCTGGTCTCCACAGTGCTGCCATCCACATTATATCCCACACACTTTATCTCAAACTCTTTTCCTTGTTACCTTTTTCAGTATTTGTGCATGGCACTAATTTCTACTAAAGAATTCTTTACATTTTAATATCTTCATAAGGCTTTTTCTCTATGTGAAAAAATATTAATTCTGTGGGTTTTGTTCTTTTTTCCTCTTCCCCGTTTGCCGGTCAGTAAAACAACATTGACTACATAAAACATGGTAGTCTTGGCAATGGGAATATCTGTATTAGCTGGCTGTGGCAACCTGAAATGTATTAGCTAAAGTAATAATCACGTGCTATTGTACTAAACTTGACAGATAGATTTCTGGCTCTAGACTTTCTTTTACAAACTATAATTTCAAAAGGAACTCAGCTATTTTTCATGGGTACATGTTCTTTTGACTGTAATAAAATCAAACTGTGAGGAATGAATTTCTGGTTCTCTTTGGTATTATGACTATGTGGTGACTATTTAATATCACTAAGAATCAGATTCTGAAGCATTAAACTAGCAACAAAACATATATTATGCCATCTATTTGCATATTCTATTCCAATAACAGTAAGAGCTCTTTGGAGAAGGGCTAATATGCATGTTCTGAACATTTGGGAGACTTTTTGCCGCTGGGTTCTGCCATAGGTAACTGAAGACATGGCATAATATTAATTTTCGAAATTGCATCTATCCATCTTTCTTTGCAGTAATATATGGCCAAAGAAGTAGAACCAGTTGCACTTTCTGTAACAGCTATGATCCAAACCTTTATCCAAATCATAAGGCTATTTCATGACTGAGTCCTGAGCTTTCCTGCCCCAAACTGCAGCATGCTTCCAACAACAGCTATGAGTCTTTTAAGATATCCATCATGTTGAATTTCAAAGTGCAAGCTAAATTCATTAGGTAAAACACATTTTTAACACCCTGGACTATCATATTTCTTGAAATGAATGAGTCTTTTGTCATACCTGAAATAACAGAACTGAAAATTGAGCGGATTCTTGGGTTTTGGATTGAAAAGTAAATACTACTGAAGAAATTTATTTTGTTTTCAAGAATGCTAAAGGATTGTTTTGCCATTAGCCATACAAAGCAGGTTATGACTTCAGATCAGATTTCTGGCCTCTCTTAGTCTATTGTTGACCTTGAAGTTGTCCTTTGGTCTACAACAGACAAACAGTACCCAGCTGATTGAGAAGTAACACTGTGGCATGGTTTTTGAAACATAAGAACATCAGCAGATAAGAATAACTCATGTAATACGTCGAGCTTTAGGATAGTTAGTCTGCGCACTTCAAAACAAAGACCTTGCTTATTAAAAGTCTTTATTCTTAGGTAAGTTTCTTAGTATAGAGCTTTTTAATGATATAGATGGTATATTTTACGGGCTGTTTTTTTTGTAAAGATACTTTGTAAATTCTGCTTTAGAAATTAAACTAGTCATGCTTACTGCTGCATGCATTTGAAGACTTTTTCTTTTCCATGATTCATTTTTGTCACCCATGCAGCGCATTTTAGAGAGTTCAGGCTTCACAGATTTTCTGATGGGGATGATATTCAGTCCACTAAGAAGCTTTTCTGTTCAAGGAATTTATTTAAAACTGGAAGAAGTAAAGTTTAAGGACTAAAAAGATGCTTTGCAACTTTATTTAGTTCCCTGCTTCAGTCTGTCCTCTAACCTTGGAATGTCTTGATTTCTCTCTATGCCTGTCAAATGCTATAGGATACCATGTGGAGAAGCTAATATAACTGTTACTGCAGCTTCTCTTGATTTCTTGCTCAAATTGGATCCTTCTATGAGTGTACATCATAACGCTCACTTCCATCAGCGCTTTAGATATCAATTTGTCTGTGAAATCTCTTGTGATTTAGAAACTAGCATATGGATTTCTATTTCACTGCAAAAAACTGCATCTGGGTAGAAATGCGTGGGAAGCATACAGATATGTATATATGCACACATGCATGGATAGATTCTGGAAAACTAATCCACTGAGATTTCTAATGACATTTAGTTCAATCCTAGTTTCTCCCTATCTCTCTGGAGAAGGAATTAAAACATGGTTATTTATTCTCAGTTGTGTAAGAAGATTGAACTTCTATTTCCTTTTAACTAATTTTTAAGAGCTTCTGGTATGCTTAACACCACTTAAAAAAACAGAAAGACCACTCTTCTAAAATTCTTGTGATCTGTAAGCACACAGTAAAGGTGACCCACAGAAGAGGAGGAAAAGAAAGGGAAAAAAATGGAACGGTTTTATTTCATATAAAGAAGTTTCATGTAAAGAAGTGGATGGGAAAGTAAGCTAACCAGTCTAGATAAAGAGTCCATTTAGCTGACAGATCATCTGAAACCATTCTCCAGTTCGACTCAGACATGGTCCAAGGAGAACAGCTCCTACACAGACTTTTCAGAGTGTATTGCGTATGTAAAAGATGAGGGAAAGCCGAGGGAAACATATAGGAACTCTGTAGATGGCATTACACAGAAGAAATGTCATCACAGAAAAGAACATTAAATGATGTGGTGGCTTCCATATTTAGTGAAGTGCAAAGATAGGAGAAGACTTGCAGAATGCATAATAGAGGTAGGGACACTGAATCTTGATGTTACTGCTAATGCTGCTCATGGATGCACTGGCCCAGGCAAGTCATGGTAGGAAAACCAGTCAGGAGGGATTTTGCAGTTTGCACTTTTGTTTTACTTTTACTACAGTAAGGCCTATAAAGCTTTCATCAAAATATACATGTATAGTTCTCAAATCTTAACTGCATGCAAATAAAATACTTGAAAATATTTCCTAAAAACACTTACACAATATTTTCCTCCTATATTACAGGTTTCTTAATATCTCTCTGATTTTAAAAATTGCTTTGCTCTCTTCTACAAATTTTTAATACAGTTTTTCAACGCATTTTGCAAAACCCCATTTTAAAGATGAAAATGTACTTCACAATAAGCAAACCATTCCAATATAGACATTTTTGGTGACCTTTGTTCCCCAAAGTTTTATCAATTGCCACTCAGCCTGAAACATGCATTGACTCTGGCCTCAGGAACTGCATTCCATTCTCACCCCACTTTAGCAGGTGATAAATCAAAGGTGACACAGCAAAAGTGAACAAGAAGTGGGACTCTAGGGAGAGGGGTAGGGTAGTCCCTTCCAGCTGGCTGGAAAAAATAGCTTCCAAACAACTAAATCTCAGACTTAAGAAAGTTCTTCAGTGTTCAGAAGAAGTTTACCAGGTTGATATTTCCCAGTTGTCACATCTTCTTAAGAAAACAGTTTGTTTCTGAAAAGTATGAGTGTTCCTTTCTATGATTTACTAGCTTCTGTTTGATAGTCTTTCCATTGGCTCTTCAAACTGCTTCTTTCCGTACCTGCACCTTTTTATCATAGTGCAGTAATAAAGGCAAGAAAATGACTTTTGAACTCTGTCTAACCTTTTCCTCTGCCTCCTACTGGACTTCCTAGGAATTGTTCATCAGAGGACTGTCCCAAGTTGCCCTTTTTATCCCTGGGCAAACAGGAGAAGAGGTAAATAAGTGGCCACAAGCTTTAGGTTATTTTGAAGAAAAAAAACAATGATTTATTTACTTCAAAACCACTTATATTTGCTCTAACAACTAAAAGAAATAAAAGGCAAGCACCAAATTTCTTGAGCTACTTAATCAGATAATCACATGCACTGCATAGCACAATGGCTTAGAACAGAACAGAAAAGGTAGTGAGAAAGGGAGAGAAAATATATTTTAAAATTATTACATACAATTTCTCTTCATCTGCCATCCATGGCATGTATTTTCTTGACCACTAATTCGTATATTCAAGTCATTACTAGGTTCAGCAGCTGACTGAAGGGGCTGTGCTGGGAGGCTGATCCTGCTGTTTTAATCAACAGAACACAGGAAAACCAGCCAGAAGCCCAGCACATCCTTGAACAGCTGATGCACTGTTTACTTTAGGTACTGTGATGAAAATAAAATTAAGTCATAGTCTGTGAACCAACTGCTGTGGCTGTACAAGAGGGTAATGTAAGAAATTCTGTGTCACCTGCTAGCTGCTGCGCTCCAAGGCATGGTGAGTTTGAAAAGAGGATTCCCTTTGCCACTGAAATAATTATGTGACAGTAGCCTGGGGAAAGAGACTGCATACTCACAGTGGGAGATGCCTTCTTAAGGAGAAGGCCTTGCCTGTGCCAAGCAGGTGGAATCTCACACTTGTGCCCTTTTTGAAGTGGCTCAGTTGCCACTCTAACCCACTGCTACCTCAACAACTTCTTTTTCTTCAGTTTTTCATTCTCAGATATGCCCTCTTCTCCAGGCCATCTGTGCTGTGTCAGAAACCTTCCTATAACATCCTACCTCCAAAAACAACCATCCGTTTTCCTACAAATGTTCATCTTCTGTTCTCACTGGTTTATGCCTTTTCACCAGCACCCCCACAGCTCAGTGTCACATGTCTTTGAGTGTCTTCTTCCTTTTTGAAGGTTCCATGAATAAGTTTCAAGTATTTAGTTTTCCATGGAAGAAACTCCCACTTAACTTTATCTAGATGGAGGTTTCAGTTGCAGATGCCAGAAGATTTGAGTTCATTTCAACTTGTGCAAAGGGCTAATGTGTGCTTTTCAAGGTAATGAAAAGACTACTTCATAGCTGAACAAGTTTCATAAAGTGAAGCAGTGCTTATCTACATATCCTGGTTTCAGCTGGGATAGAGTTAATTTTCTTCCCAGTAGCTGCTGAGTTTTGGATTTAGTATGAGAAGAATGTTGATAATATACACTGACGTTTTTAGTTGTTGCTAAGAAATCAAGGACTTTTTTCAGTTTCCCATGCTCGGCTACTGAGTGCGGCAGCTGGGAGGGAGCAGAGCCAGGCAGCTAACCCAAGCTGGCAAACGGAAATATTCCATACCATAGACACCATGCTCAGTTTATAAATAGGAGTTGGCAGAAATCTGGAAGGTCCATGAGTTCCACGAGTTCTACGATTGCTGCTTCAGGACAGGGTGTAGAATTAGTCATCGAGTGGTGAGAAAAGTTGTATTGTGAATCACTTGTTTTGCATATTCATTATTATTACTATTATTATTATTATTGTTATTATTATTTATTCCTTCCTTTGTTGTCTTATTAAACTGTCTTTATCTCAACCCACGAGTTTTACTTTTTGTCCATCCTCCTCCCCATCCCACTGCAGGGAGGAGGAGTGAGCAAGCAGCTGTCTGGTGCTCAAGCCTTCTATAGAGGGACCTTGCCGAAGCTAAAATACTTTAGGCCTCCTCCGAGGACCTGTGCTTTTGGAATAATCTTTGGCCCATCAGTTTTCAAATATCCTCCAAGTCAAGGATGTTGCTTTAGTAATTCATTACAGAACTTCATTGATTTTAAGTCAGCCTGTGTACTTCACTCCAAGTGTTCCAGAGTAAGTAAAATTTCAAAGTAATTCTTATCTACATTTTTTTACTCCTGGAGATTAAGTTCCAGGAAGCAGTGCTTATTTTATCCATTTTACCAAAAATACAATTCTAGTAAGTCCAAAACCAAGTTACATCATTTAGAATATTAATAAAGTTATTTCTGAGTTTTCTGTAGCCATTTTTATATATAGTTTCTGATTTTGTGTTCAACTGAAATTGTTTGTTCCACAGAATCCGTCTTCATTTCTTCTTTGCATCTATTCTCCTAAATCTTTGGCTTTCAATGCAGTAATTCCTTACTACTTCCTACCAGTGTGTTTCTGGGACTGTGCTTCCTCTAACATACTTCCCACAATATTCTTTGAATCATTTACACAGCTTAAGAGTTTGTGGCCTGCCCTTCTCTTCTCTCTCATAATTCCCAAGTCCCGTTTCCCACTTATTTTTTCTATTAACTTGTATCTCCAGGGGACTATGTACACTTCATGACACCTTTGGTTAAACTTTCAAATTTACCACTCTTTTATTCTATCTGTGCTTAATCCTGCATATCCACCTAACTAATTAACCCTCAGGGGATTTCTGCTGCTATTAGTTATTAAAGTAGTGTATAATGGGCTCCTTTTTTTTCTTACATAGTTTAACAACACCTGGTGGAAGTCCATAACATGAAGAGACTACATATTTTTACGAGAGGTTGTTTTCAGTGATTTGTTTTGTGATTGGTAGGGATTAGCAGAAAAAGTTCAAATTAATTTTAAGATTGAGGGGTTTCTCGTCAATGAAATACAGGAGAGTGTCCTCCTGCTCTGATCTTTACTGTGATTAGAAAGAGATCACATTAAATATTCATTTCCTTCAGGTTGCTAGATTATTAAGTGAGTAGGCTTCTTTCAAATAAATTTTGCTGTCAAAAGTACAGAGTACTTAATGTAAAATGTGTGACTGTCTCTGATGTTGCTACCATCATTGAATACAGGCAAGAGAAGGAGGATTCAGGATTTGGCAAAGTTCTATTTTTCTTAAATATTAATTCCTGTCAAAGATTTATACATTTCATCCTGCTTTTCAACTGAGTATTTCATATTATACCTTTATAAAGAACACTGGTAACATTTGGTAACCACTGGTAACACTGCCCTTTTACTCAAAAGAGAGGGCTTCTCTGCCTGGCTCTGCCACTTGACATTGTTTCCATTCTTGAAAATCTTGTGAATTCATTTCACAAATCTGTGCCTCAGTTTCCTCAAGACAAAAAAATGGGACAGTTTGCATGGAAAATAGTTTGAGTTCTATGGATTATGAGTACTTGGTGTTATTTGTGTTTTATTTTAAAAGAATATATTAGTTATTACTTCTATCACACAAGATAAAGCTTTACTCATGACTAGAAAGCAGCTGTTAATTAATTGAAGGATGGTAACTGGGCAACAGTACATAGTAATGCCATGAACACTCCAAACTAGGAATTGAGAAATTAAAACTGCAGAGGGAACATAGGGAGACAAAATATAATTACTTGTTTGTAGATTACCTTTCTAATTATGGTTAACAAAGCAAGCCCAACTTCCTAATCTATGAGAAGACTTTGACTTGGGAAGAGGGGAGAAATGCTAGCAGGCACACCCGTGCTGTACTAGGATCAGTAGTTCAATTCAAACAGTGCAGAGAGATTTTTTAAGCAAAGAAATATGCAGACTTTACTGATAATCACAAAGCATTACTCTGCAATGGGTGGGCCAGGCATCCGGAAGAACCTTTTGACACCTTTGTACTGTTACTTCTTAGATCTGCTGTGAAGCCACGCACATTGCAAAAGGGCTTGTATCCAGTTCTAAGCTGCGAGATCTGACTTCTCTGCCACAGGAGAAATTCTTTCAGCTTTTCTGTGTTGCTTTTTTTGCATGGAATTATAGAAGGAATTAATACAGAATTAATACAATTTTTATCTTCTGAAGCATGTAACTTAGCTAGGGGTCCGTAGCCAACTCTTTTAGTACTACTACCCATCTGGAATTTCCAGACACTTCCTTTCATTCTGCTTTGAATTTTTGTGAAAGAAAAATTCATCATTTCTCTGAGATGTTTCCATGCCAGGCAGCTAAGCCAAGGCAGAGCTGTAAGTTACCTGCCCTTCAGAAGTCAAAGTACAGATCTACTGTGCACGCACTAAACCAACAGTCAGCACATTGTGGTCCGGGCTGTTGGTCTTATTATGCAAATAGTACACATAGTGTCCACCTATCTGTCTGCTCTGAAATTTTAGGACAGAAACATAGAGCCCTAACCTTCTAAACTATGGCAAGGTCTTCAAAAGGGTCTCAGGAAGGGGATTCTCTTTCTGCTGCCTACAGAAGGAGATTAATTGGCTTGAATAGGTAAATCAGGTTGTAAGAGTGTGTCCCTGAATCTTAAATTTATGAGATCTTTTTTCTTCTTTTTTCTTTGACTGCTGGGTGATTATATATTTAATACTTTTTTTTTTTGTATCAGTAATTGCAGCCAATTCATGTAACAAGGAGGTTAACTACAACAATGAATTCTTCATCATTATTCCATGAGTTTCATACTCAGTACATGGCAGTGTCATTATTCTGAACTAACATGTTTTGCTACTTGTACTGACTACACACTCCTGTAGTCATAAGGTTAATTGCCTTGTTTACAATTTTTAACATCACTGTAATTGCAGAGCAGTTATGATGTGTTCAGTAGACTAACAATAAATTTTACAGGTAAAAAGAATAAAAGTTTAGTATAATCGAAGTCTCATAAAATCAGCTGTTCTAAAGAAAAAACTACAATCTTAGAATAGTAATTTAGGACTTGAGATGGAGCATTTTTCAAATCCAGCGCACTCCCTTCTTCTTGCTTAAAGACTCAAATCCTGTCATACATATGTCCTTCTCAAGACATATTTAGAGCTCTTTGTCAAAACAGGGTTGGCTGGTTTTTGGGTATCTTTTGTAAAGTACAACTGGAAACAGTACCAGCCAGTCTCTTTATAACAAGTGTTGCCCGGGGAGCCTTGTTCACTTCAAACCAAAAGAGATAAGTGTACTGACTGGAATACAGATGGCACAATTCATTCCTTGACAGAAGCAAAGCAAAGCTGACCTAGAAATGTTCCTGACTTAGGAACTGTGTCCAGCTCTTCTTACATGAAGGCAGGCAGATGTCATATACAGAACTTTCCTTAAGGAAGAGGAATTAAGCATAAAAGGAGTGGAATATAAGGGGACATTAGCATCTCTCACAAAACTATCACCGTATACCAGCTATTAATCTCCTTTTTAAAATTAAGACAAATAGCATTTTGTTAAAGAGAGATTCACAGCCCCCTTCCCTCACATTATGCCGTTGATCTGCATCTTCTCAGGTGAGTTCCCAGTACTTCAGCGCCATTGTCCTGGGTGTTTATTTGTTCTCTGTGCATTTGTGCATATTTGGCAGCTGCTAAATGGGTTTTTCACTTTTACCCACAAGCACTGGAGGAAAGTTGAACCCTTGGTTAATTGGCATAATGACAATTACAAGAGTTCTGCTTTTGTGAAGGAAACAGACACTTTGATTTAAAGACCATTACAGCCTTGAGTGAGCTGGGACACATCCTCCTCTATATTCATTATTTAGACAGTAAGTTGCCAATGATCATTGTGTTTAGCAGAAGAAGGAAAAGGAGAAAGCAAACCACCTGTGCAGCAGAGAGGAAGTGTTTTAATGGAGCCTGAGGAAGTGGTAGAGCAATCTGGACAGTAGAATCACTAGTGATTACAGAAAAAAATGGCGTCAGTTTAAGTGGCATGTCAGCCTTCATTAATTCCAATGCACTATCAATACGCTAACTACCAAATGCTTTCTCCGGAGGAATGGCCCTGATGGATCATAAAGCCTTTGTCTTCCCGGCATTATGTTTTGATACAAAGCCCTCCAGCTAAAGAAAGGCACATTCTCTTAGATGGATAAGGCACACGTTAACAGAAAGACAGATTTCATCCATTACTGAGCGAATCTTCTTTCAAAACCTCACTAAAACTGTGTGGTGTGGTTGTTTATTTACTATACATAAGAGCAGTAAATTTTTACAGGTTTTGTAGCTCTTCTCTGGAAAGGCAATCTTTCAGAAGAATCAGGAAGAATTTCAATAGTTCCTTCACACCAAGAAAACAGATATATTTATTCATTTTATCTAATTCTGAAGCTACTTGAACATGGTGGATGGGGTACCCTGATATCAAATTATAAAGCTTGTGTTCCACCTAGTACAACTAAGTGATGGGATGGGAAATGAACACAAAAGAGAAGATAAAGAGATAAAGAACAAGCATCTAAAGAAATAAAAGATGGAAAATTAATATTAAGTAGAAGATAATGCAGAAAACAAATCTAAATAGTAGAGTGGATGGTATGCATAAGTCAGTCTATACTTTAAGGTGTAACACAACAATGTCAAAGTCAGGACAAAACTGCTTACATAACTTTAATACATAGTCAACCCACTCAAGCTCTGCCTTTCTGTAGGGATTAAACATGTCCTAATATTCCTTTCACCACAAGAATGCAGCAATAGAAGGAGCATGTAACACTGATTTCTTTTAGAAAACTGTTTAAATATGGTTGCTTGCAGTGCCCTGGGCTGTCACCTGGTCTTCCTGGCTTCCTACAAAATCCTGCAGATATGTATAAAATACTCCGGGTCAACTTCTTATCCCGCTTCCAGTGACTGCTGCAAAATCAGGTAGACTTCTGCCATAAGTGGAAGAGTCCCCTGGCAGAGGGGCATTCTTTCATGGCTTAAAGCCACAACAACCAAAATAATACCAGAAGCAGGCAGAGCAACCTGCCATTTTTAATACAAGCCAGGTCATTTGGCTTCCATAGAGATCAGAATCAAGTCAGCCATAAAACTAGGTGTCATAGTTCTGTTTCCTTCCCCACTTTCCTTTTTGGCCTAATAGCTCACTGTAAAATTTCTGACCAATTATTAGCTAGGAGTCTGATTCTGCAGAAATGACATTTTAAACTCATGACAAGACATCTGAGAGTATAGTTCATAATGAGGAGCCAAACTGCAGTATTAGGCAGATAAAAAAATATACTTGTGAATCAACAATAATGGGATAATAGCAGTGTAAAAATGGATCACATCTAAAACGAGAATAGCACAAGGCTGTCATGACAGCACTAGGGGAGCCCCACAGATTAGACCACCTTCCTTCCACTCTGTCTCATAGCTAAAAATACACTGAAGAAACAGGTAAGAGGAAGGAAAACTGGGCAAGGATTGCATAAAGTAGGCATGGAAACTGAGAGACAGAACACAGCCATTGAGATTTGACCAAAGAGAATGAACTAAAGCCCTATAAAAGTGTAGTGAAAAGTAGATCAGTAGTTGTAACACTTGCAGATGGTTTTCTGAAAATTAAGACTAGAGAATGAGACAACAAACCAGTTGGTAAAGAGAGGAAAAATATAGATTTTTAGAATAAATTATTTTCTGTGCTTGACGCTACGTCAGTTGTACATCTCCAAATATTCTAAGAATCTGCTGCTGAAATCCAGTTTCTACCTTTAGAAGTCATGTCAAAACAGACACCCTCCAGCCTGACAGGCGCTTTTCCCCCCTCTCCAGTCTTACCTTGTTCTGCCATTCCTTTACTGCAACCCATCTGTGGGAAAAAAAAAAAAAGTAAATCCATTTTTTGTAATTTGCATTTTGCATATGTCAGAGCCACTCATCATGAAGATTTTGAGGCATATTTTTAAGAAATTATAATATTTCACTAAGTAAACATATATATAAATGTGGCAAGTATACTTTACACCAGCATCTTAAGCACTATTTTTATTTCAGGAATTAAAAAGAGAAAATAGTAACTACTGCAGTTCCATTATTGTGATTATTTTGTAATGAATACAGTGGGCTGAATCTTCATTTTGGAGCCATCCGTAACACTCCTGGGGACTAGATTTTCAGTTCCTTCATCTTTCCACAATCCTACAATTAGTTTTTCTTTTCCTAATGTTATTTAATATACATTGAGAACACAGTATTTTTTCAGTATAGCTGGTTGCAGTTTTGACTCAGATGATATATTTATTTCGCTAGAAACAGAAGTTACTGATCTAGAGCTTCTTACATAAATTCTAGTGGGACAGAAAGGCGACCAGGCCTGTCAAACAACAGCTTTGTTGTTCAGGCAGCCAGTCACAGCAGCGAGACCTGTTAAAGTCCCAGTTTGCAAATCCTGAACTCTTCTCCCTTCACACACGTATGACTCAGAGTAGTGAGTCACTTTCTTGCCTCAGTAAGTGCTAAATTATTTAGCACCACTGAAACAGCCCCAACAGGAGAGACTGAGAAAAATAAAACATTTGTCTCCTTAAACCAAAAGGTCTGAGTTGGATGTGCAGCATTTGGGTTTCAAGGTCCTGTTTTAAATTCCTTAAACAGCATTCCTGCAGTGCCGCAGCCACTGGGCTGTAAGTAGGCCAGTCTTTCTGTATTTTCCCACTTTCTTCCATATACAGATGAGGTGGGTTTTGTGCACTGGAATTCAAAAGATTTCAAATTTCCAAAATTTTTTCATTAAACATAATTCTCTTGCTCTGGCCAGACCTTTCTTCCAGATTGTTATGGCTAACGGAGACCATTACATTCTCAAGGCTGATATGACAACAGAAGGGAGAAACACACAGCCAACACAGGATGTACGGATATGGCTTTAGGAGCCTGTTGGGAACTTGCAGTGGGAATAAAGTCCGGTACAAAGTATACCTTTATCAACCTTTTGTAAACCCGTGCTTCCCAAAATGACTAACATGTCACCTGAAGTGACTGAATATGTCCTGATCAGAGACGTCCCTGAAGAAACCAACCAGCCATCAGACTGGGATGGCAGAAGGTGTCTTTTAGCAGTTTCAGACAGGAGTGGTTAGGGGGCTGAAGCTATCACCCAGTAAGAGACTGAAGCAGTTGGTGCCAGATGCTTCAGCTCTGGTGCCAACTAATGCACCTATGTTTGTTTTGGTAGCTTCCATCCAGATATCTATGTGTAAAATGCTGGGATCTCACTCACCATTGAGGTGGTATCAGAGGATCAAGGATCTTTCCAAGATAGTTTCTGAGATGTTCCGTGTCAACAGCACATGAGAGGTATTCTAAAAAAGGCAGGATAAATAAGTGAGTAGTACTGACTTCTGTCCTGTAACATTCTCTAAAACATTCCCTCAGCCTTCTTTCTGAGTTTGTAGCTCAGCAGTGTGAATACAAAGTAACTTCAGTTATGAATGTGTATAATCAAAACTCTATATAGACATTGACGTGGATTTTGGTGGAAGCTCAGAATTGTTCCAGATAGCTATTTGAGTAGATGGATAGTGTGGTTAAATTGAAGATAAATCAGGGACATTTTTTTTCTTTTCACAGCCTGTTAATGCACTGTCATTAAGCACAACCAAGAGGAAGTTCTGTGAAGGTTAATGGGATACTTTTGGGTATGGGCTTCACACCTTCCCTGAACCAGTTGACCACTCACACTAGCGGGTGTCAAATACACTGCATACTCTGCTAGTGTATCTTTTTATCATTGAGGAGGCTAGTTCTGCAGACACTCCTTGCCCTCAGAGATGAATGCTTGCTTGTTTAAAGCACTTGGTGTATATATGACTTGGTTGTCTCCTTTTACTGGGTGTTCTATAAGAAGGACCATTTTGTATCCCACGTTCTTCCCTGATAACAACCTGTTTCACGTTAGTCCCCCTTGGAAGTAACAACTTTGCTTACTCACTGTCCAGACTGACTTTGAATTGAGATCTAGATTTGGCCCTGTAATCTTATTAGCATTTCTCTAAGCTAGTCAGTTCACATCAATGCATGAAGATGGATGCATATGTCTGTTCCAAGCCATCTCTAATGAATACCTTCTTATTACTTTCAATGATACCATTTGCCTCTGTGGACCACAGAAAATGAGCCACCACTAAAAGCTGATTTAAAAAAAAAACATTCCCTCAATTGAAAACCTTAAAGGCTTCCCACAGCAGGGTTGTAGTTTTCCTAAAATCCTAATTATAGAGAATTAAATGACTAAAATGCTACTAATTACTTTTTAATTTCAAGAGAGATGTTTACAAAGCACAGCATAATGAGTAATACAGTACTTCAAATGATTACTAATGTTGCCATTTTGTCTGACTTAATCTCAATTACTATAAATCACAATGTCATCATCGCTAATTGCCATTCCTTTTGAGCAAAATGCTAATTTCTCTTTACAATCATACAATTGCTGTTTGTTTTTCCCTTAAATTATTCCATTTAAGAGGCCTTGATAGACGGAGTGTTCAGAATATTTTATTTTCTAGAGCTCAAAAAGAGAAAGCCATGGACTGAGGCTTTTTGGGTTTATTTTTCAGTGGTTTTGTCTTTTAAATTCATTTTTTTGCTATAATAAAAAAAAGCTTTCATCTCCAAATGAATCATCAAGCAAGATGTAAATTGCTATCAAACACCACTTTCAAGGGATTTTGCTTGTTTTACTGTTAGAAATTGTCTTTATTATCCATATCTGACATGAGGTTTTGAATTTTTTTCATGAAGAAAAAGCACGCTGTAAACTTAACTGTAGCTGTGTTCTTATAAGGTTCTCACTGTACCTGTGAAAAGTTAAATATCAACAGAGAAAGTTAAAATTATTTGTCCAAGGTCAGAGAATGTAAAAAGGGAGTGGCAGAGCTGAAATCAAGCATAGAGCTCCTTATCCTACTTGTGCACTGAGTAGCAGTATGTGCTCCAGCCCTCTAAAAGGCCCACAGAAGTGGATGTCAAAAGCTTGGGTCCTTCGAGCAGGGTATGCATTACAACGCCAGTGTATTTCTGTTCTGGTGTTATAGAAATGAATGGGGACAGGACATAGGACTTCAGTACTGCTATCTTCACCACTGTTAACCAAGATCAACTCTGAACCCTGAGCCACCAGAAATTATTAAAGCTCCATTTGTGTGCTGTGTCAGCTCACTCAAGGCATTGACCTGTCTCTTCAAAACCCCTGGTGCAATCAGAGTCAGCCATGTCATGGCACTTCCTCCTATTTCTCTGTATCATTACGGGAATATTTTGATCATCAAGGTCTATTAAACTGAATGGAGCTCGAAAGAGGCTCTAGAGAATGCCACAGTATGCTATTGTCTACTGTAAGTAATCATCATGCTTTTAATGTAAAATTAATAGTCCAGGACCTAGCCACTTTGCTGCACTTCGTACTAGAAATATGTATGAAAGACAACGAGAAAAATCCATCCCTCTATGTTGAGAGATGATGGAGCAGAATAGATCTAACAAGCTTATACTGACACCTTTCAACCATCTTCCATTGCGAGATCTATGAAAGCAGGAGTCCTGGAATACTGTATTCAGTTTTGGGCCTCACTATATAAAATAGATGTGGACAGGCTGCAGAGGGTCCAGAGAAGGGCCACGGAAATGATCAAAGGACAGGGAAGCCTGCCATATGAGGAAAGGCTGAGAGAACTGGGTTTGTTCAGCCTTGATAAAAGAAAGCTTAGGGGACACCTCATCCTCATGTTCCAGTATTTAAAGGATGACTACAAAGAAGATGGGGACTCCCTTTTTACAAGGAGTCACATGGAAATGATGGACACAGGCTACTCCTGGGGAGATTCTGACTGGACATGAGGAAAATTTTTCACAATGAGTACAATCAGCTGTTGGAATAATCCCTCCAAGGAAGTGGTGGATTCCCCAACATTGGACACTTAGAAGATTTGGTTGGACGGGGTGCTGGGCCTTCGTGTCTGGACCACACTTTTGCCGATAAAGGTTGGACCAGATGTCCCTTGAGCTCCCTTCCAACCTGGTATTCTATGATTCTGTGATTCTCTAGACCGTGCGCTTTAACTCCTGGTACTTGAGCAGTTCTCTGAAAAGCTGGATATTGTACAGAGGCCCAGTATTTATCTTTCATTAAGTCCTTTTTCTTTCCCTAGCCCAGTCGTAGTATTACTGCTGCTTAGAACAGATGCTTAGAGGTGAGCAATAGTCATAATTTTTAAGGCATAGTGCAGGTCATACAAATCCTGTAACTCTGTCTTCTAGGAATGAGCAAAGGATTCACTTTTTATATACTCTATACTTGCATTTTAGATAGAAAACGTATCAGTGAAAATGCAAGTAGTGTATTTTCCAAACAGAAACTAAGTTACATTCCTTTAATTCAGTAGTTGCATTTTAAGTATCACTTGATGGTTTGCTTCTAAACTCCGTTTGCACAGGTATTGCTAAACCTGTTGCAAGAAGTTTATTAGTTCAAAGTTCTGAGTTGAGAGGAGTGACAAGTCTGGAAAGCAGATTGTCCTTATGCCATCTTTAAGCATTCATTTCCCAGTCAGCCCAAAGAGAAAAATAAGAGGATGAAAAGCACTTTAGTTATCTCGCTGTTTACCAACTGCTGAATAAAGTCCTAAATCACCAGAGTTGGTAGGATTTCCAAGGCAAATGGTAAGAATTTGAATCTGTTTTCCAGATAGGAGTTAATTTGTTTACCTTATTATTTCAGATACAGTTTAGCTAACCGCCTCCAAAAACATAGTCATGCAGGATTCCTACTTCGTAAAAAAGATAGTGAAAGTCAAAACCCAGTAGAGCTAGCTGATCCTTAGGTGTGAGTGGAAAACACAAATCCAGATTAAGTCAGCAGAAGTACTCCTGCACCTGTGAAAAATCAAAGTGGGTAAAATTTAAGAAGGTAGTTCCCAGTATTCTGAGTAGCTACTGCAGAGACATTCCAGTCTCAGATACACAGTTTACACATTTCCTGCACGTTCCCAATGGCACTCACTACACAGCACGCACACAAGAACAGTGTCAGCAGTTTTTTGGATCTGTGTGAGCTCATGCTGAAATATTGTGAACTTCATCAGAGTTTTGCCACTCTCTTCAGCTTGAGCAGGCTGGGACCTAATCGGAGTTGTAGTTGATCTACCCACCAATATTCTGTGCGTTAAGCAGCCTTTTTCCCTCATGTAGAACTTTCTTTGTAAACTCTGTGAGTCACTGTGAAAGTAAAAAGCTTTCTTTTTTTTCCCAGCTCTCATTATAATGCAGTCAAATTGCCCTTCAAGATTTTTTTTGCATGCTGCTGGCTGAACTTTAGCTTTCATACTAGTATAGGCAATACCAATAGGACTATGACACTGCTGATGTAAAGAATGGGATTTAAAAAAATTACTGTGTCTAATCATTTTGCGTTTTCCAAGCTTGCACAATAAATAGACTGATCAATCTTCTAAGAAAACATGCCCCAGAAAGAACTGCGTTACAGAGTAAATAACACAGGTTTTATTAGCCTTGTGTTCCACTTACTTATCACCTATCTGTAGCAAATACCCGAAGGACATAAGCACAGCAACAGAGGTGACTAGTCACCCTCCTGAGATTCTTTGCCTAAAGTGTTCTGTTAGATTTTTTTTCTCACGTATTTTCACAGTTGTGGGGGGTAAGTGCACATCAAGGGATTAGAGCAAGAACTGCATATTACTTTTACTTTATTTTGCAAAAATTCTGCCCTCTCTTCCTGTTTGATTTTAAGCTTAAACCAGATATGTAAACTTGGTGTCTTCCTATGACAGGCAATACTGCCCAGCTGTGTAATTAGTAGCAAAATAATCTTTTTTGTTATTCTATTTTCCCACTGTATCTGTCACTGGAATATCTAACTGTCATACAAAATTCAATATTTATGTCGTATTTTTGTTTTCATTTAAATAAAGAACTGGAATTGTTGGATTGCTGTGTGGTAAATATCATAGACTCTTTGGTACCTGCAGTAAAAAGCCTTGTATATTTGTATACAGCTGAACTTTTTACACTGACATACTTTGTAGTACTCAGTCCTTTAACAAGGAATAGCTGTGATGAGCAAAGTCATCTATCTTTTTCTTATGTTCCTAAATAGCAGATATTGCCTCTCCCGTTATGAGAATTCCCTGAAGGTTGGACTGGCCTTGCTTCCAAGACTAGTATGTGATCAAGAGAGTCCCATCAGAACCCTACATTTTCCCAATTTTATAGTAATGAACAGTAAGAAGGAAAGTACATTTTCATAATTACAGCATTATGAAAATGAAAGACTTGTAGAAATGCTGCTTGGAAGTGACCTCTGAGAGGTTACATAGCACAACTACCCACATAAAGCAGGACTATTTTCAACACTAGATCAAATTAGCCATGGCTTTGTCCAGCAGGATCTTAAAAATTTCAAGGATGGAGATTCCACAACCTCTCTGGGTAATTTCTCCCAGTGCAATCCAGCTTCCTGGTGATTTTTTTTTCCTCAGTGTCCAGCCTGAATATACCAAGACACAGTTGGTGGCTTTTGCCCCTTTCTATACTGGCTTTAATGAGAAGAGTTGGGCTTCGTTATATTTTTAAGTACTGTTCAAATAGTTACGTGTTGCTATTAGATTGTGCCTTAGCTTCCTCTTCATCAGTCCAAATAAACCCAGTTTTCTCAACCTTTCCCCATAAGTTAGGTGCTCTAGGCCGCTGGTTATCCTCTCAGACTTCCACTGGAACCTCTCCAGTATCTCCACATCCCTCCTGAAGTGGAGGACCAAAACTAGCCACAGTATTTCAGGTGTGGCATCAGCAGCGTTGGGTGGAGGGGGCTAAAACCTTCCCCTGGTCCGCCTGCCATGCTTATTATGGGCATATAGTCCCTAATAGTCTCCTACAGTCCCCTACTCCCTGATAGTCCCCTCATCCCCCCTAGTCCAGTATGCGGTTTCCTTTACTCACAGTGAGACTGCTCTGTCGGTTGATACCTAATCTTATCTCCACCATCAGCCCCGGGTTCTTTTCAGCAGGGCTGCCATTCAGCCAGTTGGTTCCCAGCCCCTGCAATGACGCAGGGGGTTACGCTGAGTACAAAATTTTGCCCCTTTCCTTGTTGAACTTCAAGAGATTTCTACTGGCACAATCCGCAAGTTTTACATGGAATTATGGATTGATTCTCTGCTTGTTATGTCAGCTACTTCTCCTACCAGCTGGTAGCTCATTACTATTGGCATTCCTTAGGGGTCAGTACTGGAGCTGATAGTGTTCATCATCTTTTTTACTTGTTTTGATGATGAGATGGATGTACCTTCAGCAAGTCCATGAATTGTGGACAGCTGTCGATACGCTGAAGCGTACAGCTGCTATACAGAGACCTCAACAAACTCGAGACGTGGGCTGACAGGAGCCGTACGAAGTTCATAAAAGGCAAATGCAGAGTCCTGTGCCTCAGATGTAATAACCCCAAGCAACAAGACAGGCTACATGCCAAGTCGCTAGACAGCAGCTGTGCAGAAATGGGCGGGTGGTCCTCATGAAGCACAAGTCGAACATGAGTTAGGAGTGCCTTAGACAAAGAAGGCCAGCCACACACCAAGCAGTGCTAGCAAGACTGTAGTTTGAGGGAAGTGATCATCCCCTTCTATTCAGCACACGTGCGACCACATTTGCAGTATTGTGTCCAGTTTTTCTCCATATTTAGTCCATGCTATGTGCACAGGGATTCTCCAGATCACATGAAATTAACCGTTCCAGTCTCCTGAAGCAATGAGAGAATTAAGAAGGCAAAACATCCAGATTAGCCTGCTAAACACATTCACACCCACTTTAACCCTGACAGTCTCCCTAGTGCTGATCTCCCAAAACAGCAGAAAGATCCCTCCAAACAGAGCCAAAGGTTGGGTTTTGACATTGAATAACATGTTGTCAAGATGAATCTATTACTGCTACTGAAAACTGGTCCTCTGTCAATATTAGGAGACGTCAGTGTCATATCTCATCAGACAGTGTAGTTTCCGAAGCAGAGGGAGGCTCAGATGTTACATTTCAAATCTTTATTTTAGTTCTGTCCCTCAGCAGGTGCCAGTGTTGATTTCTAGAAAAGACAAAAATGCTTTGCATTCTGTTTTCTAGCCTAGATAATAGCTAAACCTTGTAGAATATTTTGCAATGCATTCTGACAAAACAAGGCAGATGATCATCTAAGTTCCCATCTCTTGTGGGGTCCATTAACTGGGTGAACATAGAGATGGTAACATTATTTCAACTACCAGAACTGAAAATTAATCCATAGGAAACAGGAAAAATGATCACTGGCATTCTTTAGCACCAAAACTCTCCTATTCTGTAGTGCTTCAGCATTTTCTATTGCAGCTTTTATTTTTATTCCAAAAGCAATTATTATTCTGGCAAATAGTAGCTGTATTTTAAGACTGCTGATTGAATTGGAAGGAGTATCACAATCACAAACATGCCATACTTTCAGAGTGACTCTATTATTATTTCATGGTTCTTGTTGGCTTTTTTGCTTGTTTGCTTCTTTGTTTTCTTGCTGTGATAGAGGGATGGTATAAATGTAATGAAACCTTATGCAAGTACAACTGAGTGGGTAACAAAGACTCTTGTCTTCATTTTGTCAAGTGTCTTCATTGCCCCAGTAACAAGAACCCAACAGTGTCTAGACTTGACATATTATGAAAAGATCTAAGTTCTTTAATAAACTCTAAGAATATATATTTTCTTGTGCCTTATCAGCTCACCAAACTATCAAGTCTTATGTTTCTGTCATTGCCAATAGCAATAATTACTAACATGTTCTGATACAAGGTTGTTTTGTTTCACCTGAATAACCACTCTATACCTCTTTACCTGTAAATATACACTGATACATAAGATTTTATCACACTGGTTTAGGTGTTTGGGTTATAAATGCCAGAATTATTAATGTCCATTCATTCAGTGAGCTCCCTTTAAAATAAAACCATAGTAGAAGAACAAAGAATTGCTGTGTCAAATTTGAAGCACAGTTCCTTTAGTCAGGTCTTTTAGCCCCAGTACCTACCATCCCTAGATGATTCCAACACTGTTGCTATAAACTATGCGAGTCCAAATAGCTGTGAGACAGCTCGTTTACTGTGAAGATCTTGTTCTAATCTCAGTAATGAGAGACTTCCTTAACTGCTATGGTTCCTTAAAAGCATGGAGTTTTAGTTCCTTCCAAAAATCTTTTTTAGTAACACAGTTAGGTGGACTAAAGATGTTCTGAGCAGTGGTAAAACTGAGTGCCACTCTTCCACGTAGCATTAATACTTCTACAGGTCTGTACAGTAATCAGATGAAAAAAATCTTTGTTATCTAATGGTAACTACTACAGTGTCTGAGATCTGCTTTGCCCAGAGCAGTGGGTTAGCAATATATTTCTCAAACAGTGTGCTAGAGTTTTACAGCTGTCACTAAAATGTCAGCCATTGATCCAATGGTAGTATTATCTGAGATCCAATTACAGTAGATCAATGTTGGCTTCTTAACAAAAACTTTTGTAACATGCTGGGCAGCACTGGAAATATATCTTACTCCACATACCTTGTACCAATTGACAGCAGTGGTACTGTTCACATATACAAATGGGAAAAGAATAAACCATTCAAGAATGAACTTCCAAATCTTTAAGAAACTTTGAGCAATAAACTCTGTCCCAAAGGAATAAAGGAAAAATGTTATATTAAGTAGAGTCTGAGAAATTCTCAAACATTTGCCCAAATATTTTCCTTTTCATACATATATTCACTCACCCACAGAAAGATCGTGATTTCTAAATGGAAGAACAGTCTTTGAATTCAGAGAGTCCTTGATGTTACACTGAAATTTGTTTTTCTAGCAGTTCCCTCAAAAGAAGCCTGGTTATTCCAGATAACACAATTCAGTATTTTCAGGCCTTTATTTGCAAGTTTATTTCTTTCTTTATCTGACTGGAAGAACGAATCACGGCACTAAGACTTACGTTCAGTTCCCATTGCAGGGTTCATGACTGATGACAGATAAATTCATTCTTTTCTATCAGAGGAACAGTAACAGTTTTTTTCCCCATGCTGTTATTTTAACCTGTGATTTTGTGCACAGACTGCACGTTACCAATGGCCAGTTGTGCAAACAAAGTCCTTATTTCAACTCCCAGGCATTTAAGTAGCATTGTGATGCAGAAAAATAAATTTAAAATTCTCCCAGTTTTAGAGGGAACTTTACACAGGTTTAAGGAAGTAATACCAGAGCAGATTATTTTTTCCTGATCTGTGGTTTTTCACAAAGCCTTCATAGGTCTACTAATTTTGTTATTTATCTTTATATGGGAAAGTTTTCTGCAGCACATAAATGGGCTGGGAAAATGTACTGTTCTTTCCTGTTCTCCACGTCCAGCTGCACTTATCCTTGGGTAGCTAAGGAAGATAAGAAATAGGAAAATTAGAAGAAAAAGGAGTATTCGTCATGAGAACCTCTCATACATTTTGGATTATTTAATTGTGGAATTAAAAGGTGTGAGTGTTAAAATGTCTTTATATATATGTATGTATATGCACCATACTATACTACCCAAGGGAAGGTTGAAATTGTTCAATACTCAGAGCTTTCTTTCCCATTAGCTAAGTTAACTTTGTGATTAATACTGACATAACATTGTTATACAAACAGTAATGCAACTCCATAGTCCTTTTTGTAATAATCTTTAGATCCCACAGAAGAAGATGACTAAAAGCTTTCCAAACCTTTTCAAATAAGGGATGGCTCCTACTTTCTACCACCTCCTATGGCTGTTAAAATAAAAACTACCCAAACTATGCTGTTCTATTTGTCTTAAATGACTCAAAAATTTAAAAATAGCAGTTCAATATATCTCTCCAGCTGTGTAGCTGTAGCTGAGCATCCCCATAATACCTGAGATATACTAAAGACAGTCTAAAATGAGGACTAGGTTAATATTGATGGTGGTAGGCGGGTATCATCAGGAACAAAGGTGACAGGACTTATGGATAGTATGCCAGCCTTTGCGCACGTGCAGAAATGTCTCCACCTCTTTCTCACTGGTCTTTCTATCATTCATCATCAGAATAAGATACAACCCTCTGATCCTAAGCACCTCCACAAATCAGGACGCAGTGGTCAGGAAGTGTCTGTACACACTGACGCCCACACAAATTTTAACAGAGCAGGGCGACAGCTCCTCGCAGGCATTTACTGCCCTGAAGCTGCCACGCTTGTGCAGGCTCAGGTTAAGGCTCTGTATTTACACAGAGTATCCGCATCAATGTAGCACTTGGAAATCATCCCCTCTCTCCCTGAAATGTTGTAGTAAATAAGAAAGGTAAAAGTGAACAATCAGTCAATACAGGGATTTTCAAGAAATGTGTTTCATACAAATGCAATGGTAGACTGAGCCAAACTAGGGCCAACCACTCTTAGGCTGTAGTTCAGGTAGGCCTTCATTTCCAGCGAGGAGGTATGGAAGGCTTCCTCTCTTAGGTCAGTGCAGTATCTAGCCTTTCTACCAGGTGTAGTCATTGATACAGCTTTACAATTGTCTTACTTGTCAAAGCAGTATCCAAGGGCTCCCTGGAAATCAAGGATAAATTCATAACTTCTCATTTCACCTGATTAAATGGGATAAAAAAGAAGGTGCAGAGAGTTTTCAAAGGCCTGCTTTTAGATCTGTTCAGCTATGTGACCATCATCTGGATTCCAGGATGATTTAAAGACGCTTTCTGGTTGTTAGCCACAGAAGTCACAAATGACAGGCCATGAAAGCCTGGGCTGCCTCGCTCATATCTGCCACATCCCGCATACCTGGAGAGCAGGAAGTTTGAATGTCTTCTCTTCCTCAGGCTTCAGGGACCTCCACCTCTTCTCTCCCCACACACTTTCAGAGAATGCAGAAAGCAACTTGGGATAGGAAAATACCACAGAGCTATATCAGCATGGCTGAGCCCCCTCCTGCCCAAAGGAAGAAAGATAAGCCTCTGAATCTAAGGGACAAGATCCCCTACGGATCTTGATCTTAAATCATGCAGGGTGCTCCTTGTCAAGAAGTTACAGATTAACCTCTTGACTCCTTCCAGCACTCTAGTGAAGAGGAAACCCTTAACTTGGTGACAAACCAGCACGTGCTGTGTTTCTTTGAAGGAAGCCTGGTTATTTCAAGCTAACTCATAATAGTGACGTGCTTGAGAACGTAGTCTTGATAGAAGTAAATACTAAATAACTGAAGTGTACACAGAGATAATTATCTCACTAGATTCAGACAGCAGAAATGCCACAGACAGACTTCACTGGTTTAACAAAGGTTGGAATTGGGTCCAGCATCTCTCCTCTCGTAAGTAAGCTCACCAGAAGAGTAAAGTTAGGAATTTGACAATAAAGTCCAGGATAATCAGCACTCACCTTCTAACATTCATCTGTCATTCAAATCTATCTAGATTTCTCTTTTTTTTTTCTTTTATGTTACAAGTGAATGGGATGGTTATATCTCTAAATGTCTAGTCTGAGACATATGGTCTCAGCCAAGGTGACACTTAATTCAAGCGTCATGCATCACTGACAGTGCTCACAGAATGCAGTGGTACTCAGTATATGAAAAAGAGGAGCAGGACAAGTCCTCCACTGTTAGCTAATTCCCCAAACTGAGCTCATCATTAAAAAAAGAGAAGAGCTCTGCCCTGGAGACTCTTGTAACCTTTAGCAAACACACTAACGACAAGACAATGACTTCAAAGTAGTCACACTTAAGGCTGTTGTTTGCTTCCAGGTTCTAGCTATCTGTAGGAATGTTAATTTAATTATCAGTCTGATCTCCCCCCTTGCTCCACTGGGAAAGTGTTCATCTGGGAGAAAAGTTATCCTGAAGTGTTGATTTCTGGGTAAAATTTTCACTTGTAGATGGAGGATTATCTTGTACTTTAAGAAGCCAGACTTAAAATGGAAAAATCAAAGTTTGCAGCCAGAAAGCTGTTAATGAAGTTGGTCAAATCATTAAGCTTTATTGTAGAAGACATTAAGACAGAAATATCTTCATTACTTGAAATTTAAGCTCTTCTTAGAAGATACCGGTTTTAAAATTTCATACAGGGTTTGTCCAGTGCTTGGATCAAATGGATCTCAGTAACTACTGGGCTACAAATGTACACCAGGAGTAGGTCTACTTACTTTTCACATGTAAGTCTATCCAGACTACTTCTTAGTCGTTGGCCTGTGGAATCTTTCTTTGCTTAATCATTAATTAGGTGGAGCAATATCCCAGTTAAAAAATATTGTCATAAAAGAAAGATGCTGTATATGCCTAGTGGGAGCTTCTCCATTAATTTTGTAGAAAAACTGTGAACTATAAAGAATATTGAGAGGAAAGGAGACATATGCACCCACATCTCAGACTAACATGCACTGTTCTGACAAGACATATTTGGAACAGATTTCTCTGGCATCTGAGTCACCACTTACTTTCCCTGTCATTTGGACAATGAAAGGAGAATGATGCTTTCTCCAGGCATAATGGAAAAAGGTGATGCCATTTGTAAAAGGTAGTGTAAAACCAACAGTAATTACTTACCTTTGTGGTACGATTCAGCGTTCTTCCCAAATACACTTTGTTTCAGAACACAGACATAAAAAATGCTGTATATACATCTTAAATCAGCGCTTCTTTATCCAAAACAGAGAGTGTAAACTTCCGCTGGCCATTAGTAGGATATCTTGGGGATTTCCAAAAGCAGCTTGAAAAAGAGAAATTGCTGCATATTTCGTTTTTTTCACAGCACTTAATCAGGAGCTTTATTGAGGTGCACGTTTTCTGCAGATCCCTTGGGCAGAGAGGTGTGTTTACGGGGATACTAATGAGGGTCAAACTGTATCTTCTTCATCAGATGTTCATAAATTACTTTCTCCTGCTTAGTTTAAACTGTGTGTTCTTTATTATAGAAACATATGGAGAATTCAAACCTATTACGGCAAATCACGGGGTCCTAATTTTTTCCTTTAAACGAGCCACTAGGAGATCTGAACTTCAGCACTGCCTCACATATACTAGCTGTAACTTGAGTGATAAGTTCTTTCATTCAAAAAACTCAGCTTGTCAATCAAAATATAGTAAGTGAGGCCAAGCAAAGAAAGAGAAGATACCGATGTGAGAGCTGAGTTCATTAGAAATTATGTTCTTTGCTGATTTTTTTTTTTTTGCCTTGTTTGCCTATTCTACAAAATCAAGATATTAACACTTGTTGACTTTATGGGATGTTGTAAAGTTCTAAATTTGAAGAAGCTGTGAAGTACTAGATATGATTACTAATTAACACAGTCTTTAATTTAAATATGAATCGCTAGTTCCTTGTAGAAGGTGCAAATAAATGCGGTTAGGTAATTCTCATCTACAAACTTTCTGTGTACTTGTTAACAATTAATCTAACAAAGTTCACTTGCTAATGAGCATCAAGGTATTTGTATTTAAATTTCAAGACATGTTTCTGCTATTAAATGAGAATTTTTTAATGCCTGATTTAATGGAAATGAATCAGTCAGTCGGATATGTCCAGGATAATCGGAACACTGCAGTTATAAAGGCTGCGCAGAAATGTGGCATTTTTTAACAGCTTAATCTGGACATTCCTTCCTCAGTATATATTTCAAATTGCACTACATTGTTGTTGATATATGCCATGTGTTCAAGCTTTATTTCAGTCAATTTTTGCCAATGAAATTTAGCAGTTATCAGAATTGTCAATTTTGCTATTAAAGGAATAGTATTTTTACCAACATTTTCTACAAGTTTTGATGGAAGTTTGGTCTTACACCTGCAATTACAGACTACTTGTTTAAGATGTCCACTTTTATGAGGCTTAAGAAAGGCCTGAAGTTTGGGAAGAAATGTGACCTTGTGATTATAAGGAGAAAGGCTAAGGTTTGGTGGACAGGATTTCATACCATTTATTTAGTGGAACTGGGTACACAAAAAATGAGAACATATTTTCAAAAATTTGCCTGATAGTTTCTTCCCACTAGATTTCACTGCAATATTGATGCATTTTCGATGTGGAAAAAAATCAGCCAACAGTATTGCACTGGTTCATTGTCAGTAAATGTCAACCTGTACAGGTAATTAGACATATATTACAGTTAAACACATCAAACTGGGAAGAAATTGCTAAGAAAACTCTAATAGAATCAATGGCATCTTCTTCAGAAACATGCACTGGAGTAGTCTTCGGCAATTCGGTCACTTTTAGTTGCATCTTACTAATGAAGAAAACCGTGGCTCATTTACTTTATTCCTGAACATGATTTGTTCTACCTTTCAGTAAATAGACTTTGTTTAATCTTAGAAAGCTGTAAATAGTAAATTCAGCCGGTTTTGGCATTCCTTTGCTTTGATACAAGACATTATGTCAAGCTTTGTTGGCAGAGGACAGGACACAACCACTTTTTAGAATACTAGGCCTACCATTTGATGACATTGCTGCATAAGCAGTAAAATGAAGTCCCAATCCATTAGAAAATGCTAAATTCAGATTAACTTATGTGAATATTTTCAGCTCTAATAAATGGGGAAAATGCATTAAAAATCTACAAATACTCATTTATTTTTAGGATTGCTTAAATGCTCTGATGGGCATTTGACAATAAAACTTATCAACAACTCTTTTGTTGCAAAAAAAAATTTAAAAAATATTTAAAATACAAACACACGTGCTATTTTGTTTTGGATAAGGGAAATGTCTGGAAGGTGACCCAAAGAGATTTTTCTGCTTTAATTTGTGGGAGGGTTTTCCCAAAAATATTTCCATTCTCTAATTTTTTTCTTTTTTTGATTCAACATGAAGTGAATATTTTTCTGAAGTTTTCAATTTGTTTCTTGCACCAAGTGCCATTGTTGGCTGGCCACTGCAGTATTCTCCTGTGTTTGGAAGAGCCCTGTAACAACATAGCAAAAGCTGATGCTTCAAGGACAAACACAGTACTGTTTCACCCAGAGCTACTTTTTAACATATCTGAGGAAAAAAAAAAAATCACAAGGCTTGGATTTCAGTTTCAGCTGCCTTTGGATTCCATCCTCAAACTTTTCTTCACAATCACAAAAACTAGTCGGAGTGTTGCACTGTGTTTTACTGCAGAAGGGACATTTAAGCATTTCTGTGATGCAATCCATGTAAATTCTTAACATATGATAATAAGTCCTACATGCCTGAATACAGCATGAATAACAGAAGTGCTCTACCTCTTTTAATACTAAGAAACACACACTCAGTATTTTCCAAACTGTCTAGTTTATACTGCTCTCTCTTTATTGGTGTTTCCTCTTGCATTTCTAGCATACCGAGACACTTCTGGATACTTCTCTATTTACCATAACCATGTTTGTTACGCTAGACTAAAAGTTAGGATGTTAGTTTTGTTCTTTTCAGCAATTCCTGAAAATTCAAAATTTTCCACATTTTAGAATGAATAAAAGTCTGGCTTATGACCACTAATTTCTATTAATAATTAACCACATTAGTATTAATGTCTTTTAGAAAAACAAACAAGTAGATAAAATATTATATTTAAAATGGATAGACAACCTTCTAAAAGGAGAGTTGATATGGAGGTAGTTCCTCTTATTTAAGGAGAGTTGATCTAAAACTATTCCTTTACATATTCTGAAAGGTTTGTTCCTAACTTTTCAGCTGCAAAATACAACACCCAAAACTAATTGTTAGTTGAAAACTGCTGTAAACCGAAAATAGTATAGGCAATAAATTAACAGGTTCTGGAGTTGTTAGAAGTCTCGTTTTGTTTTTTTTAAGTTTTTTTACATCAAAATCTGAGGCAGGCATCAGTCAACAACACAATTTTTAATTAAAAGTTTACCAGCAAGTCTTTGACCAAGTATAATTTTAATGGTTACACTGTTGACAAACTGTATTTTTCAGAGCAAAATATGAATACGTTCTTTCAAAAAGGTCAAAAGATTGCAAGCACGCCCTGAAGGCAGATTTCCTTCATCACGTCCTTTTGTTATACTAGAGCACAAATAACCAGTAATAAATTTCCTGAAGAATTCCCGTGGCATTTTAGGGGAATTAGGTGAAAACAGAAAGAAAATAGATTTGTGTTTCACCTCTGAAACTCTTAAACTGCCTCCAGATTCAAGCTGGAAATTCACGACTTGTTCTTACCTCTTCTCAGGACCAGGCCAGAATCTGAAGTGCAACACCAGTAAACACTAGGAGCTCCTGAGACAGAACTTCTTCTGTCCTTACCAAGGCCGAAAGGGAAAACTCTGTATGTAATTAAGACAAACAGTCAAGGAGAGGAAGAGAGAAAAAGAAGCGCACACAACCCCAATGCACAGCTTCTCAAGGACACAGGGGGACTGTTCATTTCACCTGGGGAAATCTACAGATATTGAATTTGAGCTGTAAAAATATTATAATACTAGCTCAGATTTTCACCTGTTGTTCCACTCCACCCACATTTGCAATGTATTGGTTTTATTTTCTTTGATTAGCATTCTAATTGCTGCCGCTTTTATTATGAGTTTTTCCTCTTTTAAGAATTTTTAAACAACTTAGAGAGGACCAACATGAGGGAGTATGATTTAGACACCCTAATATACCATTTCTGTTCTTCTAATAGTAAAGTACTAAGAGCCAAGGCAGAACTTCAGAAAAGTGAAGTGTTTGAGTGAACAGCTTTGTCTGCCTTTGAGTAAGTCTTATAGTTTCTGTGAGCTGTTAGATGTTGTTCCAAGCCCCTTTCCTGCAGGATACAAGGCTAAGAAGGATTACTCAATCATCAAAGCCCCACTGGCTCAGTTTATGACATGGAATCCTCTAAACTCACCAGTGAAGCAGATGCATGTCTTCTGGGGTGCTTCAGGCCCAGTTTTTGTCTCTCTTGGTATTTCAGTTGGCAAAACTGCTTTCAAAGGTGAGCCCTACAATCAAAGGGGCAGTGGAAATATGAAATACATTGCCAGTAGCTGATTTATGCAGAAGTCAGAAATTATAGTTAGGCTAATTTCATGCTGAAATACGAATTCCACAGATTTCTTTTCTCACTTTCTCTGTGCCGCTGAGTCTTTTTCACAGTCAGGCTGCAGAGTGATGGGCTCTTCCTCGCATAAGATGAAGTAGCATCGCTCTGTGATCTGCAACAGAATTAGCATTGTGTTTAAAAGACACAGTCCCCTCATTCTCTCAGTTATTAGTGGGAAAACACATTACCTTTGGTAACATGCAATGCCTTCTCACACAGTTTTTATGACTACTTATGTCAGGCCAAAAATTGCCCCTATTTTATAGAAACAACGTCATCTGGAAGTTTCTAGCCACCTCCTGATTTGAATGACTCAGCACTCACATCAGGACTTCAAGGTACTAGAACATGTACAGACCAGTGATAAACAAAGCCTGCTGTAGTCTATTTGAGTACTCATTAGAAACAAACTTTGAAACAGGCACATCTCATTCAGTGGGTGTAAGGTAGAAGCACAAATCTATAATTTGTTCATTAAGTTTGGGATCAAGCCAGAAATTACACTTGCAAACATGAATCATAATTCCATGCGCACATCTGTTCTCACCTTTCGCATCACACCACCTGTCCATCAGTTTTGCAAACTAGTGAATTTCAAAAGAGCAACCAGAGCATTTGTAAACTGCGCAAGAGATCTGACAGTTTTCTTGCCCTTTACTTTTTGTCTAGTCAGACATTTGAACCTAAAAGGCACACTATTGGTAATTGATCCGTGATGAATGAGGCCATTGACTGACTTACTCCATGCTATTGACACAGCATGTTTGGTTTTTCTGCCCACAATACAGTCCTCACCTCCTGCATATATCTAAATGAATGTTATATGAAATGTAATGAATGTTAGATGAAATGTAATTGAACAATCACAGCTGAAACTGAATAGCAGAATTGTAGTCTGTGTTCAGACCATGAAGGCATCTTCCATTATGGTAGAGATTTTCCAGGCTACACAAGAAGGACTGATCCCAGAGCACTTACTATTTTGTCTTATCTTAAGGTAAAGATTCATATCTCTGGCTACCATCCATCATACTTCATTTACCTCTGCATGTATGTATTTTTGTTGTAAAAGAATCAGGCCACCTTTCACTTCCTAGGGTCAGGAAGTGTCAAGAACTGGCAGACCTCAAAAGAATTAATCAAGGAAAAAGGCAACCTCATGGATTTAGCTATATAACTGATGTCTCTGTCCTTGTTCTTTATTCCACATCCTCACCCCTACAGAACCTGCCTTTTGCAGAAATGGGCACTCAGTATGTGTGTTTTAACAGGCAGTGACCCAAACACAATGACCTGCCTGGAACATTGTAGTACAGTTTGTCCCAAAGAAAGGTATTTCACACTAGCAATGTTTCTTTATACTCTGTGAAATTCTGTTGGAGAGGGGTAGAGTGCAATGTGTACCTCTGAATGATTTCAGAGGTGAGAAGAGGAGGTGGCAAGGTACCTATAGAGTACACAAGTCTTTCGTAAATGCTGTACAGCCAAGTGAGATCTACACCTACAATAAAAAGGCCCGAGGCCCCGATCCAAAGTTAGAATAAAGAGATTTTGATAGTTCTTACTTCACGCTTCACCAGAATAGCTGGGTTCAACTTTCTGGCTGTCAATAGTCCCTGCCATTTATCACCTAATAACAGCTAGTACCATTGAATTTGCCTTTAGATTTGTTGAATCAAATGTTGAAGAGATAGAAATGTGGAATGTAAGACTAGATCTCTCCACACAAAATAGGAAGAGGCATTTTTTTAGCACAGACATCAACTGTTTGCCCTGCAAGATGAATGTAAAAGTTTCTTTCCTGCTCGACAGTGATTTCAAGTTTCCTTCTTCTTCCCACAGTAGCCGTTGTCCAATCACTAGATCCTCTAATATGACTATCATCAAATAATTGAGATGAAGAAAGAAAATGTTCAGTATTTCTAGGTTAGTTTTTGGCTATTTTTCCCTACGATCTTTGTGACTTTCACAAAAATGCCACACAATCCCCATGCCTCACCTTGATTCCATTTAGCATCTCCAAGCAAGATTTGATTGCTTAAGTCTTGTTCTCATCCTCTACGTATGGCTGAACTTCATCCCAGTGGAGGACTGTTGCTAACAAAACAATCTCCTCCGCTTTGTCCAATTAGGCTGTAAATGACTAAATCAATGTGACCTTCAGAAAAATCTCCTAGATGATTATTCTGTAGCTTTTACTGCCAATATGAAGCACTTCTCGTTTATCAGAGCTCTTCACAAAAGGGAATCCACTAATTGAACAGGTGGCTATTTATTTCAGAGTTGGGGAAACTGGGGTAGTTCCTGATACAAGATGACATAGAAAGTAACTTCTGGTGTATTGCTAAGAAATTTAATATACTGTTGCAGTCACACTCAGGCTGCCAGGTCCTGCCAGAACATAGACTGTGCAAAATCCTATTTTCCTCCTTGGCTGCTATGCCACTCTGCAACTTTATATCCATTTTATTCTTATTAGCCTCTAAGCCAGTTATGGCAGAACGGCTTTGCAAAGCTCTGATCTCTCAAATACCTCAGGCCCAGCCTACAAACATACACATTTGTTTAATTATTAATGAATAGCCCCACTGCAGGTATGGAGAATCAGAGCATGTTTAACATTACATTTCAAAGAACCTAGTGGGATAAAAATGGATTAATATCCACAGTGCTGCTAGATACTATAAATTTCAAGCTGCACTCCTTGGGACATAAGGCTATCTTTAGCTAGCCTGAGATTAGAAGACAACTTTGCACTATGCATCTACTACAGTGTACAGTGCTTGAACAAGTATCCTGTGTCTTTCTCTGATGCATCTGTTACCGATCACTGCTGAAAAGGAGACAGAAAAACTGGAATCTGTTGTCTAAACCAGTATCCAGCTCCTATGCTGCTACTGACTTCAGTGTAAAAGAAAATTTTGGGTAGGTTTTACGGTCCAATTCTAAATGACCACTCCGCACATGAAGAAAGGTAAAAGTAGTTTCAGAGAGACCCACTGCCCTGCAGGACTTAGCCGGACAGGCTTTTTAGGGCAATGAGAAAAAAACACTGTTTCTTGGTTTTCCTAAAGAGCTATAGAAGACATTTCATTTCAGGTTCTGGTTGCTTCTTCCATTTTATTTGATGCCTCATTAAATATAAATTTTAAAGGCAGCTCAGTAGATGAGACATTAGAAGAGCCTTATTAATTTTACCCCTTTTACGAATATTTTTCATTTCTCTCTTCTTTACCTTCCCAACACACTTGTCAAAAGCCATTTTAACTTCTATGCATAGACACAACATTTTGGTCATTCTTTTTGGATCTGCTTTTTCCTACACGCAGTAACTAACTCCACAGTGTTCTCCTTTCCCCTCTTTTTTCCCCTTTTCCAAACATTTCTAATCTCTCTTTACCAAGCCACTTTGGTAGCTTTTAGCCCTGACATGTAGAGCTGAGCAAGTAATTTGCAATGATTAACACACTCAGACAAAGCTTTCTTCCACTTGGGGACTACCTGCAAGAAGATCTTGATTTGAATTGAATTAGATACTTGAACACTTCCGATATTTTTAAAATTTTGTTAATCTCTGGTCAGTCACATGCTGCCTACTTTGTGACAGATTGGAAAAAAGTTGCGTAGCACTGATTGCTTCACAGGATTTTATACATGGAAAACCTGGAGGTCACAAATGCAGAAAAAGTGGGCGAAAGTATGAGTGAAAATTACTAGTTTGTAAACCTCAACATATTCACAAGCATATGTTTCTCTCAATCACTCTAATCTTTCCGCATTCTTGTTTGTTGGAATTTCAGCCTATGGTAGCTTTCAGCACAATACTTCCTGTTGATACCATAAGTCTACCTCCACAGCCATGCATTTCAATCCTTCTACCAGTCATCCTTGTTCAATCTGTTTCTGATTGGGAGAGCAATAACATTGCAGGAGCCCAGACAACATTTTTCACAGGCTACATCAAAGCAATTTCCAAATGGACAGTTACAGTGAGATGTTGTATTATTTCCTCTGTTCTGAAGGAGTGTGGTCAGTGCACAAAGTCAAGAGAGAAATAAAATGGTATCAAAGTACCACTGCACAACTACTGAGTCCTTGATTAACCCAAAAATATCTGGCCACTCTCTTTGTGATTGAAGAACCCTGGCATTCGGTTACCTTTCCAAAATACTTAAAGCCCAAAGCCTAAGAAGTTTTCACATGACTATTTTGTTTCAAGAATCTCAACTTTCTCCATATTTCACTAATGAAATTTCTTCATTCACAGCACTTGCTACTTGAAAGTGAAATGAATAAAGCATCTGGAAAGCCAGCAACAATGCAAAGAAACAACTGAGGTCTACACATAGACTTTCTTATAAAGGAAGAAATTTTGTTCAGGGAAATGTAGTCTTTCCATCTAGGAAATGTAGCTGATCAGCATTGCTCAATGACTGTATTGATCACTGGGACTTGAACTAGCATTCTCCCTGCAGCTTTTAAGATTTAACTCTACTTGAAAATCAGGTTTTCTAGTGCAGTCTGGTGACTAAAGCTGGGAAAAGCAGACGAGAAGAAACAAAATGGAGAGGCAAGGGTTCTGTGTCCTAGTCCCTCTTCTGCTACAGAGCTGCCGTGTGACCTTGGACAAGACACTTTGCATCCACGTCTTATTGCTTCCATTGCCAAAACAGACAAGCTGACCTGCCTTTGAGGGGGCTGTGAGCTTCAATTTTTTAACATCTTGGTACAAAACCACTCAAAACTGCAAAATAGAGGCTTTCATTGTGTAACTAAAAAATTGAGACATCAGCTCACTAAAAAATAAAAATCAGCACTTTCTTTTTGTAGCCCTAGGGATGATGACGTAGACCCACTTGAGTAAGTGCAGAAAGGCTCTGAGGGATGGGCAGGCTAAAAAATCACAGCGTAAATGAATGAACAGAACCATCCGGCACAAGTTTTCCTAGCTGTCCTCACCTCTGCTACTCTGATTAATAGGGAACAACGAAATAAACAGTGCTGGAGGACAAACCGGGTAGCAAAGAATTGTAACTGACAATTTGCTGCTAAAATACATCTTCCCTTGCAAAACCTATTGATTAATGGAGTCTCTCTACTAGCATAAAAAATTACACACACAACAGAGGGAAACAAATTCAAGTAAATACTCTCATTAGGAAACTCAGCACCATGCAGCATTTAATCTGTCTGCTATTCAATAACAGCAGTACACACTAGTAACTTCTCTCTTCTGTTATTACTCACATGGAGCTATTAATCATCAGGCAAGAAACAAAGGACCAAAAGGAGCGAGGAGAAGGGATGAGCCTGTTTATCCCTCGATGCAGCTGCTGAAGAGGGCGGCGGAGCCAGGGAGGGATGGAAAGCCACCTCCCATCCCTGGCAGTGTGGGGATCACAGGGGTGTGTGCACTGGGGGTGCCAAAGGTGCACTCTGCCTGTCGCAGTGATACCGGGTGCCATCAGCAGGACCCTGGAGTCACCTTCCCTTGCCTGTCAAAGTTTTCAGTCCAACACTGCCATCTATTGCCTAAAGTTTCAGATCTGAAGGAGAGTGGGTATCACAAAGTAGTCTGTCTAGTGAGATGGTCCCAGATGTGAAACCATACGCAGCACCCCACTAGCCAAGCGCTGCAGAAGTTGCATCCCAGATGTATCCTTCGACCTCCCAGGCCAAGCATATTATCATGACAGGTTGCCAGCTCCAGGCTATGCAATGACAGATAAGCTGACCAGGCTGGACGTCTGCAGACAAGGATATGCGAAAGAGAAGAGGTGCTCTAACTGCTCTGTTCTGACTGAACCCTCTTGAATTAACGCGCATTAACCTTCTGACTACCACACTGAACTGGAGATTGTTTTGGAAGATGTACAATGGAGGAACCTGAAAAGCTGACTTGAAATGGTTACCGTATTAGCGCAATACTAAACAATTCAAAGGTCAAAGGAGAGAGAGGAGTTCTTATACCACTTACAGTCTTATTAACAGAACATTAAATCACTCTAAAGTAATACCTTAGCGGAGTGTAAATGCAGGCAAATGGTCTTCCCACTTCTAAAACAGGCTGTTTGAAAAGTTCACCAACTGCTTGTTATTCAGCCTGGTATGCACATTTCTTAATTCATTATTACACGCCACGTAGATGTGTAGAAATAAAACTCACAGTTTAGGCCATCATTTTTGGATCTATAACTGTCACAGTGCGGCTCCCAGAGAGAGAAAAGGATTCTGAGGCTGGTCAAGAAACACAGACCCACATGCAGATTGATGAATCCCTTAAATTCCAGTTTTGAAAAAGAGGAAGTTGTGTGCCTTGCCCTCCCAGGGAAACAAAATGAATTAGGTTTGTATGAGAGAGAGAATATAGAGGATTAGATTTTCTGTACTGGCAAGGAGTAGACCAGGACACAAAAATGGGTAGCATTAACAGTACGAAAGCTTTCATCCACAGGAAGGCCAGTTCCAGAAAGTGTAAAGAATTAAATTGAAATCTATCCATCTTCCTACTTTCTCAAACTGCAGGCAGTGCTATCCTACCAAAGTGATTAAAACTACTACATTAGATTTTACTGCTTTGTAAAGTTTTTTCTTTTGAAATGGGCTTGTTTAAATCTCTCTTGTGACCTGCACTATCCACCCAGACGAGCTCAGTCCTATGAGAAAATACATGAACTCTGGGGCAAGAGTCCTAGGGTCACAGACAATTGATAGTGAGGATATTCTAGGCCACATGAAGTCATATTTAATCTCATTGGGGCGAATTCTGGAAATACACTAGAGAATTGTCAGTAGGATAATTCACAAAAAATGTCGCCCCCATGTTCTCATGATGGAGTAACACTGATCACAAAGACAGAAAAGTCCACATCTCCTGTAGGCTCCCCCAGCTCACCGACCTCTTGGCCATTCTGTCACATTTCACAGCTGCCATGTTGATTGAATGGGAAGTTAACAGCTTGGTGTGATTTCTAAAAAGAGAAAGGAAAAAATTTGATTTTTTCCCCTACATTTTCTATGTGAGAAGTATTTTATGATTCATCTTCCTCCTAAAAAAACATTTTGTTTCCTTGATTGTAATTCTGTTACAGAGGCCTTTCCCAATTTATATTACATGTCTACCATTTTTGTCTTTTCACTTTATTATTTAAAAAAAAGGAGGAGGTTAGAGGACCAATGAAAGGAAAAACACTAAAGAAAAAGTGAAAAGAATTGATGGAAACAGACATTTGGTAGTGACACTAAATAATCAAACCCAAACTCTGAATTGTTTGATGAACCGCTTAAAGAAGCTGCAATCCTGATGACTGATAGACTTCTTTGTATCCTAGGTCAACAAAACTTAATGTGAATTGCAACTTCTTTCAGCAAGGTCCAGGATACTACCAAAGTGGGTCTGCACAGGCTCCATTATTACTAGCACAGTGTGGATTTATTTGTTATTTATAAATGTGTGTGATTGAAAATTCTGTATTCTCATATACATGTGGATTTACTTCATCAATGATACCATAATGCCTGTGTTTGGATTTATTAAGCTTTGATCTTTAGCATTCATCCAGAACTCTTCCAACCCCAGCTGATGTTTGGTGTGCAGGACACAGCTGACTCTGCAAATGAGCTGTGTTTTTTAAGACAATGTCACCATTCTCCCACACGCCCTCCCAGAAAGGAAGAGTTCTAACAGAGCTTTCACTAAGCAATCTACAAGGACTATGTCATCTCTAAAGAAGCTGTTGTGAAAAATAAGAGTGCATTGATGTAAAATAAGATTTTTACAGTCTAGCCCAATCAATATTTCGTCAGATATAAAAGTTTATATTTAAACATTTCAACCATAAAAATACTCATTGACTTCCCTTGTAAGAAAAGCGTTTTCAGTTTTGCCTGGGTATGTCTTACTGTTTCCAGGTAATCGAACAACTTCCTCCTATCTGAAGGTGAAGGACAGAAAGAAAAAAGAGACTGAAAAATTTAGGTACTGTAAAGAGCAAAGAAAGACCTCTTGTAACGTTTTTAAAGGTTAGAATGCTTACATGATTAAACCATATGGGGAAAAAAGAGCAGGTTCTAGAGGCTTCTAGTGGTTGTTGATTTTATGAAGAGGACACATATCTCCTCCAAATGCTGCTTCCCAAGTCATCTGAGAGGATAATTCTCTTCGTGTTGTCTCTCACCACCCACCAAAAGAAATTTTGGCTAGCGTCAATTCATGGATCTTAGACAAACCATAAGAATTTTTTGCCTGTTGTTCCAGCTGTCTGTCTGTGAGCCTAACTGGTTTTCCTTCAGCCTAAATTGGCTTTGAAGCAGAGCCATGTTTGACTTCAGCATTATCTGCAAGCAGGACAACACTACTTGCCACTTAGTTGCTCCTTATCTTTTGCTTGGTTACATTACAGGAACGCTATAGACCAATGGTGCAGCTGATGCAATAGCCTGTTCCTGATCACAGCAGGGGAAGAGTCCAAGTACAAGAAAAAGAATTTATTTATGCTGTCCATGTATTCTCAACACTCAGGACACAGCGAGGTCAGGTGCTGCACACGGAGTAGGAAGCTGGGAAAACGGTACCGTAGGCAACAGGGCAGGGCAGGTGCCAGGCAGGAGCCAGCCCCACCACACCTGAGCAGGAGAGAGCCCAGGGAGTCAGCATGGTGGCACGTCCAAAGCCAAGCCATGGAGACAACCCACAGGTCAGGTACAATGGGAGTCCCAGGATCGGACTCAGTCCGGTGATCACCATGCTGGTCCACGGTGACAAGGCCAGGCTGACAACAACAAGACAGGAGCAACAGGATAGTAAGCCAGGCACCGATAGGGCTAAACTAGAGACCAGCATCCCTCCATCATAGTTCAAGGAAGGTCCTAAGGCCCCAGGCTGAGCTTCAGTACAGTTACTGGGTCTATGTGCTGCAGGGGATACAGGAGAGGCCCCAGGTGAGGCTGGTTTCTCTTATTAAGGCCTATTAATGCCCTCAGGACCCTGACATTTGGCTTGTACACTTCCTGACACACTGCAGGAGACTTTATTTTTAATAGTCCCTTGGGAATTTTTCTTCTATAGAGCTGTCCAGTTGCTTTTTGATACACTGCAAGTTTATATGGTCGCAAATCCCAGTATTGTCTTTAATTTGTAAAACTAGATGAGCCCCTGGCTGAAAAACCTAACCTCGGCTCTTTCATCACTGAAAAAATGCAAATTCAAGTTGATTTTTATCAAGATGTTACAGGAAAAAATAATTGGAGCACTGATGTTCAGGTTTTCAGTATTAAACATTACTTTTTCAATTTTAAGTTGATATTTATTATTCAAATTTGTTTCTATTCCAAAGGAGCTTTTTTTCTAATGCTTTGGAAGCTCAAAACCAAATATATTTAAACATTTCAGTTTTCCATGAAATTCAGGAAAACGTGCTTAACATTTTGACCAGAGGTATCATTTTCTATTTCTTAGAACTTTCAGATAACCAAAAGGAATAATTTAGTTACAGAGATTCAGCTATTCGCAACACTTCATGTATTTCTGTAGGGACCTGGGAATCTGGTTAACTGGAGCTGCAACCTTTGCAAGTTCAGAATGTGTCCAAAAGGCATCTGCATCTTCCAGCAATCGCTTTTCATCAGGTGCAGTAAGCACTGAAACGAAGATGGAGTCTCCTTCCCTTTAACACTGTGGTGCTAGACACTTGGTTTCCCAGAGAGGAAAACTGAACTTTGCAGCCCAGGTGACAATAATATCCCTTGACCCCAAGTGTTACGTGGACTCTAGGGAGGATGTCAGAGGTTTTTTACATCACCAAGATGCAAGAAGTTCTGTCAAACTGCACAACAGTGCTTTTAAGAGGCTGTAGTCCTAGTCCGTACTGTAAGCCTATCAGTCAGCTTGCAAACAAAATACTATGAGAAAAACAACACTAAAGTGGTTAGACATGAATCAACATGACTAACTCTATGACAGTTTCTGCCTCATGAGAAAAAATATCAGATGGGGCATATTCAAAGCCTCTACTCGTAATGCCTCTACTGCAATTCTGGCAGCAGGTCATGTAGCATTCATTTCTTCCAAGTCAGCTCGATCTCACACCCTGGCAGTTTTGATCTGCAGCCTCCGAGATTACTACAGCACAAACAACTTCCATTGTCACAGTTCACATCAAAGGATTTTAGAATAAGGATAATTGAGCCAAACTGTGCCACTGAGAGAGACAGGCACACAGTGCCATCAGAGTGTGGTATTTGGAATTCTTCCACAAAACACAACAGATGACTAAAAAACACAACAAATGTAATTTTTAAAGTTGTTCAGCCTGGCAGGGTATCAATTTATGCTTCTTATCCTCCTTAAATATTCTAGCTGTCAGTCAAGGGAAAACCTGTAGACTTTTTGTTGTAAATTCCAACAGAAAAGATGGGGTGTTTTTTAAATACATGTGGAACAAAATTCTATTCCAGTAAAAATACATGTTCTGTGAAACAAGAAAGCTCATTTTGCAAAGATAAGAATTTCAAAGCTCATCCGAAACAAATAGTGAGAAAAGATCTGCATCCAGAGGATAACTATATGCAGAACAATATGTCTCCTCTAATTATATACTTTAAAAATTGTGCTTGAAATAACAATAGTTCTGGAAATTTTAAGAATATTTCTCATTACCAAAATTTTTCAGTATGTAGAACAGCAAAACAACAAAACATTATCCATTGATCTCTAGCATTAAATTGTGAGCTCTGTCACTCAGGAGATCATTGTGCAAATGGAGGCAATAAAAAAATGACTGGGCTATGTAACTCATAGTAAGCCCAGCTAATCTCAGAGAATTAAACACATTTTGTGATGTGTCCAGTTTTTCTCATTGAGTAACTCCCCATAAATTCAGCGGAAGGTGATAAGGGCCAAGGCCGCAGCACAGCAAAAACAAATGACAAAAAAGAAGCATTAAAGAGATGCTGTGTCTGGAGTCTGTCTGAAAATGTTTCACATCACATTAAAGCCAGCATCCAACATCTACAAACACCACGACTGAGCCACTGTTAAGATACAAACAGTTGCAGCATTTACGCTAAGAAAAACTCAACACCACATACATAAGTAGCCTGTCAGTCCCTTGAACCCTGTCTGCAGAGATTCAAGCCTGTTCCAGTCTCAGCTGCTGAACGATGTCTGTAATTCAGCCTGCAGAGGCTCAGATGTCTATGAAGACTGGCTACTGGTCCAGTCTCAAAGCACCAACCAAAACAGGAGCTGGCATGTACCGGGTGAAAGTACATGTCAAGATAGCTTTTTATGTCAATCTGCCAAGTGCTATGTTACACACACTTCATTCACAGCCCTGACGTGGATCCCTGATTGTGTAATGTCAAAGGTGAAAAAAATGTTTTTGTCTGAGCTTCTGCTGATCTGCATGGAGAACATTCCTTTCTTCTCAGACGGGTACTCTCCCAATGGGATCTACACCTGTCATATGGCCTCCACTGCCTTAACTGTTGCTTGTTTTCCTTTGCCTAATGAACTTTTCCACTCCTGAAGGAAAAGAAACCAAGCTCCGATTCCTTCAGGATACTGAAAGTTCAAATAGGAAGAGAAGCACAGTGGCCATTATGTGACAGTGCTGTGATATGTTACAATAGTTTTAAAGTACATCCACCTAGTTTATCAGGATCATCTATATAGTTGGCAACAAGAGTAACAAGGAATACAGAATGTTGATACAGTGAAATTTTATGAGCTAAGACACTAATTTAGAAGATATTCTTTTCTACTGCATCCATGGGGAACTACATCACGATGGGATAATCAAGATGTATTTTCAATGCATTTTACAAAAAAAAATCTCTAATGTCAGTTTTAAATGAAGTTGAAAGAAAAGGGGACTGCACTTTCTCCTGCCTTCAGCAGAGATACTACAGAGAGAGGGCATCAGCAATGCAGCTAGTCTATTACATATAGCACATTTTAAAGGTGTATACAATAGCCTGAATTGCAGTCTATTTTACTTTACGTCAAAAGGGAGTTAGAATTTCTTACTTTATATTCAGGGGCAAAATTATGGCTAACTCAAGCACACCTGGTTCTATGCCACTCCAGTTGTCTGCACATGTACATGTCCACCATACGCACTACTGGCATACATGGCAAAGTTTATACATTTTCAAACACTCTGATAATCCAAGTCCTCAGCAGCATTTGATCTGCTATTGTAGCTGCTATGCTGGGGTTGGACATAAAAAGCACAGCTATAAGGCCTTGCTCAGAAATGCCAATGTTTCTCCAGGGGGTCATAGCAGATCTAAACCATGAAATGTGTGCCTTCAGAAGCTTGAACTGAATCGCATCAGACCTCCTCTGTGTACCTGATCAGCATGCAGCAGATGGGCTTTTTTCTGTCTCATTCTATTTCTGGCTCTCTCAGGTATAAGGCAAAAGGTCCACAGCCATCAATACATTAGGTCATCTCCTGTCACTCAGTAGCAAGAGCTGTGTCAGACACGAGAGGCCTTGAGAGTTTTCTTACTTCTTCCGTGCTTTCCAGAATCTATGAGTTGGTCACATTTCCTTTATAATCTGGATGTCAGATCTGTTTTTTTGTAGAGAGCTATGTCTCTGCTCCTTTAATGAGACTCTAATCTCTGCAGTGTTTGTTATGCTGTCTACAATGTACCTCTGCTGAGCATGGTTTGCAGCAGGACTGGGAACCATAGGGTCTAATTCAACTCTCCTGTGCAGTACAGCACCCATCATTTCTCCAGGCTTTTTCTTTCTTGTCTGTTAAGTAGTGGCAATATTAAATGATAAGGTATATGACTATGGAGCATTTTCAGATTCAAATTTTGTACTCTTTTCCTTTTCACAAACAGAATCTTCAGGCAGGAAAGGATCTTAAAAACGGTAAGAGAATACCTCACATCAGTGACTGTGTAAGCAAGCTGGAAATGCAACACAATAGCCTTTCTTTTTCCACATCATAAAAACTCCGGCATTGTTCATTTTGCTATTCAGTTTATGAAATTTTTATCCTTGAAGAGAAGCCAGTTCACACTTCAGCTCCTAGCCATCATAGGGAGCTGGATGGTTGCTGAGATCCAGAACTGAAAGGGCAACTTCTACTTACAGGAATGCAACTGCCGTGTGTGCTTTAGGATGTGAACTGCTTTAATTACTTCAGCTTACCAGCCTAGCTTTCTGCTAGTTAAAGGTCGCAGGTATCTGGGAAAAGTGAGGAGGAGTACTGGAAGCTTAGGAGTTAAAAGAATGGCCCTTGCAGGAAGCTTTTACTTTATCCACTTTGCCCAGCTGTGATTCTGAGCTCCGAAGGATATGTCAAGCAAATAGGTTAGGGGCTTTTCTCCTGTCTATCTATGCTACATAGGAGCTTTTCTGCTTGTGTCACACATTTACCAAGAAATACAATTCTTTTTCTTTTGCTCCTCTCGGGTAACAGGGTTTGAACTGGAATACAGTCATGCTATACCAGTGTCTTAGATCTCTCCTCACTGAGTGCTAGAACTACTCGATTTCTTTCGGGCTAAATTGCCTCAGTCTAGCAACTAATTGCACTGGGACCATTTATACATGTTGGATTTATTATCTTCGGTTGCGTGGTTGGATGATTTTTCTGCATGCTGAAACGGAGCATAATTGGGCTATTTTTCATAACAAATGGAGTGTGCCTGTACTGAAGGGGCTGGCCTACATCAGGTTTTGCCTCACTATTTTTAATAGCTCCAGTAGAGAAGGGGTTTCACTCCTCTGTTGGGGTCTTTCCAGACTAAGGTTTCTCTGTTCATTTAATGTCACAGAAGTTCATCTCTGTCATATCGTTATGAGGGATAAAGTGTAAGTCCTGGTCATTTTTGCATTGTTTTTTGGAAACAAGGTGAACAAACAAAGTCCAGCAGGAAGTATCACTAGAAGTATATGAATTTTCTATACTAATGAGACTCTAGTGGCCCAGACTAGTGAGTTGCTTGCGAGAACAACTGAGTTTATTTTATTTTAACAAAAAATGGGAACGTATGATTGGGAGGCATTCCAGCCTGGCAGTCTGTCCCGGTTTCGGCTGGGATACAGTTAATTTTCTGCCCAGTAGCTGCTGTGTTTTGGATTTAGTAAGAGAATGTTGATAATATACTGATGTTTTCAGTCATTGCTAAGAAACCAAGGACTTTTTTCCAGTTTCCCATGTTCGGTTAATGAGCAGGTGTGCAGGACCTTGGAGTGAGCACAGCCAGGTAGCCAGCCCACGCTGGCCAACGGCAATATTCCACACCATAGACATCATGCTCAGTACATAAACAGGGGTTGGCCGGGGGCCAGGAACCCTCTCTTTTCCTGGGAGTTTAAACTTTTCCATGAGTTTGGTCTTTTTCCATGAGTTTGGCAAGTTCTGCAAAATTCGCAAGTTCGGCAAAATCTGTGAAATTCTTGTGCTCCGGGAAAACTATGGGTTCCACAATCACTGCTCAGGGACTGGCTATGCAATTGGTCGTCAGGCAGTGAGGAAAACTGTATTGTGTATCACTTGTTATGCATACTCAGTAGTAGTAATAGTAGTAGTAGTAGTAGTAGCAGTAGTAGTATTTCCTTTGTTATCTTATTAAACTATCTTTCTCTCAATCCACGAGTTTTACTTTTTGTCCCTTCTTCTCCCCATCCCGCTGTGGGCAGGAGAAGCGAGTGAGTGGCTGCGTGGTCCCAGCTGCCAGCTGCAGGGTTAAACCACACCACCGTCCTTTACTGGCGTTCCTGAAACCTATTAACGCTCGATTTGAAGTGGACATGTCCAGCAAAAAGGGAACTAATGCATCATGGTCTATGAATATATTCAGTATAGCAAGACTACTGCTTTAGTACCATCAATGAAACGGTTACCTGACCTGTGGTGCCCGACTTTTTTCTTTGCATATTATGTGGTATAGGTCACAGGCATGTTCCAGCAGAAAAGAAACGTTTAGAACATTTCAATGTCAATCAACCAGACTCTTCCTCTTTGAGCATCTGCTTTTGTTTGGGTTATGTTTTGCTGGTGATTATGAATCACAGCTAAGGAAGAGCCAGACACACAGGGAGAATATCAGGCACTGTCTTTATTCCTTTGTGCCTTCACTCACAAATAAGCTACTGGGTAGAGACGAGAGACACAGCAGGGTGGCAGCAATCAAATCTGCTTTCCAGCATATTCCTACGCTAGGCATCTCGTAAGGAACACAGATGTTCGTTTTATGTACTGTCTGTGTTGGACCTTCGGCTTAGGTGTATGTCTTCATGAAAAATGAGTGTTTATTATAACACAAAATGAGACTGTCACACTTTGTAATTCCATCCCCTTCTCCATGTAGTTCTGTGGTATATGCGTGTATATGTCTATGCACATGCTTCTCTGTGTGTGTGCATGCACTCATGAACTTGTATGAATGTGTTACGGTGCATTTCGAATCTTCATACAGTGGGATTACCTGGTAGGTTTTATCTTGGTCAGATCTGCCTTTCATTCAGTTTGATTTCTTTAATTGTGGTGAGCATGAACACAAAGACATCTCCCGCCTTCCTCTCTAACTCTGCAGTTCTGAAAGTCTGGTATTAGGCAAGCTTCAAGAGCGTCAAAAGTGTGCAAAAACTTAGAGTGAAGCCGTATTTCATCTCAATGACTCTTTGCATGAAATTCAGGTCACTACCTTCACTTCCAAAATATCCCTCTGTGTGTGGTCCTCACAGTATAGGCTCAGTGGCACACCTCTGAGAGTATGGATTCCATAAAATAAATACCCTTCCATAGAATAACTAACCTTGACATCAGTGCATTTTAGTAATTTGCACAATAGAGCACTTTTTGCTGAGGACTGAGAAAGGAAACAAATGTATTTCTTATTTCATTTATTTATTTGGTTTTATATCAACACTAGTTTTAAAGCAAAGACTTAGAGCTCCAAGCAATGTTGTAATCTATTAGAAATGTGTCCCCTAATGTGAACAAAACTCAGTACACCTTCTTCCAAAAATTATCTGAATGAAGTTAAACTCTAATCGACCCCAGTCTTATCTATTGTCATACATATGAACACTAACTCGTATCACAATTGTTTTTGTTACTGTAATGTGCAGAGACCTGATCCAAAATTAGGGCTTCACTCCATTTGTATGGTCCCACAGGGAAGAGACTAAGCTATTGTAGAACTCCATTGCAAGTAGTTGAGTTCTGTTAGAATCTGAGAAGATACAGAGAAAAGTACAGCTTTCATACAAAAAATAAGGTGAGACAAGACTACACAGCTAGAGATGAGTGAAGGTGAAAGTATAAGTCTCTTAAATCATGAAAATAAGGAAGAAGATAAAAGATAACAATTATTTATCTTTCCTAATGTCCTGGGTTCAGCTGGGATCGGGTTAATTTTCATAAGAAGCTGGGAGGGCTGACCCAAACCAGCCAACCAAATGGGATATTCTTACCACGTAATGTCATGTTCAGTATTTAAGTGGGGAACTGGTTGAAGGAAGGGGACTGGCTACTCAGGAGCAAGATGAGTATTAGGGAGTGAGAACACTGCATGCTATATATTCTTTTTATCAGTATTATTGTGTTTATGTTCTTCTCCCTTAGCTGTTCTGTTAAACTGCTTTCATCACAACCCATGACTTTTGCTTTTTCCTTCTGTTTCTCCTCCCCATCCCATGGGGGAGGAGCAAGAGAGAAACTGCATGGTTCTTTGTTGCCAACTGAGGCTAAACTACAACACCTATAAAGAAAAAACTATTGGGGACCCAATTAAATTATCAGACAGGAAGTTTAAAACAAATGAAAGACAGTACTGTTTCTAACAACAAGTACTAACACATACTGTGGTTTTCTTTCTCAGACCATAATAGAAGCCAAAAGGAGGAATGTTTCCAAAAAGGGATCACAGAACTGTGTTGAGGGTAAGTCAAATAGCAAAAAACCACAAAGGTCTGGATGCAGACTCTGGCACTTGGAGTCTTTGGGTTACTGACTGCCAGAAGCTGGGAGGATGTATCGTGGAAAACGCATAGGACCAGTTGTTTACTGGAGCAGCCCAACATGGATATCAAATCTTATAAACTCCGTCTGTATCCCAGTCACCCCTTGCTGTGTCAGATTTATACTTGGAGGAGCATATATTTCAAGGAAAAAATACTGGGGCAAAAGGGCAGTCAATGAAGGAGTGAATCTCTAAGGAGTGTCTGTGTACATTCCCCTATCACTGTCTTTGTTGTAGCCACTCTAAAAGTAAAAATAACAGTTGTGATGGTCAAGTAATTGGCCTTAGTTGCATAGGCAAATGATGAGAAGGGAAATAGAGGCACAAGGAAGGAAAATTACTTCTCCAGACTGTATGTCAGTGGCAGAACTGGACAAAAAAATTTGTGTTTTTTTCTATTTCCTAGTCTGGTATCTCCCTTTCCTTTCTCCATTTGCTGTACCCTAGTGGTATCTACTGCACAGTTTGTCCTGAAGATCAATAGTAACTGATAGTCAGGATGCCTGCCTGAGGACTCCTTGATGGAAGGTCCTTTAAAACACAGGTGCTTTACCATGTTTGCTGATTGCAGCTGTGACATTATTGCAATGTCCTTCTGGTCTTCAGATTTGAAGACACAGGAGTCTTTATAGGTCAAAAACAATCATTTGTATTGCACTCGGAAATAGCACCCATGTTTCAGATAGGGCCTTCTGCATCAGCTCTGCCTCTTCTCTGATTTATGCTTTATTTCCATGTACAATGTATTGCAGTAATCCTATTCCGAAGTAACGCACGCATGGATAGTAGCAGCAGTGTCCTAGCATCTGAAAGAATTAGTTGCAGTCTACCAGCCAGGAGCAAATGCACAAGAAAGTAATTTTGGCATAAGAAGATCTAAGTGCAGCTAAGGATTCTTCAGCCCTGTGCCAGATGAAGAAAATATTGTGCACAACACTGACAAGCTGAGAGATTACTAAAATCAGAGAAATGCACTATATTAATAATTTACTTCCCTAACAACAAAATTAATGCCATGACTGGGGACACAGCCCTTTAATCAGGTTAAAATTGCATATTTCAAGTGCTACTGAAACCTGATTTTTTAATTTTTTTTCTCCCTTACCTAAAACAATAAAAGTTCTAATTGCACTGAGAACAAACTTTTGAGATGTATAACTTCCCAGAAATGTAGCAGAGTTAGATTACCTCTTTCTACTAATACTGTCTAATAAATAGGTTTCAGGAACACACATTAGTTAACATTAGAAATGCTTTCAAAAATTAAGCTAGCCCCAAATTTGCTTGTTCCAGCTGATCTGGTTTAATAATACTCAAACATGCACAATATGCTTACTTCTGCCTTGCATTTTTTTAGTGGTAACAGTGCATAGAAAAAAGCAATTCTTTTACAAGAAAAAAACTTTGCTTTCTTAAAGATGAGATTCATTCTTACTTTACATCAGTTTACACTTCACTGACTTTAACAATGCTTCTCCTTATTTTTGCCAGTCTAAGGGAGCTCTGAACCAGGCCTTAAATTTGTATTCGTTCATATAAATGCATAGCCAATTCTGATACAAACTAACAGAATCTGGCACACCAACCATTGTATATTTCTCACAGACAGTTTCCTGCTCTTGCATTTTTATTACAAGCCCTGCGATTTTGAGTGTTCTTTTCTTGAAATCCGAGTTTACAGAGTTATATTATTTTACAAGAAATTCAACTTTCAGTTTTCTTTTCAGAAAGTAAGCTTCAAGTTCTCATGGCTGCTAAGAGACATTTGGAAAGGTTAATCTGAAAGAGTCAAACACTAGAAGGCAAATAATGTAAAGATCCCAAGGGATATTACTTTTAAAATCTCATGATTTTTAAACCAGTTTTATGGGATTAAATTGCAGCAGGGGACATTGAGGTTAAACATTAAGAAAACCTTCTGTTGTAAGGATAGTTTAGTAGTAGGACAGTTTGTCTAGAGAGCTTATGGATTTTCTGCCAGTGGAGGTTTTTAAGATCAAACTGGACAGGTCTCTATCCAAGACTTTTAAGCTCGCATTGATTCTGCCTTAAGAGGTGGAGTAGTAATATGGGGTCATGTAGTGAGGTCATCTCTTGCCCCATTTTCAGTACTAATGATTTTTGTAGCCTGATTTACCATTTTGAATATATTTGGGTAACAATGATAAATGCAAAATTGCTTCATCTAAAATACAGGCAATCACTGCTTGTAATGAAATTTATCGACATAGCTTAGAACAATCTTTATAAAATTCAATGTCAGTTGTAAAAAATGAACGGATCCATTTGGAAAAGCTGAGGGGTTTCCCCAAAGTCCCTTCCGGGGGTCCTAAGGGATCTCTATTCAGGATATAGTCTGAAGACTCAAACTATATTTTATCAGCCCTGTGTAATCCCAATGAACAGGTTTTTGTTTCAATTTTCTACTCTCTTCTACATTTCTTATTTTGTTCTTACCCTACTATGATTCTATTTCCAGTGTGTTCATATTTTTTTAATTTTATTTATCATGGCTTTACAAGTTCTGTTGCACAGTGGCCCAATTGACATTTAAGACAGCAGCTTTCTTAAATGAAAATAAGACAAGGTTACCTTGTTAGCAACTGGAAAAATCAGGTCAATCAATACTTTGGCAATGACTTTTGAGATAATTTGCTATGTGTCAACTCTTTTAGCTGTTAGCAATGAATGCAGTGCACAGCATGTATAATATGTGCCCTTGATATAAGCAATCCTCAGAAATAACCAGCACTGTAAGAGAAAACAGAAAGGTCCAGAGGAGCCAGGATATTGCTTCCTGCCCCGCAGCCTAAGATCAGAACACACAGCTGAAAGCCTTGGAATGCAGCAGATACTCCCGTAGACATCCCAGTTACTACTTCTCTCTCATGTATCCAATATAATATGCAGAAAAGCTACATGAGGAGTATTTTGATCCAGCTGATAAGTCAATAATTTATATGGAGGAAAATGTCAGAAGCATTGTTCCTTGCCTAACGCTGAATCTGTACCATTCTGCACTCATTCTGGATAATGAAGGAGGCAAAGGTCCTTTATAGAAAAAAAGGTATCATAGCTTCTGCTATAATGCATACCTATAACAAAAGAAAAGTTGAAGTTTTCCCAATTTAATCAAGTATTATTTAGCTTTTCCATACTTCATGTTACAGTCTGTACATAATATACATTCTGATGATATTACCTATAATTATCCTATAATATTACTCTGAAGGTTTTTTCAAGAAAAGAAAAATATGCACCATTCCTCCTCACAACATTGCCAATAGGATTTTACTATCAGTCTTCAAAATAGACCTTTGCCTTTGGAGCTTATTTACTATTTATTTAATTGGGAGGAATCTTTCTATTTATGTATTTATTGTTATTATTTCTTAGTTGGCAGAAAGTTATCTGCAGTTGGTCTGGCATGCCTGAGGGAGAACAGTGAAACCATCTTATCCTTCTGCATCTCAAAAGGTGAGGGATTCCTAAACGTCATGTTGTGTGTTCTGTGGGTAGAAGAAACCATCTACCATGACCCAAGAAGTGGTTAGAAGAATTCCTAGAGATGGTCTTCTGAGGCCTGGTGCTGACTCCAAGCACCCCGCCAGTCAGTTATGTTCTTTCTATGCCTGCTAATACAATTGACTCAGCAGATTCTACAAAATCCTAATGCAGTGCTGTGCTGCTGGTGCTTTGGGTTGGGCACACGTTTATGGTAGAAACAAACAAAAAAGGCAAGTCTTAAACTGCAAATGCAGTGTGGTCTGTCTCAGCCTTAAATAACACAGAAGTTGTATGTCTCGGCTTTTAAATAAAAGGGACGTTATAATGAATTTGTTGTACTTGTCCTATTCCTGTCTTAAGAGTCCCAAACCAGGCACTGAAGAGTCCGAAAGCATCTGTCTTATAATGTGGGTATGACCATACCATTAATTCAACTGCAATTTGTCAGTTCAGGACAAGTAGAGTGCTTCCTGGTACTCCGTTCACTAAAGAGTGAAGTCAAGTACAGACACTCCATTCACTAGGTAATCATATAATACATTCTTTGTTTCAGTTTTAGTGTCGCTTGCACTCAAACCAGTGTCCCCCAAACATCCCCAATCTACTGCGCACATGTATCCATCCCTCCAGCTCTACTTTATGCAAAAGAAACAAGCAATACATATTTTTGCACTAAACCTATAGTACGTTTGCTCTTAATAAAAGAATCTGGCTACCTCAGAGACTCTACACACGTTTTGTTCCTAGAGGGTGAAAAAGTTACTGAAAATCAATAGAACTACTTTTTCTTTTGCAATATCGAAGTTAATGCTGTTCAGCGGAAAAGACTCCACCTTTCAGAAATGTCTTTCTCAACATCTCTATTCTGAAACTTCACATACTCTCCTGAGAACTATAAAAAGTCAGCCTAAATATAAATACAGAAATATGTAACGTTCTTAGGAAGGGTTATAAAAATGAATCAAAGCAATATGCCTCTTGTTCCTCCAGCAACTATACCAAAAATGCAGTAGGCATCTTCCTAGTAAAAATGTAATTTGTTAGATACACAAAAGAAGACAAAGGGCCAAAACCTTCTGCCAGTTAAGCCTATCTAAATCTGAAGTAACCATTTTGTCATCCCAAACCCTCTACCTCAGGTCTATACTGGTGTAATTGACAGGAGATATTTAGCTCAAAAGATAGATCAAGTAGTTCCTGTGCCTCCCTCTGATTTTGAATAAAAACAGTCTGTAGTTTAAAGCTCTCCCTCCCTCTGCAACATAAATCTCCAATAGTGCCATTGAAGTCAGTGGATTTACTGTGAACATAGTATAACCCATAAATTTCACTTCCTTATCTCCAAATACATATAAGAATAAAGCCCAATTAGTTTTCGGGGGAGGAAGGGAATCTATTTCTAAAAGTATTTTATTTAGTTTTAAGGTAAAATAGAAGAATTAGTTCACTGTAAATAAATCTTTGCGGCATTCTAATTGTTCATTAGCCTTAACGGGAGTGGATTAGGAGTGTGAATGGAGTAGAAGAGCCAAAAGTTGATGCAGAGCTGAACTAAGGCACCAAGGCAAAAGCAAGGCTTAACTACAGAGTAGAGCAAGGAAGAAAGTTCAGAAAAGGCAAAAACCAGGAAGGAGCCTCAAGCAGCATCCTGCTGCACCCAGAGTTGAAAGATAAAAGACAAAAGGGTCCATGTCCAAAAGGTCAAACAAGACCCTTTCAGGGGCATCACTCTAATGTAATGATATTGTAGGAATGACAATGGCTATTGCTCACAGACATTGCTCATCTCCACTATGCTCCTCATTTCTTACTGTGAGTTCTTGTGATGATGTCATTGGTCAGCTCCAGCCAGAGAAGTATGTAATAGTGCTGGGGTTTTTTTAAGAGGTCTTAATGTCATGGTAGCCTGATTCCAATCCAGCTCTCCACAAATATACCGAATTATCAACAATCTGTGTTTTATATTGCTATTGGCATGCACTTGCAGGGTTGAGGTGGAATGCAAGCTCAAGTCCACTCGATGTTTCAGTTCTACAATTGTCTGAAGGTGATAGAATAGCATTAACATCTTCTTTGCTGAAGTGATTAATTGATTAATAATGGTAGCTGAGTGCATATAGTGATTTATTTGACAATTAATCATCCAGGTATTGTAGCACAGGATTAGGAGCACAGACTTCAGAGAACAGTCAAAGTCAGAGGTCAGGAAGGCATTTAGCAACCGTAGGAGAAGATGAAGAATCCAAAAGGTGAAAGGAAAAGAATATCATTAAATATCTGAGCAACGTGAAATAGCTTCTAATATTATTCTTCCCAATTCTAATTTAATTTTGAAAGCTTTGAGAGCTTCAAGGAGCAGGAGAACTCCGCAGCATAATAGTCTCTTGTCCTCTATTTTTGTTTAGAGGAGCACCTTGTGTCTACCTCTTTCTCACAACACAACATAGTTTGCATAATATTGGGAACAACACCTTTAAGTCGTGTAGCCACAAACACAGAAGTCTGGGGAATGACTGTAGGAACCCAACTACTACTATACAAAAGCAGATAAAGCTGGTATTTTTCAGGCATTTTAAACTAAGCACTGCATTGTGTCTGAAGCAAATGAACTGTAAAGAGAATTATACTCAATGGAGAAACAGAACTGTTCAAATTTTTAGAGCTGAATCTGTCTGGAATACAGTCACAAGAGAGTCAAACCTGTATCAACAAGCAATGGGCTTTTGGAAGACTGTTAGCAGATTGTATGATTTCTGACACTAAGAAGTTCACTTAGTATGTGAAACTTTTTCCTGTTGCTCCAGTGAAGCAGCTGTCATCATGAGGAGTATTTAAGGAGTATTTATTTACTCCTTTATTTAAGGAGTATCTATTTCACAAAAATTAAGCCCACAGGAGGTTTTGAACCTAAAGACACACCTAATATGTAGCCACAAACAAGATGGTGCTAAAAGAACCCAGCAGTAAGAAAATAAAAAGTAAAACTTAGGTCGTACAGGGGCCAGCTTACCCCTGTTAAGCAATAAACACACAGCATAGAGTTCAGCTGTGTACAGTTGAGGAGGAGTCAGAGGTCGGCTTCCAGAGAATAAAGAAGCTCTTAACAGAATAATGAATAAAGCTGGAAGAGCACAATCAATCTACAGTTTGTGTCCTGAGTTTCCTTTGCTTGAAAGTTGAGGGTCAAGAGAAACTAAATAGGTTCCTTGACTTGTAAATAGAAGAACCAGCATAGAAGACACATTTGATTAATGCAAAGGAAGAATCAGAATGCTTTGCTTGTACAGAGGTCCAAAAGCATTGAATAAAGATGTACAAAAGAAAACATGTTTAATAACCAATGAAGGAAGAAAATTTGAGCCATATGGCTGATGCCAAACAACTATTTAAAATAGATGCATCAGCCTGTGTCCTTATACCACCAGTGTACATGTTCAGAATTTTTAACACTCCTTTAAGGAATTACTGAAGACTGTTATTTGGATTTGTTTTGGACCATGAGGTGTTTCTTTGGAATATAAAACATTTTTATGGTATTGAGATTAAAAAGATCTAGTGACATTTTTATCTGGGAAAAAGCCAACATCTAGACACTCCTGGCAGGTCTTGGGGGAGAGGAAGAACTGTTTGGTTAAAGATCAAAAACAAACAAACAACCCCAAACCAGCTAAAAGTTTAAGAAAAAGTATACCTTGGAGTTAATACAGAGAGCTGCACAGACAAATCCTGGCAATTTTGAGATGATCATTAATACCATCCTCACAGAGGCGAGAATTTCACGCTTAACTGGAAATAGACACATGAAAAGATGTCAGTTTGCATTGTGACTTGAAAAACAACAGGTCAGTTTAAAAACTTTCAGGAAATAATTTAGAATATTAGTACAGATTGGCTGGTCACTCCCCAGATCAAAGCTCTAGTCCTAGGTGATGTGTTACTTCGACCATGATACATTACTTATTGGAGCAAACTAGGGAAAAAGGATCTTGAAGGTCATTGAGGGACTAAAAATCTAAAAAAAGCTACAGAAACTTTTTATGAATAATAACACTAAGGATAGTGGCTTGGCATGTTACAAATGCCAAAAATACATCAGAAAAACTACACAGGTCTCACATGAAAAAATTGCCCCCTGCAGCAAAGTAGGCAGAGATTTGTTTCTGTCAGCTACAGAACTGGGTACTCATTCTAGATCATTTTTCTTACTCCCCCAAGAGACTGCAACAAGACAATATTATACATAGGCATTTGCTCAAATGTGGGCTTTTTGCTAGATGTTACACATCTGATACTGGGAGTCATTCGGAGGAATATATAACTCAGGAAGTATTCAGTGAATTTCACCAGTGGACCGGGAGTAATATAAATGTCAGTAAAAATAGAGAAGTCAGATTCCTTTAGGTACCTACAGAACAGAACCAATGAAACCCAGTTTATCACCTGCAGAACTGGAAATTTGCAATCTTAGAAACTCCTCACTAAAATCTCAGGATTTTTTGAAGTAGACAACTCAGGAGGGACAAGACAAAAAATTCAGTATGACTTTAATATGGAAGCCACTAACCAGCAACATACACACTAGATACAAAGATCTAGTTCAGTGAACCACAGGCTACTGCAGGCTGGAAGGCAGAATTACTGCATTTTTGCCTTGTTCTTGTACACTTCCCTAGCTATTTCCTGCTGGCTGCTTTCAGAGAAAGGAGAGTGGCTATGCAGTTCTTCACTATACATTCTTTGCTCTATCCTGATATGGAATTTTCCATGCAGTGGACGCCCAAGGTAAGATAAAGCAGTGGTCTTGTATGATGTTTCCCCATTGACTTTGGACATTCTTTCTCTGGACAGACCCATAATGGACAGGAGAAACAGATAGGTTATCCAGTCCCTGAAGGGGAGGGAGGAAATGGATACAGAGTTGGCTATTTTGCTGAGAATTCCTTATTGAGGCAACAAAAAAAACAAACAAACCACAAAAAGCAATGGTAGCCCAGGCTCAAAAACATATGAACATATGAGCATATTCTTCATATATATGAAAAATTGTACTAATTCTTGAAACAGGAATACAAATATTTCAAAGGAGCTGCACAAATCTAAGCAGCAGGTGAAGGATAATTGGATGCCACCATGTAGTTTATTCCACAGGTTTACATAAATATTTGTTAGATAAATAATTTCCATTAAATATGAAGTTTTGACTGAGAAGGGAGAATGTGGTTAGGCTATACCACAGAAGTGAAGTGGTGACTATTCACATTAAAGGGAGAATTCACTAAGAGGCACCCCCTTTCCAGCCCTTACAGCCACTGTATCCCCAGCATCCTGCGGGTGCCCAGGCTAGGGAGCAGGCTGGGATCTCCTTACCCACCGCATGGCTGGTGGCTGGGCCGTTAGTGCCTGCACTGCAGAAGGGCGCTCTGAGCCCACCCAGGCAACATGCAACCTCTGCCAGCAGGCTGACAGGACTGTCAGTCACACCGTATCACTGCCAAGCCTGGTTGTGACACTGAAGTGGCTCGGACTTCAACAGCCCATGCAGACTGATGCAGACTGTGTTCCAAGCTCTTCTTACCGGCCCTCGCCACCAGCGGTGTCTGAAACCTGTCCCCTGGCCTCCAGAGGCAGGCATAGACCCACCCGCAGACGATGTGGGGCAGAGGTAGGAAGGCACCCATCTCTGTAATTGTGACACCTCTGAACGTTTGCTTGGGGTTTCTGAGTTTGGGCTCCCACTGTGATCAAATGTCTTTCCAGCAGACAGCAACTTAATGTTAAACCAGCAAGAACAAAGTGAGGATTTTGACAAGGTGTCATCAGAAAGACTTTTCCAAATGCATAGGGAGGCTGTCAGAGCTTTTGCAGTATCAATCCTAATGTGACAGGGACTAAAGCTGAACCCTTGGTCATTCATTCTAAATTTAAACCTTCCTGGGTCACTATGCTAAAACCACTCAAGGTAATTTTTAATGCAGAAGTCAAAGAAGGAATCAATGCAATTTAATTTGAACACCCGGGTTGTAAAACTAAGCGTCAGTTCTGAGAGGCGGACAGCATTGCACTGTCCTCTGATGAACATTGCAAATGTCACATTGCGGATGAGGGGCCCAGTAAAGAAGTCATAGCAATGACCAGCCTGTGGGATTTTCTTTTACAAAAAGCAAAGCATGTTATAAATAATCACCCTATTTTTCCAAGTAATTGGAGATGGATTTGTCATGTTGAAAACATAAAGTGATGCTGTAAACGACATTTTAATAAATTAGTACACACTTCACAAACTGCATTAGGATGCCAGACTGAACTGACTTACAGTACATCAGGTACTTTGGAACATAAATCAAATAATCTAATTGCCACTGTTTTGTATTCTCTGTACTATTGCAGCTCTATGAAGTTGAACGAGAAATAAGAGACCTAGATATTTCAATGGATAGCATTACCACAGTGGTTATGTGAAGTACACATATATTCATTATATGCCTCAGGGCACAGACTTCTCTGTGTGAACTACCCTTTTTCACAGAACAGGTTTAATTTTTGCACAGCAGTTCCCATCTGATGATAATACCACTTTCAGGGGGACTAGTCCTCTGCCTGACGCAGTGAAATCCTTCTTTTCTCACTGTCATCCTCAAGAGACAGTGATATGATAGCCTGTGGCTGTCTGCTTTGCAGGAATTTGAGAAACAAGCTGCAGTCTCTTTTTTTCATCCTGGACTTGAAGGTGGAACTTTCACCACCCTCTTTCTTTTGTAGACACTAGTGCTTCTCTCTGGCTGCAGTCATGAGCAAACCAGTATCTTACGTGGAAGACACAGGTGCAATTTAGCTTGAGCTCATGCACATTTAGGAATCCTGAAGAAATCCCACAAATATATCAATATATTTAACACACTGACCTATCAAGTGTACGGCTGAAGATGAAAAGATGGTTTAGACTTAGAGACAAACAACACTGTGACCTTTCTGCCAACAACACCAAAAAGCAGATCAGCTTTTGTTTCAGTAGTAGGGAGCTTATGCTGTGACTGCCTGCCTGACAGGAATGGGACTATGAATGTATTCTTTCTTATTTCCAATTCTTCTGACACATGATATGGAACAGTTTCCAGACTGAAATCGTCTTTCACTTAGCAGGGCTAGAGACAGAAAAAAAGCATAGTAAGGAGGCAATTCTGCTGATAAGACTGCCGACCTAAGTTAAATACTTCATAGTTGTAGAGAAATCACATGAAAAATAATAGGTTTAGTAGTCTTCCAGGATACGATATTCTGTCTTCAACTGAGACTAATGTTGAAAACATATGGGAGATTCCCAATTATGAATTCAGTGAACCCAACTTGAGTATCAAAGTGACACAGAAATAATGTAGTATTTGAGAGCCACTGAAGTCTTACTCCTGTGCAATATTATGCATAATGAACCATCTAAAAGTGAAGAAAGAATTAATGTTTTATAATAAAGTAATTGCAAAATTATATAAAATAAAAAGACAATTATAAAAGTCATCAACAATTTAAATTCTGTTATAAGGCATTTTTTGTGTGAAGGTCATTATAGCTTCAAGGTACTGATTTTCTTTTTTGTCATCTTTGCCACAAGAAGAAGGAAAGTAAGCAAAATGCAACTCAGCTCTTACTCAGACATAGGCCTGGGAGCTTCCAAGAGCAAATCAATTCCCCAGAAACAGGATTTTTATGGAATTGTGAAAAATTATATTCATGTAATCTCATTTATGCCAAACTACACTTTCATCTAAGTCAAATCCCTTGATTTCAGATTTATTGTATGCATCCAGTCAGTGGTGACACTGTTAAAATGGGTAAAAGATTCCATTACACGTACTTCAAATGTTTGCTTACTCTAGAAAATATCAAATACAGTTTGGATTTTAGAGAATTACAGATGCATTGACCCATCTGGGTTTTTTTTAATTCTTTTTAGTATCTCCTTTTCATAAAACATAGGAGACTCTGAATGTATCATACATCACCATAAACAGGTAGGTCAGAAATGCACAGCATTATGATGCTGCAGATCAGGGCAGGTTTTCAGGCACAATGACCACATTCAGCATCCTCTCAGAGAAGGTGGAAAAAAGTCCACAGGGAAAAGCTCGTTACATCAGTTGCCCAGATGGACCCGATCCCCGCATTTTCCAATGGGTTCACTGATGTATTTATTATGCCACAGGGGCTTACCTTCTCTGTCTAAGAAATACGTGCACACGCGTACAATTAGTGTGCCTCTTTCAGATCCAGTGTTCGTTATTAATTGCCATTGAAATAATTGGTTCATAAAAGCAATAATGTCCCAAACGTGTAAGCATGAAATCATATGTATTTACCGCAGAAATGATGTCTTAACCAACTCAAGATGTTATTAATACACTTAAAGTATCTGTCGGGCATGGATCCAACCTTGGTAATACCATTCAGCAGTGCCGTTTTGACCACAGCTTGAAACATTCAGAGTCTGCATGTTGTGTTGCCAGCGATCTGTCACGGGACCTATCTCCAAACTCCATCACTGAGTCTACATCATAGCATCTGAGAGGTACCTACTGTCTGTGATCCCCTGCTCATGTACATGAATTGAAGCCAATGGTGAAGAATATTCCCTGTCCTTTTCAAGGCTGGATTATTACCTGGGAATTACAGATTGAGAAAGTGGGATTGTGTAATCCCAAACACAAGTACAGACTAGGCGGAAAGTGGCTCGAGAGCAGCCCTGAGGAGAAGGACTTGGGGGTACTGGTGGATGAGAAGCTCAACATGTGTTGAGCCGGCAATGTGTGCTTGCAGCCCAGAAAGCCAACTGTATCCTGGGCCGCATCAAGAGAAGCGTGGCCAGCAGGTCGAGGAAGGTGATTCTGCCCCTTTACTCCACTCTCGTGAGACCCCACCTGGAGTCCTGCGTCCAGCTCTGGACTTCCCAACAGAAGAAGGACATAGATGTGTTGGAGTGGGTCCAGAGGAGGGCCACGAAGATGATCAGAGCGCTGGAGCACCTCTCCTATGAGGACAGGCTGAGGAAGCTGGGGCTGTTCAGCCTGGAGAAGAGAAGGCTGCGGGGTGACCTTACAGCAGCCTTCCAGTACCTGAAGGGGGCCTACAGGAAGGATGGAGAGGGACTTCTCACAAGGGTGTGTAGTGATAGGACAAGGGGGAATGGCTGTAAACTAAAAGAGGGCAGATTTAGATTAGGTATTAGGAAGAAATTCTTCTCCATGAGGGTGGTGAAACTGGAACAGGTTGCCCAGAGAAGCTGTGGATGACCGCTCCCTGGCAAGTGTTCAAGGCCAGGCTGGATGGAGCTTTGAGCAACCTGGTCTAGTGGAAGATATCCCTGCTCATGGCAAGGGGGTTGGAACCAGATGATCTTTGAGGTTCCTTCCAACCCTTACCATTCTATGATTCTATGATTCAGCCTGTTCTGATTCAGTTTGTTGAAGGACAAAACAAAACAGTATCAAACCTGAGACAAGTATACGCAGAGCATAATAACTTCACCAATTTAATATCTTCATCCTTGACCGAGACAGTGGGATTGAGTGCACCCTCAGCAAGTCTGAAGATGACACCAAGCTGAATGGTGCAGCTGACGCACCTGAGGGACAGCATGCCATCCAGAGGGACCTGAACAAGATTGAGAAATGGGCCTGCATGAACCTCATGAGGTTCAACAAGGCCAAGTGCAGGGTCCTGCACCTGGTTCGGGGTAAGCCCCAGTATCAACAGAGGCTGGGGGATGAAAGGGATTGAGAGCAGCCCTGCTGAGAAGGACTTGGGGGTACTGGTGGATGAAAGGATGGACATAAGCCAACAATGTGTGCTCGCAGCCCAGAAAGCCAATCGTATCCTGGGCTGCATCAAAAGAAGCACAGCCAGCAGGTTGAGGGGGGGGATTCTGCTCCTCTGCTCTGCTCTGGTGAGATCCCACCTGGAGTACTGCGTCCAGCTCTGCAGCCCTCAGCACAGGAAAGACATGGACCTGTTGGAGCGGGTCGAGAGGAGGGCCACAAAAATGATCAGATGGATGGAACACCTCTCCTATGAGGAAAGGCTGAGAGAGTTGGGGTTGTTCAGCCTCGAGAAGAGAAGGCTCTGGGGAGACCTGACTAGAGCCTTCCAGTACTTAAAGGGGGCTTGTAAGAAAGATGGGGACAGGTTTTTTAGCAGGGCCTGTTGCGACAGGACAAGGGGTAATAGTTTTAAACTGTAAGAAGGTAGATTTAGACTGGATATAAGGAAGAAATATTTTTACGATGAGGGTGGTGAAACACTGGAACGGGTTGCCCAGAGAGGTGGTAGATGCCCCATCCCTGGAAACATTCAAGTTCAGGTCTGACCGGGCTCTGAGCAACCTGGTCTAGTTTAAGATGTCCCTGCTCATTGCAGGGGGGTTGGACTACTTGACTTTTGAAGGTCCCTTCCAACCCAAACTGTTCTATGATTCTGTAAATACTACCCACACTGAAATTTTTCATGCAGGAATTGCCCTTAAATCTGGTATGGATGTCAACATTCTGTTTGAATTTTTTACAGTTTTTACTGAAGTAGCTTTATATTAATTGACTCAGTTCCCTCTCTCATTTGTTACCAGTAGATCATTCATGTGTAAATCTGTCACTTATTTATAAAGCATGTTGGAAGACATCATTTCCATTTGAGAGGAAATTCCAACAGTTCCATTTTTTTCTAATTCAGTGTCAGGACTAAAAAACAACATTCAAAAATATTTGTAGAAAAATTGAAATTGTACAATCATATCACTTTGTTACTTTGTTGAAACATTTAATGAGAAAATAAGTACAAGATGTAATTTAACACAATACATTATATATATTATTAAATTAAGATAAATATTTTATTATAATTTAAAAGACTAAAGGAATAATATCTAAACCATGAAGCTAAAACCAAGTTCTGCACATTACTGAAAAGGTTTTTAAAATTATTTTAGTAGTGTAAAACCAGAATGAAATCTGAAGACATTATCTTCTACTTTCTCATTCAAAAGTAGGACAAAATCTGTTTCTAAAAACTTTTTTAATTTAGTAAAATGGCATTTTCCAAGAAAACCACCTTCCTTTTTTCAATCAGTTCTTATGTAATTTGACTCAATTATACTCCTGAAAAAGCAAGACCCTTCAACATCTGGAAATGTTGCTCTACTATTTAAGATGTTCCTCTTCTTGGCCCATGACTGCAATGAGCCAAAGTGTAGATACACATGACAAGGATGGGTATAGTCCCAGTGCTAATTAATAAGCCTTTGGCCTATACACCAGATGATGCCCCAGGGTTGATTACAGACATATTTCCTTAGAGCAGCTCACAAAACTAGGATATCCTTACATGAGGCTTCAAAAGCCAGGCAGAAGGTACCTGATACTAATTGCAATACGGCACACCTATTCAGCCCTCTCACCTTTCACTGATGGACCTGCAGCTGTATGCATACTTTTACACATCTCTAAGCATGCATATATACAAACAGTATAGGCAGATAACAAACTAGAAGAAATGCATCATTTTTTCAGCCACAGATAAGTATTTGGTCCTGTCAGCAGTGACTGTAACTGAAGGTAAACAACAGTTCCACTGAATATTCAATTTATCCTACGACATGTCAGTAAAAATCAGAAAGATCTTTTTTGCTATAAATAACACAGATTACTCTTTCAGAATTTCATAAATTCAGCAATGCTGTCAGAAGTATGTAAGGCAAAATGCCCTGCAATATCAGTATTTCACATGTCACATTGACACCCCGCACAGCTTTTTCTTTAGGCTTCAATGGTTAGCGAGAAGATGGGCGAAGTGGCATTAACTAGCTCGAGTGCTTTACTGCCAGCTCTCATTCTGGACGACCTTGTTCAGTGACAGCCGGAATTTCTCAAAATTGCACAGTAGCCAACCATCATCTCTGGCTGTTGTGAGTACTGGAGAGAACAAAATAATTCATACTTTATTTTAAAAAAGTTATTTTGGAGCCACTTTAATTAGCAACTAATCACAAGTCTCTGGAGCAAAAGGGCTCATGTCTACCAAACAGATTCCAAATAGTCACATTAGAATGGGCGAGAAATGTGGTTTTCACGTTCATACCTTCCTTACCACTTCATAGATAATAATAGGATGGCCAAGGCACAATGCAGTGACATTCCTAATACCGCAGAGTATTGTAACACATCTCCCTAGCAACACAAGCTACTGAAAGCACATCAGATTTGTCCCCTGCTCAGTAAAACTGCTTACTGTAAAATACTGAATTGAGTTCAAGTTCACGGCTTCCCCTAAAAGCATTCAATTGCCTGGGCCTGGCATATCTGAAGTCCGAGCAGGAATGACAGTTTGGACCTTGAACACTTTTCAGTGATGGGAAAGTTCATATGTGCAGACGGAACTGTCTTCGAAATCAGTGTAAGGCTGCTATTGAGCTCTCCGAGGAACAAACGGCCATCACAAATCTCGCTGTTTCCAGCCCAAATGCAAGGTTTAATTCTTTGCTTTGCCTTCTCTAATGTATGTATCATCTCTAACAGATATTTTAAAGTAATATACCATTCAAAACAAGACATTCCAGGCTTCCTTTTACAGAAGGAGGGCAAGGGGACAAGCTACATATTGCAAACAGCCATTTATTGCCTAATGCTCCTAATTTCTTAGTGCAAGCGATATCAAAGACCACTTCTAAGGCAGCTGATCCACATGAACTTCCCCACCCTTCTCAGGCCCCTTGGGGTACTCTTCGGTTAGACAGAAAGAGGTAGAAGGCTCAAGACAAAGTGCAAGTGTGAAAAAATGCTTCAGTTAATCGGAAGGTAGATTGTCAACACAGCACTCCCGCATGCTCTGTAACCACATGCAGTAGCAGCAGCTGTTTGCTCTGTGCTTAAAAGCAATAGCTCTTCTGAAAACATAAATTCCATTAAAGAATATTAGTTATTTAAAAGGTGATTAGATTGTTCTAATTTATTCTAGTTCTATTACAATATTTTTTCCTAAGGGATCCTAAAGGGTTGTTCCTGTTTCTCATAAAGCACTTTTACTCCTAATAATCAACATCGATTTTACTGTATCACATTATCACTTAGATTTATTTTCTTGTTTTGTGTGGGATTTAGGTATTAATATCACTTAAAAGAAATGAGATAGAGTGTCCTGCTTCAAAATTTCACATTAAAAATAATTAGCTTTTCCTCTCATTTCCAAATAATACAGAAACATTTACACTGAACTGGAGATTTTACATATAATACATTTCTTCTGTTCTGAATAAATAAGGGGATAACAGGGCCTCTAGTTTGGCAACATAGAGGTAACAACAAAGCTTCCTCTCACCTCAGTGGGAATCTAGCTGAGGTGAGAATTAGGCCTCTCAGAAATTTGAGGAGCTGATACACAGTTCATTTCCAGTGTGTTATCAAGTGTTAATCTAAACCAGTGACACAATTCAGGCAATAAAGCTTTGACCAAAACCATTTTCTTTCTGAGAACACTTTATGCATGCCATCCCATATAATTAAGAACATTTTTTTTCTTTGTTGAGCCTTAATGGTAGTTGACTCAGTTCTGTGCCACAGTCCCACTTAGGTTTATCTGCCCCAGACAGTTTCTACCACAGTCTGCACAAAAAAAAAACAAAACGGTGGAGCAGAGTTTCCTCCAGAGTACTTTGCAGGCTCTTCTGTTCTGTGCTCTGCAGGGATATATTTTACATATCAGAAATGTGATGGCAAAGAAGAAGAAGCATTTTTCAAAAAGAATTTCGGTTTTTTACTTTCCGTGCATTCCAGGGCAAGTAGTTTTTCCACAGAAGCAGATTTCTTTTTGAAACAAGAATTAAAGGAAATTTAGTGCCCTATCCTCTGCAACTAGCTGATCTGATCTGTATTTACTGCAGAGACATCAGAAGCAATCGTACTGGAAGAAGCAAAGATTTATCTCTCTGTCTTGGAAGAAGTGGTGTGTGCTTGGCATTTTTTTTTAAAGCTATATACTAGTACAAAATGAACTTACTTCCATACTGTGAACGGGTGGGTAGCCAGGCCAAAACCCAGTTTACAATTCAACCCACTTTACACCTCTATTTTATAAGTTATCTGAAAAAACATCTTAAAAATAAACAAATTATAATGATGTCAGATTTATAGAATGTCTTTATATGGATTTCCAAAGCACTTTCAAACATTTGTCCAGAAAATAACAAGTATTAGAAAACAGTCATTTCAGGTGTGGTATATGGGTGATATTAAATGGCGAAGACAGACAGCACTAGATATCAAATTAAGACAAGGTGTGCAAAATAATATGAAGTATTTTTACACTGAATAAAGCAATGGGGTCTAGATCTGAGGTGAGGCCCCTAAAGGCATTCTTACAGTCACAATAAATAGCAACAATGTTATAACATCCTCTTTTAGAATTGTAAGAAGCGTGAAAAAATGTGTAAGAATTTTCATGAAACTATGATCGATTTTACAAGATTTCCCTTCTTAATCACATATCAGAGTATATAGTAAAGGTACTACATAATAGAAGCAGGCTGATGCTCTTTAAACACTCCTGACTATAAGCCAAAATTTTAATGAAGCATCAAAGCTCTTGGAAACATGATCTTCCAGGTCGTTTCCAATCTAAGCACTAACAGGCCTGATCCTGATTTGCAGAGAACTCAAGCACGTATTGCATGTCTTCCTGGGTATTTTGTCAAGGGAGATCAGGATATGTTGCCACAAGGACTTCAGTAATTAAGAAGAAATGAAATCAGAATTCTTTCAGTCTGTTCACATTCTGAATTTTGCAGGAACAGGAGGACTTCATCCAAATTCTTTTCACTATCCACTCACTTCACTTAGACTTAGATAATATCTAAAGTAGGTGGGAGTAGGTTGTACTTATATCAAGCGCAGAATTTGCTTTATGATAGCAAATCACCTTCCCAGAATCGACTTCCAAGCTACAAATGAACATCAAATGCCAAATTGCCATGGATTTTTCACGTAGATTTCCTTATATTCTATGGGAAGGCATGACAGAGGAAGTATCATAAGGGAATCAGAATTCAACATACATTATACTCTTGCAGCTTTGCAACCAAGGTTTGCTCTGGGATCGCTGGGTGTTCTTTCCAGGGCAGAAAATAAAATAGAGGCTACACTTGCAGTTCTTTGTAGATGATAATACAAAAGGTCTCCGAACTGAATCACCACTTCACTCTATTCTCACTGGAGTTTACAGACCGAAATTTATCATCTTTCCCTTGTAATTCATTACAAAGTCAATGGAAAGTATATAGAAAATTACCAAACCAAAACTCCAGCCCTTTAGCAAACAAGAGGATAGGATGTTCATTCAATTGATATGAAGCCAAACAGGCCAATTCATTACATAGGACTATGCCTTTAAATATTCTGTTGTATTTTCAGATGGAGGACTTCACTATCTACAACCTCACTATTCCTCTCTATAACTTGCTTTTGGTATCTATTAATATTTTATTAATTGTCAAGAAATTATGCAAAAATGGGCATTTAATACAGAATTTGACTTCTTACTTAAAATACTATTCTGTACAGTCCCATTGTAACTATCAGCCAAATAATTAAGTTCTAGCTATCTAGCTAATCTAGCTAGCTAATTTCTAATGTGACAGTGTCTCAGAAAAAAGAATGGTACCAATATGCAGTAAGTTTATCTTCTGGTTACCAACCAGACTGTGGGTCTGCAACATAATCACTTGTCTTTTCAACTCTTATCATCGTAGCAAGTGTTATAATTTCGTCTGTGTTCCATAATATTCCAACCACGCTACTGATTCGCAATAAATAATACTGGCATGAGCACACCTCCTGGTACTGCTACAGGCCCTAATCCACAGCGCAGTCTCTACGGCTTGTGTGGGTCATCACATAATTCCCCGCGTCATTAGGGTATTTCATAGATCATCCTTTGAAATTATGTCAGTCACATTGCAGCTAATGAAGACAGTGAGGCACCAATAAAAAGAGAAAATATCTACTGAAAAAATGTCACTGAGCAATAGAAATAAATCTTTATTTATCCCTCCAAGGAGAACTGTTGTCATCTGCAGAGGATCAAAGACATTCAGCAATAGCTCCAGTATAGTAGCGCCTCAAATCTGTGATTTTCTATCTTTCTTTTCTTGTCCTTTGCTTTTTACCTGAATCGGTACCTTCTAAAACATCAGTCTTTCTTCATTTAGGCTGTAGCAGTGGCAAAATAAGCAGGGAATGTGATAATAGCACTTGACTGTAAACACCGACAAAGTCCCAGTGGGGCTGATGTTTTGCTTCATCTGCTACAACCTACAGTTCTACAAGTTAGTAAAGGAACAGAACTCAAATATGAAACATATCCCCTGTCCCAGTACGGGCAAGATTATTTTTCTAGGGCTGTATATCCTCTTTGTTTCTAAACACAGAAGCCCTATACTTGGGCCTGGTACATAAATTACTCTGGGTCGTTTTCTTCCTCCAAAGGTCACCACAGCACCCATTGACACAAAGGGATATTTACTATATAGAAAATGAGCCCTTTTCTAAGGTGCTTGCATATGACGTTATAAACCTCAGTGTAGATACCATTTCTAGTCTAATAACTGTATTGATCTAATTGGTTTTTGAGTTACATAGCTATTGGATCAGAAATTATTTGGGGGGTGGAGGGGAAGGTCTATTTCTCATTTAATCATGAGTTCTGTTGCTGCTTTTGCTGTCTCCACACACTCACTAAATCACTAACCAATGTGTATTCCAGGTCCCACATGTGTTGAAAAGCGTTTACCTTCTGAATATTCACTTTTTGTAGGTTTTGGTGAAACTCATGATGAATGGCAGGCAATGGCACAAGACCTGGGAGAGATATTTAGATGATAATTTGCTTATAAACTCATAATGCTTTTGAGATGCATGAAAATTTTTGCTAATGAAATGCAACTTGTCTGAATGGTGAAGGGTATCACATATAATCTGACCCAACAACTAGCAGCTGGGTAAACTTGTCACATTTATCTGGGACAATGTTTGTGATTCATCCTCCTTGCCTAGGTACTATGAACACATAGAACCAAAGAATTCATTTTCTTTCTATTTGGACAATGCAAATTTTGCCTCAGAGGTGGTGAAAACTTCCCACAGTTTTTGCAAGCTTTAAAGCTTTTGACCCAGATGGACGAATGGGAAGGCATGGCTGGAAGCACTATTCCTTCTTGCTTTTGTGTTGATGCAGTGGTGAGGCTCTGACTCCTATGTGTCACGGAAATAACACATTAGTTCTTTACACTCTTGAGATTTACCTACATTGTCACAATTTTCAAGAAAGGTAAGAAGGAAGACCCTGGTAATTACAGGACTGTCAGTATCACTTCAGTGTCTGGTAAAATTATGGAGGAGGTTATTCTGGCAGTTATCAAAAAACGTTTGAGAGACAATGGAGTCATCGGTCATAGCCAACATGGGGTCAGGAGGGAAAAGTCCTGTGTAACTAACTTAATTTCCTTATCCCAGCCAAAACCAGGGCACTTTCCAGGTTACACTTCCCTTTCATTTAATCCACTGATAAAAAAAATTTGGAGCAAAAATACTGTTCCTAGGTTAGATCAACTCAGATGAAGCTGCTACACTACTGCACTCTCTCTGTCTTCCATTAGAACTCACTTCTGCTGCCTGGAAAGTGGGTGAGAAGACGCAAATTACAGCAGAGATTACAAACTATTTCCAGCCTTCTTTCCTTGAACAGTCCAGCCCTTGTGAATGCTGTAGATGCATGCAGAAGGCACACATTTCAAAATGGTGCAATTTTGGCAGTTTTATAAAAATCTATCTTTTCAGAACTGGTACAATATCTTCGCAGTAGGCATAATTCTTTTTCTTTAAGACAGAGTCCAAACAGCACAATGTGGGTAACCATAGGGAGTAGTCTTAGCATAAGATCCTGGAAAGCTATAAAGTAAATATTGAAGGAAAACTAATTAAGACTATTAAATGAAAATGGAATAAAATGCACCACTGATTTACTAAAGCTAGCTCATTTCAAACTATTTCCATAGCTCTTTTTGGCAAGACCTCTGATTTTGATCATTGCCATCTTCTAATAACCTTGCAAAGTGTGCATTCACCACAGTTCACCCCTCAAAAAACCACACCAGACTTCTGTGTTACAAGGAAGAGACATTCATATTCATTTCCCATTCAGATAAACCTTCCCACCTCCTCTTACATTTCATATATTGTCATCATGTTTACACCACACTCTCCTTTTAAATCTGGTTGTGCAGAATTTTATGTGGATTTAAAGCAGCATTTTCTCTGGTAACAGAGGTAGCAATGATTGGTAAATGTTGAATTATAAAGAGTTCTTCTCTAGCTTTTAAAATCATTAAATAAAAGGCTGCTTATACAGTGAATTGGTGAATACAATATATGTAAATAGATCATGTGAATACTGGAGGAAATGCATTGCCAGTCTAAAAAATATTACGAGTAAATGTGCAAATTTCTTATCTAAAATGGTGAGGAACATGGAACAACTGACTGGGTAGTTTACAAGAATCTGTTCCCATGTTTCTTTAACCTAAAAGAAAGATAGAGTGGTGGTTATTATCAAGTTCTGTAAAAGCTCACTTAAAGCCTGTGGTGGCTGACAGCAAACCAAGCTAGTTTAAATGAATCTTTTTGTATCAATAACTAATTACATCCTTGTTCTGCCTCAGTAACTCAGATTGATAGTTCCATTACGGTGTTTAATTAGAATTGTTTTTAATTTATCATTAAGAAATAGTCTAATTGGTGAAGAAACAGATGTTACAGGTCATGTGGCACCAGGATGACTGTGCTGGTGCAAAATCATCAACTGGGCTGTGAATGCCTCCCGGAATCCCTTTCAAAGAGAGGGGGGAGCCCACAGCCTGTTTGGTTTCATTTGGGGTTTTAGCAATTTTGCAGATGTTACCTGCAAAATCTGTGAAGTGCAGTCTCCTGCTGGGATGAACTCTACGTGGCTCCTAGGCAGAAAAAGGCTCAAACAGCAAAGCTGATAGCACCTTATTGTATCAAATCATGGTTTATGTCTCAACTACAGTCTTATGCTGCTGACAAAAGGCAAACATACTGACTGGGAGGAAGAGCCAATAACTGTATTTTTCATTATCATTTTCATTACCAGCTTTGACAGCTGGTAAATACAACAGATTCAGGACAGTGCAGGCAAAAAGTACTCTACTTAGGCCTCTCTCTATGCCGCGTTGCTTTCTGTCCTAAGCATGTGACAGACAAAGAATTATATCTTTCTTTTTTTTATATATATATCATGCTCTATTAACATGGACTCATGAGAGAGACATAGCACTATGTATTTGACAGAACTGACGGCTTGCAAGTACGATTTCAGGGAGATGAAGTGACATTTACATTTGGAACAGCCTTCACACCAAAGCGCTAACCTTCTGACTGCAGAGGTTGAATGCTGAATTGCTCAACAGAGCCTTGAACCTGTCTCTAAATTGAACTGAACAGGAATGAGAGCTTTACATTTTTTAATTTCAAATCAGGAAGACCTAGAATTTCAAAGCGACATAAAAATCCTCCAGATTATGTTCCCATAGAGGAAACAACTGTGGAAAGGTTTAGCACATTGGAAAAACAATCATTTGGCACTGATAATTTCCATCTACTTTACAGTCATTTTTTATTAAAAGCAAAATGTAATTAGAACAGTATTAGTTGATAATGATAATATAAGCAGCATAAAATGAAATGTTCAAAAGACAGGACAGTTCTGACTGAAATATCCCAGTAGTGAAAGCTCAGATTTATATCGTCACTGCCATCCCAAATGATACCAATTGCTCACTGTAAAGTAAATGGTGTGTGTAGGGGTCTGAACTAACTCCTGAACAAATACTGCTGAAAAGCAGCTACTGCAGGGTGCAATGCAGCAGCTGTTGAGCAGTGTCTGCCAATCAACTGTTTCAAAAATGGGGAAAAAACAGAATTCTGAATGCAGCAGAAACATTGGGAGAGTTTATGTCAACCAATGTAATTATTCTGGTGATTGCAGAAAACAGCATCACACTATGATCTCAAAGACAGAAGAGGTATGTCTCATCGAAAAAGATGCCAGGCCTCTACTAGTTAGAACGGGTGTTTGATCTAATACGTGGTGCTTTTTTCTCTACAGACATACACACACACTCCACTAACCTCCTGGCTGTTGAATTTGCTGGTGGCAGAGTAGGAGACCAAATGTCCCTGAGATTTGTTTGTTGCTGTGTAAAGACCTCGCAAGCCAAAGACGTTCTCTCAGATGGTGTGAGCGTGTCTCTCCCAGGACCCCAATCCTGAGCGGGAATCACGCACTCAATGTCAGGTTTTTGTCAAAAGGTGAGCTGATTTGCCAGGATCCTCCCCCCATCCTAAAGACTATGTACGGGGTTTTCACTCCTCACAGAAGGGCAAATTGTCCCTGAACCTAATCTGCAAATGCCATTGTATCACAAAGAATTCTTAATGAATTGGAATGATTATTAATATCCCTCTAACCATGAACTGTTTCATATATTAATAATATTTGCATATTTAATTGAAGCATGACATTCAACAGCAAGAAATGAAGCAGAAATCAAACACATAGGATGATATCTCTGGTACCTATCTTACAAATACTTATGAGACTATCCATTTGCCGTATACATGCAATTAGACAATATTTTCAGAACTGAGGCTTTAATCTCCCACTGAACTCAGTGAAAGCTTAGGCTAATTAAGACCCAAATAATATCTGAAGTAGTACTTCAGTATTTTGTCCAATTGTCTGCATGAAACAGAACAGCATCGTGTTTTTTTTCTTACTCTAAGTGTTCCAACAAAGCTGGACTTAAAATTGTAATTTTCAACCAGGATATGAAAAGTTTACCCATAAGGACAACTATTTTTTAGAAGTATTTCAATGTATTTTGAGATTACCAAAAGCAAATTTTTTTGTCATCTATTAAGCAGTATACGCCATGTCAGAGAGATTTTATAGGATAAAGTTTGCTGGAGAGGAAAGAACAACGAAGATCCTTGCTGTCATGCACATAAACCTTCCAGTTCATTATCTGCAGTTGACTCTCGCAGTATATAATGGCATGTATGCTTCCTCATTAAAAAGTGATACGCTTCAGTTTTTTAAGATGTTTATCTCTGTTTAGCATGACCATAATACCACAATCTTCTGTTAGCAGGGGATGTGTATCTGTCTCTTAATAACTCCAGATTACAGAACCTGCCCATGGTACAAAAGGTGGAAATAGGAGATATTTGCTTTTTTTCCAGGAAAGAAAGAAGAGTAGATGAGTGGATCATGGGGTCCACCACAGCAGCTACACAATAATCAAGGACTTTACTGATGAAGAAAAAGCATGCTGCTGGAATTTTACGCATTTTTTACTAGTTGGCATGAACCAATTGTGCTGGAGAACCAAGGAAGACGTGAGTGTTGACCAATTTGATAGATTTGAAAAGCACAGGAAACAACATAGGATGGTAGCAACTCAGCCTGAAAAAGCTATTATGGACATCTTTCACTTAGAAAAAAATGTATTGTCTCAGTAAGGTGTAGTACCAATACTGCCAAAAAGATTAATGCAAGTGTAGAGATGCCTGTGTAGTATCCTTTGTAGAATTTCTCCAGGAATAGCTGAGTGCCTTAGTTGAAGAAATGCATCTCCGGCTGGCACTCTGATGAACAGAGAAAAGTGAAATTAAAATGCTGGTTTGCCACACAAAACATTGTCACAATTAACTAGCAAATCATTTTACTGAAGTGCTGTGCTCTCAGTTTTGATCTCAAATGCTCATACATTACTTTCACTGACTTAGCAACTGGAAGTAGTCCTGACAGTTGATGATGTTCTTTGTCTAGATTATTTACATCAAGTATCTTATGCTAGATGTAGCGTAACATGCACAGAAGTCAATCCTGTCAAAGTTTGTACATCTCCAGTATAGGGGGTTCCTGACTACTTACTTTTAAGTTTGTCTCTTATGTCTCTGAATTCTACAGCAAACCTCATATATCCTGTCCTTTTTCTGCAGTTGACTTTATTGCAGAGCAAACTAAACATTTATACCTTTACATTTCAAAAATAAGATGATAATGAATATTTCTGTCATTTTAACTGTCACTTAGAAAGCATCATGTAATTATTTCTAGATCATTAATGTAGTGGCAAAATTCTGTGGAACCTGTTTATCTTGTACCACACTGAGACCTAATTAGGGCCTGTAGGTAGCATGAAGCTTTTTGTAAAATATCCTTATTTGTAAAATATTTCATTCTTACAGGTTTCGTTACTCAGTTTTACAGACCCATGAAAAAGAAGGAGCTTAGAAAAATTCAAGACATGGGGAAAATATTCCACTGTTTTTCTTCCTTCCCTGCATTTTCCCTTTGCTGTGCCTTCCCAATCAAATACAAAATTAATGGGCCCTTTGAACATATACTTAAATTCTGTAAAAATGTTTTCATTTCAGTTGTGTTATAAACATAGTTAATAAAATTGGCTTCATTTTATGGTCTGCCAGATAAGACATTCTTCATTTCCGAGATGACAAAATTAGATAACAAAATTTCGGGATTTGGGCCTCACCTTCCTACATGATATATGACACAACTATCACAGTACAGCCCTTCCGTGAGGGCCTGAGTGATATTTTCTTCGTATAAACAGTAATTTTACTTGTTTCATTAATACAAGAGTAGGGGCATAGAACTCTTTTTTTGGAACGCAAAGAGTCAGAACCAGCTGCTAGTCTTGTTATCTCCAGTAAGATATTTCCTTCTAGGGGGTTTCAGTCACCTCTCAAATAGCTCCTAAACTATTTCTGTTAACTGTCTATTTTGCTGTGGCAATGAGCTGTATCTTTAATTCTTTCTCTGATCATTAGACAACAGCTTTCCCCCCCTGCTCACATACCTTTTCATGTAATAGGAGCAACACATTTCTCCTCATGCTGTGCTAAGGAAGACTGTGATGGTGCAATGAACAAAATTGTCTGTTAAGCTGGTTTGCGCTTCGATGACTACCTATTCCAGCTGTCTAGCTTCAACAGCAGCTTGAGATATACAGAATACTGTTTGCGTGCATGTTTGGGGGTGGGGGAGTGTATATCTTAGCAGTAATTAGTTTCCTGGAAACAATGCTTCCCGCTTCCTCTGCAGAGCACCAGGCAGGTAGATTACGGTTTTGTGAATTACACCCAAGGGCTGTCTCTAACCTTCAAATGTGCTACCATATTATTTCATTTTCAGACAGTTTAATACAGTTCCTGATCGTTAATATGATTTTAATATGTGACAGTACAAAAGAGTAATAATGTTGTGAGGCTAAGAAAGTAGAAAAGAATAAAATAGTCGTCACCACTGGTGATTCACTGCTGGGATGCCATCCCTAGAAAACATATTTTATTGCCCCGGTATGTCTGCACAGCTCAGAGAAAGGATCAGTCATTCAGTTCTCAGACTTGTAAAAATTATTTTAAATCTGCTTCTGTTTGTTCCCACTCCTACCTCTTCCCCAAGCACTGTGCCAGATACCATCTGTGACCAGCAGGTCCCTCTCAGCCTCACACTTGCAGACATCTTTCACCAGCTGCAGGCTTTCCTCAGGAGCGTGACTGACAGCTACAGCACGTGCCTGGGGTGACTGGGGCTGAGGGGCAGTGACTGATAACAAACCACCTCCTTGCTTTGCTCAGGAGGTTCAAAAGTGTGACTCAAAACCATCTTGCTGGGGATATTTCTTGGTTGCTTCGTAATTCTCTTTCTAATCTGCCCTGTGTTTCCTTTTTCATTTTAGATTTTTATGGAGATTTAAATACACAATTGCAGGTCTTAAGTGGTCACACTGGTTACTAGAGATGGGGATCTCTGCCTTCTGTTCTCTCAAGTCCTGTCTGATTTACATGTAGTGGAAATTGGTACAGGGGTCCTGTGGCTAGCTCAGATGACCATCTAATGCTATATAACCATGTCACTGTGGCATTGCACCCTCACAAATAAAATTCAACTGAATGACAGAACTGGTTGGCCTACATGCAATGCCACATTAATGCAGCCAATCTGCTTTTAGGATTGAAGATAACATCTGTATGGGACTGTAATATTCTCCACATACAGTTTAGTTCACTTAAGAGTCAGCTCAGGAAACTCTGTCTTGCACAGTATAGGCTCAACATCAGACTTGCAAGCTCTCTGAGGGAAAATCTGTCTTCTTTCCTGTGTTGCAACTACCAAAGAGTACAAGGCATGGCAAAGACTCCATTGGGTGACCTCCTTCCACTACCGACACTGACTATTCCTTCCCATTATTTTCTGTCTTTGAACCAGTTAATTAACTGTGTGATGACTTTTGTTTTTACCTATGGCTGGCTAATTTAAGAACCCACGACAAAGGAACTTGTTCAATTACTTTTGAGAAACCAGTATACCAGAAAAATCAGTATGCTGCCATGGTTTAACCCACCAGCCAGTAACTACACACTAGACAAGTGCTCGCTCACGCCTCCCCTTCCACTCCCAGTGGAATGGGGAGGAGAAATGGACAAAAGATAAAACTGGTGGGTTGAGATAAAGGCATTTTAATAAGACAACAAAAGAAACACTATACTACTACTAATAATAATGAATATTCAAACGAAACTATATACAGTTGTTGGGGTTGATGTAGTTTGAGAGTTAGCATGACTAGGCCGCTTAAGCAAAACAGTTCGCATAACTGAACAGGCCGCTAGAAAGGACAGCTAAGAATAACAATTGAGAAAGTTCTGATAGTGCACATGATGTGGGTTAGCAAAAACAAGATGTGTTCAAGGACGTGCAGGCGGTCTGTTGCTGTTGGCGTTAGTGCATAGTTACCAACCATAAGGGAATGTGGGGTGCGTGAACAGCGCATGATTTATGTCTGTAGCCTATCCGAATAAGCATGATCGCATGTACAGATACGGAAAAATGTATATAACCACACAAGCAGAGCGATAAAGGGAACTGACTGTGCATTGCATCAATGTGTGAGAGTCGTTCCTGTCACTGCACGGATGCTGAAACTCGGCATACAATACAATTTTTCTCACCACCTGACAACAGAATAGTCAGTCCCCAAGCAGTGATCGCAGAACCCAGAATTCATAGATTTCACAAATTTCACAAAGAAAAAGTTCAAACTTCCCAGAAAAGTTCAAACTTCCAGAAAAAAAAAAGAATAAAAAAAATCATTCCTGCCCCCAGCCAACCCACATTTATATACTGAGCATGACGTCTACGGTATGGAATACTTCCATTGGCCAGCCTGGGCTGGCTGCCTGGCTGTGTTCCCTCCCAGCTCCCGCACACCTGCTCACCAGCTGAATATCTGAAACTGGAAAAAGTCCTTGATTTCATAGCAACAACTGAAAACATCAACATTCTTCTTGTATTAAATCCAAAACATAGCAGCTACTGGGAGAAAAATTAACTCTATCTATCTCAGCCGAAATCAGGACAATACCAAATGATTCTTCCACGTCCACAGCCAGTGACTCCTTCAGAGAATGCAAATATATCTGTAAGCTCTGACTTTATTTGGTGTGTTTGTTGAAGAGCAATGATGTACCATATTTAATTAGGGGCTAGTTATATATTTAAAATAGTTTCTATCAGTGTGCTTGGTAGAATCATCTGGCTCATCTGTCCCCTGAAAGCCTTTAAATTCAGTGTAGCTAAGAAATCCATTATTTTAATCGTGGTAGGAAGGCCTTCGAAGAAGAGGATCTCCAAGAACATCTGCTGTGTAAGAGCAACTTCCAACCCTGTCCAGTATGCAGCCCTATAAGCAGCAGCCTCTGCCTTCTGACAATTTCTGCTCCAGTCATGGCACTAGGCAATCTACAAAAATACCTTCCTACAGACCTGGATCCGGCATGCAGCTTGCAGAGTTAGGCCTACAAACTCTGGCTGACCCGACTGCCTCAGTCATTTCACCTCATATTGCTTTCCTATTTGGTGGTAATAAATTAGATGATCATTACATGCAAAAGGATTATGAAGATTATTAACAAATGAGATTGTTGAAGGATTTATTGCTCTGGCCTGATCCTTCACCAGTTTCCCCAAGAAAAAGCATCATCTAGATCACATTTGCCAGTAATTAGCTTTGTCTTTATTGCATTGTAAATACTGCTTTAATTACTGCACTATTTAGCTCAGGAGATGAGATTCAATTGCAGTAACTTAAATGGGATTCTTGTGCTACCAATATTTTTCTTCCCTTAATTCATTTTATTCTAAACTCCTTTTAAGATAAACACACAACAAAGATTGGCAAAGACATCTGGATGTGTTTACATGATTAAAACCTTAAATAGGGATTCTCTAAGGGGGATGAACTCTGTTGTTAGACAAAAAACACACTCTTTCAAGGGACTGCGATAAAGGACCTGTGCTGCGAAACAGCCATTTTCTATTATTCCACCAGCATAAAGAGACAAGTGCTCTGCCACAGAATACTAGCAGAATATTTCCTTCGGTTACAGAAACTCCTACTGCTGTATATGCTTTGTACCAGCCCCTGTCTCTATCCCCCCAAACTCAATGACAAGATGTCATTTCAGTCTAGTAGATGTCACCAACATGAAGGAGGGACTGGCTGAGCATGTGAAGGTTGGAGGTAGACTTGGCTGCACTGACCATGACCTGACCAGTAAGGTTCAGGATCCTGCGTGGAGGAAGCAGGGCGATAAGCAGGATCAAAACCTTGGACTTCAGGAGAGCTAACTTTGGCCTCTTCAAGGAGCTACTTGGAGGAATCCCGTGGGCCAGCACTCTCGAAGGCAGGGGGGTCCAAGAGAGCTGGTCGCTCTTTAAACATCACTTCCTCCATGCTCAGGAGCAGTGCATACCCCCGAGAAAGAAATCTAGAACAGGAGGCAGGAGACCAGCATGGTTGAAGAAGGAGCTTCTAGCGGAGCTCAGGTGGAAGAGAAAGGTCCATGAAATGTGGAAAGAGGGACAGGCCACTTGGGAAGAGTACAGGAATACGGTCAGAGCATGCAGAGATGCAACGAGAAAGGCCAAGGTCCACCTGGAATCAAATCTGGCAAAGGATGTCAAAAACAACAAGAAGGGCTTCTTCAACTACATCAGCAGCAAAGGGAAGGCTAGGGACAATGTGGGGCCGCTGCTGAATGAGGCGGGTGTCCTGGTGACGGAGGATGCAGAGAAGGCAGACCTACTGAATGACTTCTTTGCTTCAGTCTTCAGTGCCAAGGCAGGCCCTCAGGAATCCCAGGCACCGGAGGTAAGAGAAGAAGCCTACAAAGAGGACGACTTTCCCTTGGTCGAGGAGGACTGTGTGAGGGAT
>Ga0065711_1026334_pt1 | contig 77742 bp, 37 predicted proteins | sample Hoacrofraction12_FD_59098 | JGI IMG/M metagenome (GOLD analysis project Ga0065711, IMG submission 59098) | Hoatzin crop microbial communities from Cojedes, Venezuela - Epithelial fraction 12 v2 (version 2) | ecosystem: Host-associated > Birds > Digestive system > Esophagus > Crop | place...
GAGGGTGACGGAGCACTGGAACAGGCTGCCCAGGGAGGTTGTGGAGTCTCCTTCTCTGGAGATATTCAAAACCCGCCTGGACAAGGTCCTGTGCAGCCTGCTGTAGGTGACCCTGCTTCAGCAAGAGGGTTGGACTAGATGACCCACAGAGGTCCCTTCCAACCCCTAACATTCTGTGATTCTGTGATTCTGTGAGGCTTTAATATCAGTTGGTAAGCAGGCCTCCTATGCGTCTTTGCAGATGCCAGGCATGGAGGCTAACGTGTGAATCCTGCAAGGTTCTGACAACCCTTGCTGCTCAGCAACACTAGCAGGGCTTGAAACCTGCTTCATAGGATCAAGCCCAAAAAATTTCCGGTACAGCCATCTTAGCAGCATCTGTAAGTACATATGCAGTAAGTGTGTGCACTCAAATCCTTGCTGCCCCTTTGTTGTTTTGCCAAAATTCATCCTTTGTACAAAACCAGGTGTATTTCGCTGGTGCTTCTTACAAGCCTTTATAATGTCTGTACATTTGGATGATTCTCAGTGGAACTGTACCTGCAAGACTACCTACGATTTTACATTTTTGACTTTCACACTTGTTAGGATGATCTAACATGACAATTAAAAATATTTCTGCCTTGCCAAGAGGGAACTTTGGGTGCATTCACAGTCAACCTGCAAAACACAGTCTGAATTAAATGTGATTTTTATATGTGGAATTCTTGCAGGGTCAGCCTTTAGGTGGATATCAAGCTTTGCACATACAGTTTTCTATACAGTAAAGGCATTTGCAAAGCTCTTCATATCCTTTTTATCAAGAAAAAATATTGATGAAATGCATATATTCCTGATATCAAAATAATGAGCTACTGCAAGATGTTGAAGGTTTCACTCAAAATAAAATCACAAAGGAGAAAAGGATGTTCAAATTAAAACTAAAGCTATATCTGGGGAACTGATGGACTTGAGAGGGCTTCAGATCTTCAAGGCTTGGTACATGCCCAGGCAGCATCCTGACCCTGTGTTGCCCTGAGGCAGTGCTGTTCACCAGCTCCCCTCCCGCGGCGTGCTTGCCAAGAAGCAAATCCTGGGCCTGTGGGCTGTAAAGGAGTCACAGAGACCCAGACTGGACAACTGGGGAACAAGGACCTATGTGCTATTTGTTTCCTGTGGGAAAAGCACACAGGAGGGGCTGTACAGAGTGCAGCCACTGCTCAATCTAGTCATAGGTCTTGAAACAGGAGACTTGACAGCATCTGGGTGCCTAAATCCTCCTGACATGTGGATCTGGATCTGGCTCTACCTGACTTTCTGTCTCTCCATTTTCCCTGGCAGCTTGAGGTACTCTGCTCGTGTTCACAACTTTTCCGGTCTCAGGAGGATGATACAGCTTTGCACCATGCTCGTGTCTGCACCTGAACAGGATCCTCAAAGTAGACAATTCAGCTAATCTCTTTGGAAAGATTGTGCTGCTCGCAAAATGCCCATGTAAGCTACTATTGTTAATGCAGCAGCAGGAAAAATCCGCTCCCTTGCTTTCATATTTACTTTCCTCTTTCATTTTTCAATAATGTAATAAGGGTAACGTTCATGCAAGAAGTTCAGTTTTAATTCTTTCAGTCTACCGCCATCACACTGCTTATCAGGGTATCTTACTGACCAGGCCAAGGTGGACACAATTCCTTCGTCTTGTTCTGAAGTTGTGTCAATATGACAAAATTTCACTAGAACAGCATCACAGCATGATTTTGTGACTTGAGGTGATCAGAAAAGAGGGTGGAGCCATGGATTTTTGTCTGAGTTCCAAAGACTTTTATGTATTTTATGTCAAACAAGTATTGGATAAAAAGCAGAAATCATCCTGGGGAGATTGATGACTAGCTTTATGCAACTGTTAACTCAGTGTATTGACATTGAACAGATCACCGCCTAAAGTACTTCAGTTTCTGATCCCGTTTTATTTAGCTTGCTCTGTGTTGAAAGCTGCTGTCTATTGCCAGTCACTTGAGAATTCACTTATGGAGGCCATAACCCTAAAAGGCATCGCACTTCCTAGGTTTTAAATACTTACCTCTTTTATTAGATATGCCTCTTGATCCCTTCTGTCCTGATTTGACAAAATCTATATTACTGGCATATCTTTATGTAGGGACATTATTTGTAGTAGTAATATTTAAAACATTCAAAGCCTCAGCTGTTGTAAACTTGCATGCACTGATATCAGGAGTGGGCCATGGAGATAAAGGGGAAAGCAGGTAGCTTAAGCAAGAGGCTTAGAGCTTAGTCCTACTTCTAGCTTTTCTCCTGCCTAGCTTAATTTCCTTAAGGAAGACTTTCTTTCTGGACTTTGCTTTACTTATCTGTTAAAGATGGTGAGACTTGCACTACTGGGGTCTCGTGAGGCTTAATGAGTGTACACTGGAAGCCTTCCACTCCAAAAAAGTTGAAAAGGGACATGAACTGTTTGCCATAGAGATTAAGACAAAATTGTCCTATTTCCTTTCCATCTCTCCTCTCTTCATGTTCCTGCTCATCTTTTACTCTGGTTCGGGCTCCACAGGAAGCCAAGTGTACTAGTTACAACGGAAGAAAAATATCGTAATAAATAAAGCAAATAGCATCTGCTGGATTTCTGAGTTGATCTGGCTTACTGGGAGGTTGCAGTAAGGCAGCGAAGGCAACAGGTGGGACTCCGCAGCTGGGATTCAGAGTGGGGAAAGGAATGAGTTGAGAAGGGAAAAGGAAGGAGAGAAGGTGGCGTACTTCCCTGTGTTATCTAACCTCATCCTGGCTATAATATATTAGAACCAGTCCAAATATAGCAAAAAGATAATTTCAGACTTGCCTTCTGGGTGTTTCTTCCAACTCTGTCTGCAGTGTCTTGCTATTTGGCCAGTCTCTGAGAGAGACACTATATTAGAAAAATCAAACGTCATACTGGAAAGTATAAACAGATGTATAGACTACCAGACAAATGAAATAATGTTTTCTCACTACTCAATACTGGTAAAAGCCCAACACCGCACTTCAAGGCAGACAAACCAGATAAAGTGGAAAGAAAGGCAAGAAGAGTATTAGAGGTGTAGAACTGTGAATTAAGAGAAAACTTCGGAAGAACTGGGTTGGATAACCTGGAGACCTTATAACAATCTCCAAAGAGGCAAAAGGCAAAAAGAAAGGGAACAGTCTGGCCCCATGTCTACTGTGGATAGGACAGAAAATTGACTAAATATTTAAGAAAATTGTTTGGTTAGACATTAAAGAATAGGTCTTAATCGTGAAGACAGTTGAGCCTGTGGACTTGTTGCTCAAGGACAGCATGGATTCTCTTTGTATAAATGTGTTAAAGAACAGGTTAGGCTAACATTGCTCATCTGCAATGCATCCCAAGTAGAATATGCACAAGAGGCAGACAATGTTGTATTGATGGTTAGAACTGATACCTCCTTGTTATGTATTTTGTCTTCCTCCCTCTTGTTCATTTATTCTAGTGCACCCAGAGATCAGTTAAGCATTCAGGTTTCTTTTTTGGCATCAATGTTCTTTTTAGATCAGTTGAAAGAAATTATTCTCCCAGAGAATAATTTACAGAATTGCAGAATCACAGAACACATGAGGCTGGAAGGACCCTTAGCAGATCTGTAGTCCAACCTCCTGCTAACAGGAGGTGAAGGTCAGCTATGAGGTCAGACCAAGGCTTCATGCAGCTGAAAACCTTCAAGTATGAAGACTGCAGAACCTCTCTGGGCAACCTGTTCTGCATCTTGAATGTCCTCATGAACAGTGTATTGAAGTCTTTCTTCTGGTGGCCCCAACACTGGACTCAGTGTTCTATGTGGTGTCTAAGAAGGGCTGAGTAGAGAGAAATAATCCCTTCCCTCATTAACTGGCTACGATGCTGTTGATAAACCCCAGGATGCTGTTGCCTGCCTCTGCTGCCAGGGTACCCTGCCTGTGCCCTGCCAAGACCCACAGCCCTCTTTCAACACAGCTGCTTCCCAGCCAGCCCCCAGCCTGTAATGTTGCCAAGGCCTCCTCCTGCTGTGGTGCCCTCCTTGAATTTCATAAAGTTTCTATTGGCCTGTTCCTCCAGCCCATTTCTGTCCTAAATGGCAGCCCTGCCCTCAAGCTGTTCCCCCCACTTTAGTGTCATCTGCAGGCTCAATGGTGGCGCACTCCATCACTCACTCCAGGTCATTGGCAAAGGTGTTGAACAGAATACAACTTCCTCCTAGTACCCTATAATCAGGACCTCCTTGCAGTCAGTACATTTATTTCCAGTAGGAATAGATGCCAGTTAAGAAGTGTCTGTTGTACTCCAGGCAGATGACAGCTATGTGAAAATAAGAATCTTTGACCACTTAACCATCTATATTAAAAATATGGAAAAATGTCTGACCAAAGTAATTAACCTCCGTGGTGGTCTGGTAAACAGAACATGTACACTCTGAATTGCATCTACACTGTGCATTATGCCCTGTTGTCATATCACTTACTTGCCATTGCCAATTAGGAGGCAGTTTTCTTATATTACATCACTAAAGTATGCACTGCTTGATCAATTATCCCTGAGTGAACTGAAATATGTGGGGGCTGATAGCCCACATTTTTATGTTGTGACACTTATTTAATTTGTGTGCATGTGTCTGTAGGCACATTATGGTAGAAAGCCTTTAATGAGAACAGTTTGTTGATCCTCTGAATTCTGCATGTACTTGCTTGTTCTTATTAAGCAGGCATTCGGGTCTACAGAACAATCGAAACCACCTGCATTTCCTTTGAACTGGAGCCTTGCTTTCAACTGAGCATCCTAGTGTTGTAATACCTCATCATACGCACAGTAGGAAAAAGCACTTACACATTTCACTCCCTCTGTGTGTATCCAGTGAAAATTTGCCAGGCACGTAATCGTGCATGTGTCATTACAAGAGAGCAAAACCGATTTAGTCAGTCTTTATTTATTTTAAAATGAGGTGCTCCAAAGGCGAGGCAGAGCTGGGCAAGGGACAAAGAGCAGAGTGCGGCCACGTGAGCAAGCTGTGGAGCTCCATGCTGGCCAGTAAGTGCCCTCGCCATGGGCCAGCCCTGGTTAGAAATATATGAGGCTCTGGAAGCCAGACAGCTATACTAAACTAGTGCAGCACTCACACTGGCTAGCCCTGGTGAAAGGCTAAACCCTGTCAGACTTGGGTTACGATTCTCAGCACCAAGTCCACTGTGCAGCAAAAATGTGCCCCAGGAAGTCTGAGTTTCCAGCGACTATTGTGGAGCCTGAAAGGGTTTCCAGGATCTATGGGTTTCCAGCAAGTAATGACTAAAATACAGATAGAAGAATTCAGAGATTGCATAAAAAATTTGGGCCTGATTCTGGCCTCACTCTGAGTCGTTCTAGTTGTCATGACAGCCTGAAGTAAAAAGCCAGTGTTTTAATAATGTTATGGGGTGCCCTTGCCCTTGTTACTCACACAGTGGGTTGTGGAAGCACAAGGCAATTTAAATAACACTTTTGTTCTTCTGCAGATTCACTGCTGAGTTATTTCCAAATCCATTTTCATCTTTTAATTCTCAGGCACCAGAAGAGTTCTGTGTTGTCTTGTTTACCAGTACACAAGGGAATGACTTAGTTTCATGAAAAGAGGTCTCTGCAGAGTCAGTCAGGTAAGATTTAAAAAAATAATTAGGTTCTTAAACACGATTGAAAAACATGTTCTGAATTATTCTGTGCTTGATTCTATCTAAACTATTTGAAAAAATTTCTTTATGTGCAGCTTCTGGCAAAGATGATAATGACAGCAGATTCCAAGTCTCCCTGGTGGGTCCTACCTGCTTCTTGCTGATATGTGTGTGCTCATGTAAAAACAGCTCCACCATTGTGTTTCATCTTGAATAATCATTTATGCTGAAGAACAAATGACTAGATGTGCTAGAAGTTTTCACCTGTTCAAGTTGTTGGAGCTTTCTGATACAACTATGTATTTTTGTCCCTTTCAACAGGTGTGACTACGAGGTCCAGAGACCTCAGTAGTAGAAATTTTGTTTTGGTCCAGTTCACTGGCCTAGCTGAGGTTAAAAAAAGATAATGAGCTGCATGTACATTTAATTTGAGTAATACAGAGTTTTTCTGTTTCTCATTACTCAGCCTCACATCAGGGAGGATTTATTCATTTCTCTATTTATGACTGGATTGATCTCTACTTAATCTTTGACCCATGATTTCTAAAGTCTCTAATCTTTTTTGTTCTCAGTGTTTAGCTCTGTTATCATGAGGTCTTTGAAACCCTGACCTTGAAATCTTCTGGGCTGCACTGGCACCTCTGGGTGATGATAGTGGCAGTGGTGTCATTGATTAGCTGCAGGCTTCTCTATCCTGAACTCAGCTAATAAGAATTTCTCAATTTCAGCAGATGTCTCAGCTCCTTTGCCAAATGGGGAGTTTACGGACTAGTGATGTGAAAGTCTAGAAACTTGCCACTTAGTCCACCACCTGGGGAGCTTCTCAGATCATGTAAAAGCAGTTCACCAGAGTGCAATTTTATGAAATGCTATTTTCAATGCTCTTTTTTCTGTCCTATCAGTCAGCAAAGTGCTTTAAAGCCCTTTTAAAAAATGGATAACCATACAAATGTAGGCACTACAGATGCCTGTTTTTACATGTTCACATGTGTCCCCAGAATGCAGAAGCAGTCCTGTTGCTACATAGGGTCTAGATGATATACTGGCCCCTGTGCAGTCTAGGCTGCTGATCCTGAGTAGTCTAGATAAGGGGACCCAACAGAGCCTTTTTCTTCCCTAGGGACCTCAGTTCAGTTTCCTACCCTTGAGACAGATTTACCTGTAACCTGGCTCAAGCTACTTGAGTTTCAGTGCTTCATTTCTCACTACTGATAAAATGAGGATCATGGCATCTAACAGAGGGATTTGACGTAGAAACCCATTCAAGATACCATCAGACAATGTGGTAAAAGCAACTTGGGAGGTGCCCAAGAGAATAATCTCTGGGAAAATACTGACCAGAGAGGCAGAAAAGCCATGCTGTTCCCCTCCAACCCACCTTTTCTACTTACTGTCTCCCCCAACAGCTTTTACTCATTCAGAGAGGATTGGATTTAAGCACCAACTTTGCATGAAATAAACAAAAATAAATATATGAAATTCATAACAAATCATGACCTTATACAGATAAATAACACTTTCTGTAGATGAGACTGCGTAACCCTTTATATTGTCAGGTTTCCATCTGAATTGTTAGAGGCTTGTCTTCTGCCCTTTCTGAGGAAAAGAAACTTAGCTTAGAGGTCTTCTACATGCTTTATCAAATTCAGGTCAAAGGATGAGACAAAATTAGTGCATAATTTAGAAAGCCACGTGAACAGACTGAGTGTGCACAAAATAGGCATCTGAAGTTAAGGGAGATTCATCCTGCCTCGAGGTTCAAGTTATAATGTTTCCTGAAATGTTTACAAGAAGACCGGGCATAAGGATTCCTAAATCAACACAAGCAAATAATAAAAGAGCATGTGGTACATACATCAAGGTACAGTACGATTGGCATTTACTTCATTTTCAAATACTCTTCTAGGCAATAACAGGCAATGTGCTGAAAATATGGCCTGAAATATGGATCCTTCCATTTTACAAGCCCACTTAAAGTTTCCATCTCTACAGTGTACTTTGAAAGAAGCAGTAATCTTAATCCCTACAATCTTGACCTCAAATTACATTTGAGTGTTTTCTCCATAGCAAAAGGGATGTGATGCGGATGGCATTACCTCACATAAATCCTGATGGCAAATTGTGCTCCATTGCAACATGCATGGCGTTATTGCACACTAATTCTGGATAATGCACAATACCTCTTTTAGTGGAAATCTCTCTCCTTGAAAGAAATCTGAAATCTGAGATAGGAAGACAGATAGGCCAAGAACCCCCGTATTTTATGGAAATCTCACAGTGAGTATGTATTGGAGCAGATGTTTAGACAATGTGAAGCTGGCACAACTGAGATATAGCCTCCTCAGTCAGAAGATCTGGCCCATTATATTTTATTTTCTTTTGTGGCTAAAAGCACTGGATTACTACTTAGGAAATGTGGGTTCAGCTGTGAGTTCTACTGCAAGCATGGTGCAGCCGTGGGCAATTCAGAATTGCCTTTGCTCCCATGTGCAAAACACAGCCAGCATACTTCCCTGGCCTACCTGGGTACCCCTGGGTGTGCTGCCACAGTGGTAGGATCAGTATGGGTGTCCAGAAAGATCCCACCTATCTGGTTAAGGGTAGGTATTTTTGTTTTCTGACATTTTTAAGATCTTTGCTTTGTAGATTTCACTTTCATCTAGGAGTGCCTTAGTACAAAGCCTAGGAACTCCCGGTTATCTGGATGGAAACAAGCGTCTTGAAAATAAACCTTTTTTTTTTTTTTTTGCTGAGGCAAAAAGTTCTAATGATGGAAAACACCAAAATTTGGTCGAATAAGAAGAATAACCTCTTTGAGGCAAGCCTCTTTCCCATAAATCGAAACCTCTGAAAGAAGTGCCTGCCAAAGAATGCTCTCTTCCTGGAACACAGGGAGCAGAAAGCCAGCAACTTGCTTTGAATGTGTTGAACCAAATTTTACAGCTATATCTGACTTCTAAACTGACCCCGAGCCTGTGTTTTTTCTTTTCCTCACAAATACTACTACTGCTTCTTCCAATTCATTGATATATTCCTTAAGGATTGCACATAAACTTGTAGGTTTCTGGAAGAAAATATCTCAAATATGAATCTGATCATAAAGCTACCAAAACCCTAATAATACTCCTTGCTCGTTCTCATGGTATAAAAATACAACTAATGTCAGTCCAGCGAACAGCAAGTAAGACTCTGGAGGGCTCTCTGGAAGTCTGTTTTGGCTATAGTATTACTTTTCCCTGTTTAACTTTGTAAACCTGTAATTGGCAATAAAAGAGACCGCACTTTTGCTTTTTTAACTAATATTTGTTTAAAGCTTACCATAAGGTGCACATAGTGGTTTCTTTTGTTTCCAGCAGGATAAAATTCATAAGCAGAGACCAATCTATCATTTAAAAAATTATTTTGTATTTTTAACCTAAAATGTCCAGCTTCAAAATGTGTTTTTAAGACACCTAGCCAGCTTCTTTTCACAGTTTTTCAGTGCTCTCTTCTACAGGCTACTGTGTGGGATCTCATACTGGAAATAGAGACCTCTTTGGACAAAGACAGAGGACCCAATCTCAACGGTATGTATCTGTTGTTAGAGTCAGCTAGGCAAAGGTGCCTGATCCTGATTATGCTGCCACTAATCTGGAGTGGCTGTTTTCCCTTTGAGTTTAACAGGGATTTTGCCTTTTGTTCTTAGAGAAGTGGCAAAAAGATAGCTCTTCTAAGGTAAATTAAATAGAAAAACAGACACTGAATTGAAAATACAAAGGGTAAATATTTTTGTAGAGATGCACACAGCATTTGTAGTGAAAGAGCAATATTTGCAGTGAAATTGAAAGCTCTTAATGTTTCAAGGACAATGATCTTGTCTGCTTGCTTCAGTTTTAATAAAAATAAAAATAAATTTTTTTTGGAAGATGGTCGTATACATGGATTTTAGGTTTGCATGTGTTTTAAATGTTTGTGGAAAATAACTTGCACTTAAGCCACCTATCCAAGATGCCTAATCTTACAATTGTGCTGAATCTTACCTAGTGTGCAAGGCTAATACTATACCAAAAGGACAATAATTCTAAGTAGAAAATGCACCAGAAACCAGGAAGGTAGACTAGACAAATACCATAGTGTACTTGCTATGTTCTCTGTATACTTTTGGAAACACCCTCGAATGTTTGCTTTCAAAGTCAGTACACTAGGCTAGATGCATCTTTAACTTGACCTCATTACAAGAGTTCTTATGTTTCATGTTACCAAGAGAAGAACATCTGGAAATAAATCTTTGTCTGAGGCTGGGCTGAGATTCTTCGTTGCCTTTTAGAAAAAAATATCTTGTTGATTGTTTTCATCATATAAATATGAACAACAGGAAAAATCTGTCAGGCTTTGATGAGATGTTGTGTCACAGCAAATAAAGTTTTTCTCAGCTCTGATTTCAGACTTTAATAGTGAAACCATCTGTTGAGGAGCTCATTTGTTTTGTTTTATTTATCATGGCAGATTATCTCTTCAGATATGATTTCACAAGATCCAAGAAAAAGCAGTGATAGATTTGGCTGTCGAATTCATCAGCTAAAACTAAACACTGGCTCGTCTGCTGTGTTACAAGTGTCATTTAGGAGACTTGGACCATCAGTGTAGCAGAAACCCAACGGAGCGTAATGACTGGCGCCTTAGCTGGCACTGACACTTGGGGACACAACTAAAGACTTCCAGAGGCAAAATGTGAGGTTAGCATGTGATGAAGAGCCAAGGCACCCCAGCTGAGCAGGCTCCCACTCGCTGTGGGTAGCACACTGCGAAAGGCTTGTAACGTATGTGCCATTGCATTACGTAATGGGAAGTGCTTTGGTTTATATGCAGAATATTGCTGCACTCTGTAATCATCCCCTTCTCATCTGAGTTCAGTGACAGCTTTGAACTTGCTGATTGCTTTGGCAGCAGTAAATAAGAGAGAAAAGAAGGGATTACTGAACGACTCTGTCATTATGGTGGTAAGTACCTTTCCCAGTTGTGGGAGGCTGACATTCCCCAACATCTGCAGATCATCGCTGATATCTGGTGGTTGCTGGCTCTCCTCTGCTGTAACAGCATTTCCTCAGCTCCTTGGCGCAGCAGGTGCTCACAGACGGAGTATGGTTCTCTTCTTGCTGTGTCCCACTGGATTTCTGCCTGCTGCCCCCAGCCCAGCACAGGGAAAACGGGGCAGAGAGAAAGGGTCTTCTGACAAAAATCCTGTGTCTGTGAGCCCTGGGGCAGTAAGCATGCAAGGGCTGGCAGTGGCCAGATAAGTGTTGGCTCAGAGGTCTGTCCTCCAAGATGCTGCATGTGCAACAGCCAGTGCATCACCTCTGCCATCAAGGGACAGCATGGGAGTGAGCCCCTTGGCTCTGTGGAGTGGTCTCATGAGGCAATTTTCTGTCACTTTGGAAGTAAGTGCATACGCAATGTAGATCAAGGTATTCAGAGTCTATTTGATACCTTATGATACAAACAAAGTGATACAAGAGGGCTGGAGTTGTGCAAGAAACTAATCTCGTGGTCCACTACGGGTGTGACAAACAAAAACTTTATGTGACCTGGAGCAACAAGGGAAAGACCTACATGCCTGGAAATGCTGAGATGGGCAGGACCCCCCAAGGATGACAGGCAAGGGGGTCCCACTGCTCTGCTAGAGAAGGAGCACAGGTGGGTCCCAAAGTGACGCAGAAAGAGAACATCTCCTGCTGGCTCAGCTGTTGCAGCCCTTACTCCTGGCCACATGAGCATAGACTGAGCTGGGGGGCTGCACAGGTTGGCAACATCTCGCGTCAGGCAAAGCAAAGAGATGTGGGAGAAGCCAGAGAGGCACAGCCTTGCATCTCCCAGGAGCATGTGTAGGTAGAGGACCTCCCGCCCTGGGGGGCTCTTTCTGTTGAAATTTTCACCAATCTCATGAAGTGTGTGGCCGGGTTTCTGAGAGGCAGCTGCCTGCAGGCTGAAGCATTTTTTTCTGTCCGCCAGCATTTTTCTGTCTCTGCTATGATTCTCTTAATCTTCTGAATTAAATATAAAAGTGTAAGTTCTCTTTCTCTTGGGCATGCCCAACATGGAGTTTTTAATTAACATCTGTGTCTTAGTGGAATTTCAGTGTTTTGGACAAGATCATTTTCATACTGTTTGTCTCTCTTTTCTATTTCTTCACTTGTGTGCCATTCTCTTCTATTTATTTTAGCTATCCTCAGGCACCATAATTTTGCTATAACTGATATTCAGTAGTTTTCTGATCCAAGGCTTTAAGTCATATATTACTCCATGGGATTAGCCCTGCATGAAACCGCACAGTCCTGGATTAGACATTAAGAATATGGATCATGTTTTAAAAATTCATTTATGCAACTGTTGGGTAAAATTAGACTGAGACAAGCTGTTCTTGTCACAAACCCATGAAAATTCTCAAGACCTTGCTCCCTTAACCAAAGCTATTTGCCTGCAGGGCACGAAGTGTCCACAATGCTACAATGGGAAAAACTGCGTTTTGTGGTCGATCAGTAACAGGCAGTTTTGCAAGTGGATTGTGAGGTTGGTTATCACCACATTATATTATTAACAGCACTGAGAAGTGTGCGAAAATATAAGTTTTATTGGTGTCATACTTCTGCATTGAAAATAAATTTCTGGGCTCAAGTGTAGGGTATCTTCTGCCCCTTGAGGACCCCAGACTGTAAGTCACAGACATCTGGACAGCATCCTCATGGAAGAAGTAGGCTCTACTGACATGTAATAGAGCCTATGTAGGACATGAAAGTGGTTCCAGATTAAGGGATGAGAAATGCATTTTCATGGTACCTCATGGCTCAAGTGCACAGAGACAGCAGTTAGAAAGGGACCATAATTTTACAGTTTGTGCTGTCAGTTATAATTCACAGCATGTTCCACAATGTCACACACATAAACAGACTCAGAGGCTCCTGAGAGAACGCAGTTTCTTGCTGGTCAAAGTGACACTTTCCTTCTCCTTATTCCTGGAATTGTTTGCCTTTGGAAAGACTATAAACATGCTAATATTTTCAGGTTTAAAAAATGAAAAGTTTTGTACCCGAGTGATTGAAAGTTCTTGCTGAATTGTAATCTCTGTTGGAATTTAGTTCGAGTCACAGATATATTTAAATCTCTAAACAGACACAGAACGTTCTGCAGCTCTGTTGCAGAAATAGCTACTGTGATGTGGGCTTCCTCAGATGAACAATCCTGCAGGCAGTAGAGAGGTTGTGAAAGAGATTCAACTACAAAAGAAATTGTGCAGTCAAGTGCCCTAAGCTCAGACGTGTGTCAAAAGTCCCTCTCTTAATGGTTTCTTCAGTTGCAAATTGATGTGCACTGGGATCCTTGGCCATGTCAGCTGCACTGCCTCCTCAGTTTTGCCTCTGTCTGACCAGAGTTGTTCTAGAATGGGCCTATTCAGGATTTATTTTTTAATTTAAATTAAATGTGTATGTTTAATTCAGTGGCTGTAAAACGTGTCTGAATCACAGTCCTGGAGACTCATATCCTCCACAGCCTTTCCACAGAACTGCTCCAGTTCTCCCACACAGCCCTACAGAGATGTAGTAGTCCAAACCCGGAAGGAAAAACACTGTGGGAGTTGAACGGTGCAGTGTGTAAGTCTGCTTCATCGTCATTTGCATCCCTCCTGAGACTGCCAGCAAAGAGGCACATGAATACCACTCTTGGTATCTTGCTTATTTCATTTATGTCGTTATTCACTGCATAGGAAACGAGACCACTGAACTTATACTTAAGTCGTCAAAGAGCATTCAGTGATAACCATTATCGGACCCGTTTCAACGTCTTTCAAAGCTAATCTTGCAATATGACAAGGAACAGTTATGGAAGGAAACACTGACTTTGTTTCCATTCCAGAGCAATCTGTTTGCATGACTGCTGCTTAAACAGGGTATCTCCTAAGAGTCTCCAACTTTCAGACTGGTAGAGAGAATAAACTTTAAATGGTTTTGATATTTAAGGCATTATTTAGAGGAAGCAGTCAGGGACATGTGGCTCTGATTTTCCTCTTTGCGTTGTAAAAATCAGTAATGAAATCACCTCCACCTTTTTTACTCAGCTTTTGATGATCTGTATCTGTATCTATACAGAACCGTTGTGAAAATGGACTGCTTCTGCTGACAGAAAGGTAGTGTACAGCTGCAAAACACTACTGTCCTACTTCCTAGTCTATTCTACATCTTATACTTTCTTGTAACTGTGAATCACAGTCCTTCACTTATATAGTAGTTTGTTGATGTTGAAATTCGAGAGAATGGCTTAAATCCAAAATGATGTCTTAATTTTTAATGAAATATAAGCAGCAAAGAACCAAGAAATAAGTAATACATGTTAATAGGATGATTAGAAAAGTCTGTAAGAATAGAAGTGAGGAACATCTGAAAAAGGAGTTGAATTTAGCATTCACTTGGCAATGTTTATTTCATATAAAATTCCCTCATTGAGAGCCTCAACTTCAAAACTGAAAGGTAAACAGCTTTTCTGTCCCTGGAATGCCTTCTGTGACACTGTTATGGCATAAAATAAATTACATATTCAACTGACTACAATTCTTTAAAAAGGAGTTGAGGTACTAATTAATATTTATTTAATATTTGACCATTAATTATACATAAGAGTAATTTGTGGAGTATGGCCATGTGATGTAGATTTTTCAGCGAATATTAAAATCTATAGACCTTCCTCTGTTCTTATTTGTACTACTGCAAGTAGGTTTACTTCCCAATTTGTGTTGCTGTCAGAGAAATGTAAAGCTAGTGGTGCTTACCATGCTGTGAAGGACGGTTTCCCTAAGTTAGCGTGAGCAGTGCTGGATCCACAGTCTCTCTTCAGTGGAAAGTAGAAGAACTCTGCCATGCAATATGACATGAAACAAGCCATTTTCTTCCACGGAAATCATTCCCATTGGCTTCAATGGAAACCAGACTGGTCTTGGGACGACAAGGGAATAGATGTATTTCCTTGTCTTAAAAAAATCACTTAACAACACTTTGCTGGCAGAGTAGTGTTGGATCAGCTACATGAAAGACAGGTGTTAAGTGGGAGACCTGTAATGAAGAAAGGGTAGAAGCTTACATAGTATTTATTTGGGTTTATTGTGCAAAGCCTCTCAGAAGTCTCTTTAAACCCAACACAGAAAAACAATGCTAAAGTTCATATATTTCACTAAGAATTCAGTGGGCTTTTTTGATTTGCTACATAAGTGCACTAGAAATTTGTTTTTTTTTAATTTAGTTTAAAAACATCTAGTGGAATTAAACTTAGTAGTAGTGTCTCTTCCTGCTACACATGCACATAGGAATGGGAAATGACTGTTCATGGATATACCAATGAACAGCAAGAGAGGTCTGGGACTTCCTTCTCATTTTTTGTCCCAAAAATCTGATTCCCAAAACTTGTTACCATGGGCCACTGCCAGACTTGGCAAATTTCACTCAGATTTTTTCTTTCTTGAATTCTTTTGGGTTGTCAAAAAACTTTGATTTTTCAACATTTCCAAATGTTTTGCTACCCCAACCAGGGCAGATGATCTGTTCTCTAGTGTGTGGGACCACCATCGTCTCTTCTGCCAAGTTCAGTTTTTTGTATCACCAAAACTCACTCATTGCCATAGAAGCACTCCACATACCAAGGTGACTAGGCAGTCTCCGGTGACAGCTGAAATGACTTGAAATACCTGAAATCTCGCCTTAGTAAGCCTTTGTTAATCTAATTTCCTCAGGCTTCAAAAAAGTTAAGGCACACTCACAAAAATGAAAATAAAAACCCTTGAATTTTATTTGTTCATGTGAAACATCACTTTCATGGTTGTTTGGAATTTTTTGTTGCCTATTTTTTCCCCCGCTTACTTTTGGTTTGTACCAGTTAGCTTTAGAGCAGCACATGAACATGGTAGATCACTTGGAGAAGTGAAGAAGAAGATCTGAAGGAGATCAGGAGCTACAGCCGAATATGATCTCCCTTTATCCATGTCAAAAACCAGCTAAACCAAATTACAGGCAACAAAACTAATAAAATTCCCTGAACATTCAGATTTTCCTTGGCTCCTTCATTTCATATCTTGTCTGCTGAGGTTGCAAGACATCTGGGGGACCGATGGCTTGATTTTCTGCCTGCAGAATGCGGAGCACACCTGCAGTGTTAAAAGAAAAGAAGTGTAGTAGGAGAAAGTGATATGTGCAAGTCTTTCCAATGTGTGAGCACTCTAATTCATACTGCAGCATTCAAAAATGATCCCACTGCATGGATGAATAATTTATCACATCTGAGTTTCTGTCATTTATAAGACTTATAAGAATATCCAGATTTATAATCATCCCAGTGTTCTGAAGGAATTCCAGTTTAAATAATTGTATTGTACCTATACTCTCCAGTTTTTTGATTTCAGTTGACGTACTGATTTTTACTTCCTTTTTCAATATGCTGTTAAGCCCCTTTCAAGGGCCATCCGAGAAGTAGTGGACCTTCAGTGGTATATAGGATTCCTTTTTTACAACATATATCTAGCTAGCTAGTTATTTAAGATCCTAGGGAAGGGCAGGCCTCTAAAAATACATTGATAACTTTTAATTAAAGCTTTGGTCATGGATGCAAATTATTATTGACCTCTGACTTTGAGGAGAGCAGGACTGGGCTTTAACTGTATTCCAGGCTGAAACAGTAAAAGCATTGCAATGAAGTCTCAAAATACACTTTCCTGAAATGCTAAAAAAGAATCTGACAATAAGACAATATTTTTTCTTGTATTTCCAGTGTGTTTTGTCTACAGTGTATCATTTCCAGTGTAAACACAAAGATCAAAAGCCAGACAACACTTGGGACTACGCACAAAAGCAACAGAGATACCAGAACAATACAGGAGTGGAGAGCTTGCCAGAGCAGGGAACAGGTTTGGAATTTTTTTCTTTTTCATGCAATAACTATCATAACTTGCTGAAAAAAGCAGATTATGGAGGATTTGGAGTTTCTCAAGAGCTCCCTGCTTTCCTTAGTCACCAGCGCTTTGCATCAATGAGTGCAGAAGACCTGTAGACCACACTCTGCCGCAGAGCTGCTGAGGGTCTGTGAGCACTCTCTGGCTAAATGAACTAGAGAAAAAGTCGAATCAAAAAAGGACAATCCAACCTTTCAATGCTTTAGTTCCTCAGTACAATTCATAAACAGTATATGCACTTAATGTTTCTGTGAATATATACTCATGAATATACAATTCAATGAGCGGATCCATTTCTCATCTTCTTTTTACATACTGGACTGGGGAGTTTCTTTCCTTTCCTGCCTTCTACGATGGATTTGCTATTATACGCTTGAATGCATGTATGTAACTTTGCGACATTGACATTTCTGTTCTCTTGTTCTCCTTCACTAATGGGTAAATGATTTTTGTGCTGCTCTCATTAGAGTAGGAACAGTGATTGCACTTCAGAACAAATGTTACAAGTGAAATAAACAGTGTCATTCTCATACCAAAGTGTATGTTTAAGATTAAGCTTCTATTTAATTACATTGGTGAATTGCATGCCTTTTGAGTTATGAGGCAGTGCTACAGGAAGCAGTTTTATAAACCTGATTTTGTAATTCCCATGCTCTCCTTCTTTAAGACTATGTAAACAGATAAGTGTACAAAGTGTCTACAGAGCCTTTATATAGATATTTAGGATCACAGGAATACATCTTACCTACCTACCTGTCTATAGATAGACTGGCTAGCAGATAGATAAATGTGTATGTGTGTACATGAACTGTCATAAAATGTATTCCTTGCCTAGAATATGGATCCCAAGAATTCAACAGCAGAGCCTCTGGAGATTGCTACCTTAAATTTGATGACCTCTACGCTAGCACTGAAAGTGTTTTAGGAGCTGTCTTGCCTGCCCTTCTATGCTTTATCCATTATTGCATATTAATACCCTGCAAGAGGTAGAGCTGGGAGGGAACAGATTTCTCCAGGCAGATATTTCTGTGTGATCTGTGAGGTGAGAAGGTGACCAAGCAGATTAGTCCTCACCACCCTGCCTTGTTAGCGGAGATGAAACACCCCATTGCTTGTATAAATGTGTTCGATGCTCTGTGCCCATATCATGCTGCAGGGTTCTGAAGCTCCATAATAGCATCTATCAGTAGGGGGAGGTCTAAGCCAAGCAGCCCTCGTGGAGAGCCTGGCAAGGAAGCGAAGAGAAGCAGCCACACAATGTGAGAGAGACGTGGCCGGAAAACCTTAAGCAAGTTTCTTAAAGAAAAAAAAAAAACAATGAAAGTGAGTAGATGCAAAGAGAGAGGCTGGGTAGCCAAAAAACAAAAGCAGCCAAAAAGCTAAATACATGCAGCTGAAGAACTTAAAAAATTCAAGAGGAAGACATGAGAGGTGGCCAGAACAGCATTAACAAAACAGACTCTCCCTTTCCCTTCCATGATCATCTTTCATTCCACTGCATCCTTTTCCTCGACTATTGGCTCCCCATCCTTTCCTCCTCCCTTCTCCTAGCCATTCTGGAGACTGGCAGCTTCAAAAAACTATCAGCTCAGCTTTGCACAGGAATAAGATCCTGATACGATGGCCAGACTAATGAATGAATTCAGGAAAAAGCTAATACAATAAACCAAGAACTAAGACACTTCTAAAAAATGGGGAGATTTTGCCATTCAGTATATATTTTTCTTTTCTTAAGGAAGGGACACTTGCAAATATTTGTGACAGAGTGTTGTGATTGTCTTGGCTTGTGAATGTGCTGTTGTATGTCCAAATTCTTGAATAGTCACTTTATGTACCTCGGACAACCTTCCTGAACAAAGTCAGATGAAATGTAATGCCTTGTAACCGTGCAGTGAGGAATGTGTCCTGATAGTCTTTCTGGTTGTGTGATGGCAAAAAGAGCAAGGAAGGCACTTTTGTTCATCTGTGACATTCGGAATTTTGTTTATTTGCTCTTATTGTTTGTTCTCACACATCCAGTTCAAAAAAGCAAGAGTTTTGATGTTGTAGAAAGTAGGTGAATAATAAAATGACATTTCCACAGTCAATTCAGTTCTAAAGAAACGCTTTCCAAATCTAGTGGAACAGATTCTGGCAGGTAAGAGGAATTACTGGCAGTGGATAAATGTTCCTGGAGGCATTGCTAGTGAAGACATTGATTTGAGTTGAAAATGCATCATCTTAGTAATTTCAGTTATGTTATTGTTTCTGTTGCAGTAGTGAGGAACAGGCTCTGTTGTGCTCTGCACCACACAAGAACAGAAGAAGATGCTTTTTCTGTCCCTGCAGATCACAGTCCAGGTAGTAGACTTGTGTAAAAAGCAAGGAAAGAACTCTGAGATAAAGAGAGAAATTTTGTTCCATGACTTCAAAATGAGTGTGGTATTGGGTTGCCCAGACATGCTGAATATTAGTGGCAGAGTTGAGAAATGAATGCAAGTCTCCAATACTGGCAGCCAGGCTCACTCTATTAACTAAAAATGTTTCATTCTTGTTGGGTTGTTCTTGGGTACTGGAAATGCTATTGGCCAAGAGCTTTCCAGGAATACAATAAGGGCAGACTAAACTCAAATACTGCATTTTATTTTATTTCTAAGGCCAATAGGAAAATGAGAAACTCCCTGTGCTGGTGAGCAGGTGGGTGGGTCACAGTCGGCAGCATCAGGGCTTTGAAAGTTTTGGGAACTGCAGAAGTCCAAGGGCTGTACTCTGCACGTGTGCAATGCTGACTCAAGTCTTTTTATCTGGAGTGATTACGATTCAAGTTTTTGCCTGTATTTTAGAGTCAGTACAAGTGTCAGTCTGGATCACCTGACTTCCAGGCTAACATTCCTTGGTATAGTCCAGTTGTGCTGGCATAGGTCCATCTGAAGTCTTTTGTGTGCCCTGATGAGTCTTTTGCAAGACTGCAAGTTCACTTTTTCTCACCTGTATCTAGCTCTTCCCAGCATTGCCTTACTGGTTCATCCACTCTATATCATCTGGGAAGTCTTCCATATTTTGTTCTTTTTCTTTGAAACCACATAGAATTTGCATGTATCGGTTTCAGAAGGAGTATCTTCCCTGATAATTGTTATACTGCAGTTTCAGATATATCCCTCTACAGCTAAACTAGTTTGGAAGTGTTCCAGAATCTGCTGTTGTGAGAAAATAAGGATATTTTCTGTCTTCTTTTCATGGATGTTCATTACTTGCAGACATAGAGCAGAGTAGTGATTAATTTGCCTTAATTTCTAATCCACAGTTTTACCAAGCTTTAGTTCTGACAGGTCTTTTCATTATTTCATTCTTTCACTCAGTGCATTTTGTAAACTTTTTTTTTTTTTTCCCCTGGGATTATGTGTTGTTCGGCAATTTCTGCTTTGGATAGGACAGACTCAGTCAATGCCTGTATTCTTCTGACTCAGCCCTGTGGGATGAGAGCTACTGCATCATGTGAAAGTTGAGGTCAGATCTTTGATGTACCCTTCCCTATAACAAGCTCCTGTAGTAGCCCACTGACAGCCTTGTGCCTGTTTGGACTTTCTGAAGCCATCAGGGTTGACACATGAGGCAGCTCATGGATGGACTGGAGATAAGCAAGCCAAAAACACAGCCTTGAAGCTAGAACAAACAGTCAGAACAGGCGAGTGTCTAAGTAAAGCTCTTGTGGCAGACCAGTGCCGTGCAAGGTGAACGCCTCTGTCAGGATGCAGACACTACTAGCTCCTGAATGAGATGTAAAACCAGATACACACCATTTATCGTTGTAGAGGTCACACAGGACCTTTTGCAAGAGTAAGGATTAAGGTCTCAGAATGCCTGCCAAGTGCAACTCTGGTAGTTGAATTTTGCCTATCTAAATTTTACAACAGTTTAATTTGGAAGACTTCACTTCCCCTTCCGCAAACACAGCTGTGTAGCGTTGCTGGTGCAAAACGTCTGCTGCCTTCCACCCAAAAGAGTGTTTCAGCACTGCTTGTACTGACCCACAAACATACAGCCTGTGAAGCACTTGGGGTGTATTCATGATTACATTTGAGATAAATGCATTATGGGCATTGTGTATGCATACATACACTCAAATATATGCCCAGACATATTCCTCCATGTATTTTTCTGCAGGCTCCTCTATACGGATTCTTCACGTATGAGTGCATGGAAGATAGCCTCATTGGGCCAAAATATACTTTCAGCCAGAAAGGTTTTTTTAACATATATAAAATATGTAAGAATATTTACCAAGATAATTCATTACATTATAACACAAAAATTAGCATGGAAAGCCACAACTCTATTTTTAATATTTTATTTTTTCAACTAATAGTTGGTATTGCCAGGAATAGCAAAGTATTAATCAGTGTTAAATCATGATAATAGGCAATATCACCACAGGGCTTGAGCGTTAAATGCATGAGGTATTAAACAATCCCCAAGCACTGCAGCATGAGCTGAGAACAAGATTATAAATTGTAAGTCAATTGATTAGTCTTTAGTGGATCTAACTGTGGTCTGGACAGAATGCATTTAAAGTGGCTCACGTATGTATTAATGATAATTATGATTTACTTCAGTGTAGCAGTTTTCATCACAAAGGTTCCCACAGTGCTTTACGTTTCACAGTACGGTGTTGCTGACACGCAGCCATCCCCACAGTAGACGACAGAAAATGAACAGCATAAAACCTAGCAGTGAGTAAATGGGAAACTTTGGTCCATGACACTGGGACAGGCTCAGGCGCTCATGAAAAGCAGCATGGGTGTTTTAATTTTCACACGAGCTCTGGGTTTTTAAGGGCACACCTTAAAGACCCCTGTTCAATTAACTGCCTAGTAGTAAAACACAGCTACCACAGAAGGATGAAGAGCTCTCTCTGCTCTGCCAATGTTCAAACCTTCTGGTTCCAGGATGTCTGTTCCGACCTCAGGTTTAGACCACTAAAGTTATCCCCTCTGGCAGTAACTACGTTGAACTGAAGCAGGCAGCTGAAGCAGTGACATTGCAATCTTACCTTGTTTCGTGCTAGAAAATCTCAGTTCAAGAAATCATATTTATTTCAGCAACCATTTTTATTCCAGTGGTGCATCATTCTACAGGCGATTGGTGTAAGAGAGAGAAAATACCCTAGAAAATCAGAGCTCAGCACTTTTGGGAATGAATGAAGTTTCATTTTTCTAGTGTACCCTAACAGTGAAGTGAAATCTTTCCTATACTCACCTAGGAAGTATTTCAAGATGGCTAATTTTGATGTTATTGATTTTTTTTTCCAAGAAATACCATATAAGAAAAATAGACACTTTTTAATAAAATCATATATAAAAACCAGAAAAAATCCTTTGAACTCCAGTCACTGTTTAGCATATGCTCATTTCTTGCACGTAATACTAATTTTTGCTTTTCTGTACTATGCCTTTTTATTTTTAACTCACTCATAACTTCCCTTTTCAAATTTCTGCCTGCTGGTACCTTGCTTTATTACATATCCTTTTAGGATACATTTTAAAGAACAGGTATTCTAAACTTTGCTGATGGCAGCAACCTTCCCTCACCGAAGTGCCCTCAAAATGATGTTACTTATTTGAGGGATAGATTATAAAATAATGTTTTAGTGATTATGTTGGAAAGTGCCTGAAGAGACTTTATTATAAAATGCTATACAGCTTTTATCTGCATTTATGGTACCAAATAAAGAACATTCAGAGCGGCAATCAGCAAAACCAACAATAAATAAATAGCAATGTGATACGTGAGAAACAACAGCTTAGAGGTGAGTAAATCACGTCTTAACAGCTGTTTAATAGTGGCTGGATTTGCTGGCTTCTGTCTAAGATATCACACTGAAGGCTACAACGGAAACAATTATATTACAGAAATTATATATTTTGTGGTGTATTATAGCACAGAAACTGTTATATTTTGATATGTATGACAGTATTTCATAAAGTATGATTTAAATAAGGTGTTCTTCCTGGTTTTCCATTGGCATTGAATATCTGCAACTGCTACTAACTGGGAATTGGCTTCAGATTTCAACAACTGTTCAGTTTTGAACAAGGGACTGCAGAGGCAGATTTGCTCTTGCACATCAAATTTATCCCTAATAACTCCTTTATGAAGTGTTACCATTGAGAAAGTATGGTAACTATCGGTCACTATTCTCAGGGCCATTGCTCTATGACTTTCATTTTCAATCTCATGCTTTTAACTGCATTTAAGTTGATAAAACTTGTAATTATAATGATACTTCTAAGGACAAACACAAAATAAGTACATTAAAGACACTGACCCTGAATTAAGTTTGCTTCTCATGCTTTTTCTGTGAACTGACTTCCTATCTCCTATCTTGGAAAATATGAAGTTACATGGAAAAGTTTCCCATGTTAGAAAACTTTCCCATTTACTTTTAGCATGTTGTCTAAAACAACATGGGATCCTTTGCTATACAGAGGACAATGACTTTTATTTCTTACAGTTTAAACGGGTACTTTCGCAACTATGATAACATCCCTTTCTAGTACTATAGAAATTCATAATTTTCTAATGTTCTTCCTAAGTTCTTAATTGGATTGCACAACATTTTCAGGCTATTATCCACTTTTGTTTCTTGTGTCTTGCACTGGTTGAAGAAATTGGTTGATGTATAAATTATACACATTTGATTAGCTTCTTTGTGTGTGTTAGTTATGGGGAAGCCCACAATATTTGTTTTCTGCAAATGCTCCAAAGTTCTCTGTGTGTTCATGAAAACATCTATGCATCTTGGAATTTTCATGACCTTTCACAATGGTGTCTGTGACATGCCATTTGCTATGACACTGTTCAAAAAGTTCCAAGCATCCAGTCAAGAAGCAGAAATGATACCTCAGGACCTGTCACATGCCACAGATCACAAATACAGTTTGGGAGCTGCCTGAAAATAGGGTTGAGTAATTACAAACCATAAATCCACTTGAGAAAAATCAGGGACAGATCACTCCCAACTCTTCCCCAAATAGCCTAAATGCATTAGATTTTCACTTCCACAATTGCAGTTTGAACAGTCTTAATGGCTGTGAAGCTGATGACTATTTTCAGTTCCCCAGTAGAAAATAATTGTATAGTTAGTTAGTTACCTCTGCTGGATCAAGCTGAATTCTGAATTTTATTCTTTCTTGCAGTGCTTTATTCTCCAATAAATACTAAAGAGCCAGGTTCGTATATGGTATGAGGAAAAGGAAAACCGTATGGGCTTAATCGCTCAGTACTGGCTGAGAAAAACAGTCCATGATGGCATTGGCTCAGCAAACAAATCCATGCACCCTCAGCCCTCCAGCCAAATGAGCAGACTTCCTTTGTTGTTATAAATGCTGGCGAGCCCAGCAGATCTGTGTGGTTGTGAAGCAAAAGAATAATACCCATATACTATATTTCCAAATACCTGGGCATCATCCTTAAATTCTCATGTAATCTTTCAGTATTAAAAATGGCTTTGCCCCGACACTTGATGGCTCTTAATGAGTATGAGCCGAGCACACTCAGGGCCTGCTAAGTGAAAACGTATTCAACATAAAATCGGCTAACCTCCCTACCTCACACTCTGCCGTCTTTTATCTCTTTGAAGCTGGTCTGTTCCAATTTTATATTCCTTACCCAGGACTTTGTCTATCATTGCCTCCAAGTCTGCATTCTAAACGTACTGATGACTTCATCTCTCCTCACATCCACTTTTCCTCATTCACAGTCCCTTTTGCAGTCTACACCTTTTAATAGCCAATCCCATTTACCCCATTGCAGCTCTCTCTGGGACTGATTCTGTGCAGTGGTTTTTTATTGTTCTCTGTCCTCAGAACCATAGAAATCTGAGATGGAAAAGACTGATGAGGTCATCTTGTCCATTCCCCTTGCCAATGCTGAATTGTTTCCTACAGTCTAATTTTAAAATTACTCATTCAGCTGGGCTTCCACCTCTTCTCTTAGATTATTGCACAGCATTAGGCTGTATATCACACCATTAGGAAGTTTTTCCTGACAGTTGTCTTGAATTTTCCTTCCTGTGCTTTTGCTCCGTAGTTCATAGCTATGTTCCTTTGGGACACTCCAAACAATACATTTCACTTTTTAGAACAGATATCCTTCAAAACCCACCTATTGCTCTACTTTTAAAAACTTCATTAGATAGTATCAGTTATCTTCCCCACCCACAACACTGTACAGTGACATATCTGATTATCTTTTTTTCCTCGTGCTCTGCAAGGAAGGTGATGATTCCCCTGTGTTCCAGCTCGTATGATGGCAGGTGCAGTACGGGGACAAGAACTCAGGTCTCTTCTTCCCTGGCCTTGTCACAGTCACACTGCCTTTCATGGTCTGGAGACAGGCATGTTTTCTGTCATATTTATGTGGTTAGAACAAAAGTTTTGCAACAGTTAAGCCTTTTGCTGCATCTACTCCTGCTTTTGGTATATATGTTTACCTGCGTAGCTCAAACTGAAGTACAGCACAGGCTCCTGTAGCTGATTTAGTTGGAGTGGGATACAGACTTTCTATTCTAACCCTCCTTCACCAACACTCATGCTGCTATCAAAATTTTGACAATGTCAATTAATTCTACTTATACCTTTCACATATCCAGACAAAATGTTGATGTTCTCCACCAGAAATGACCTTTTGGGAAAAGCCTGAATACAGACATACTCACTGCTTTGAATCAGAGAGGCTTAGAATTATTTTGGTGATCTCCTCTGAACGTGTTGCATTTGAGGGACCCTGAGCTTTTTTCACATTTTCATACCCAATTATCAAGTGTCCTGAACAAGCACATTTTAGCTGTGACTTTTCAGAAGGACTTTGCACCTCTTTGGATATATAAATGAGTGGCCAAGCTGTCAAGCAAGCTCAGCTGCTGGGGTTGAGGTTTTGTAAAAGTACAGCCCATTATTTAGAGATCTAGAAAATGTTTTCAAAATCTGGCTTCTGCAGTGGAAACAAAGCTCTTGGAAATTTGTCCATGAGCAACTTTGACGATTTGTTCCCCCACTGTGTGTGCTGAGGACTTCTGGCCATGAATGAACTTATACATGACTTTTAAGTCATCCTGAGTTCATCTTCATGTCTGCCTGTCAGCTTTTGTCAGCCTGTTACAGACTGAACCTAGCACGGCCTCAGAAAAGTTAATGAACCTGGTGCCTACAACTATATAAATAGACGTCATAAGAATTGAGGGCACATGTTGGCAAAAACAATCACCTGCTGTTCACAAGAATTTGAGAATCTCTTGGATTGTTTTAACCAAATAAATATTTTTTGGGAAGAGCTTTTCTTAACCAGTTCTAAATCTGACAATTAGCTCGGTAGGGTTGGCTCCACAAAGTCCTGTGGAGCATCAGCGATCTGGTCAGAATAGAAATAGACTGGCCATGAATAGTTTCTGTAGGAGGCAAATGAGAGGGATGATTTAGATGAGCTCACCACTTAAGAAGCATATGGGCAGGCTGGGAAGTACATACGCAGTATGGGCATGGCTCACTGGGATGCAATTACAGCAGGATATAAGATGTGGCAAGTGGAAGTATAGTTATAGCAGAACTAAGAGGTAGGGGACTTTCTCCCCCTCCACAAAAAGTCAACACTCACCGCTCTGCTTGAGATTCATACACATGGAGATATGTGTAGTGCCCTGACTCTGTTTTCTCAATCACTGCTTCTGCAGCTTACGGAGGGTTGTTCTTGGCAGTCCCTTTCTTGCCCCTTTCCCTGCACTCTCGCTTTCACTGCAACTGTAATTGTTCATGCTTTCTCAAAGTACCTGGGGAGACCGCAGAGGAATCAGACCTCTGAACTGTGCACCCAGGTTGCTTGCAATTCCTCTCTTTTCAAGTGCAATTACCCGAGCTCTGCGTTTTTCCTCTGCTTTGCTCTCTGTGCTGTCAGGAGCGGTGTATTTATTCTGTGCGGAGCAAGGCACCCCTCCGAGGCTCTGATCCCTGCCAAACTGAAATGGCTGACATAATGGTAGGATGTTTCCCTCTCTCCATTCCCAGGTGCATAAGCTGATGTTGTCTGTCTCCATGTTATCTCTCTCTATAGTATAGTAAGCTGCTATACTGGGAGACCTCAACTTTCAAAAAAAACTATCGTACTATACATTGTTTGCAGTTATCTGTCCATGGATTTTATTATTAGAGAACAATGAAACATTCTCCACGGGTGCAAGGGGACCATTTTTAGCTAGAGTGCTACTTCTGGAAAAATGAATTATGTTTCAGATCCAAGTGTCTTCAGCTAACCTATGTGATGCAAAGTTTCTGAGCCAAGGATCATCTCTTAGAAACATCACGAAAATCTGGTCTTTCCCTAAAGAAAAAGAAACAACTTCCTAGCAAGGCTCCTGACAGGGTTCCTCCTGAAACAAACTCAAAGAACATTTTCTTCCTTCACCTCCAGTATTTCTGGCCACTTGCACTGGATGGCTTAATGCTGAGTGATAAGCATTGTAGGAGATCCCACAAATATTTCCAGAATTCATTCATGCTGTTGGTTGACAGCATTAATTTTGCTGCAAATTCTGCCTCAGCTTGCTGTTTTCAGCAGAGATGTCTTTTCTGCTATTTTAATGTCTCTTCTGTACATCAAGTGATTATATTTAGGTTAACATTTCTTAAATATGCAGACTCTTTTCTTTCCTTTCTTCCTCCCTTTTTCTATGACCACCTCCCAGAATAAAACTTCCTCATCTTTTTCTTTCTCCCATCCAGTTTCAGAATTACTGGCCTATATTGTAAGAATATGTTCCTGAAATAAGAGGGGAAATGCATTAACAAAATATGCTCTGTCACATATTTGCTATGCACACTTTGTTTTTCTAGCTTGACTGGAGTAACTTGTGGGTCAGGAAAAGGTAGCTTAAAAGCATAAAGTGGAGTAACGTGGATTAATGGATAGAAGGTGAGCAGTGGGGACCTACATTCTAATTTGACTGTCTCCATTACATCAGTTAAAATCAGGTGACTTCTTTTTCTTTTCATTTTGCACTTTTGAAATATTTCTTACCTCCCTTAGAAAGGGAGTGACTATTAGCTGGCTAGCCAGGAGTTGGCCATGAAGCCCTGCAGGTGCTGGGATTCACTAGCTAGAGCAGAAATGCTGGAAACTGGGTGCATCACACTGAGCCAGTGCTTTTAATGCTGATCACAGCTGTGGAGACAGAACTGAGCTTTACTCCCAGGAAGGCATCTGATGAAGGTTCCACTGGTTTATACACTTGTATAGGGTCAGTCAAGTCTGGGAAGTACTCCATAGATACATTTTGGCAACAGGTCTCCTCAGGGTGCCTGCGCTGGCTCTCTGATTTGTGGTGGAAGGTGCTCAGTTACGCCTGGAAAAGGTTATTTCATATGGGATGGCTACAAGGGCTTTTGCAGAAAGATGTGAGCTTGTCCTGACTGTACTTCTGAGTACAAGTAAAGCTTATCAGTGCAATCTCAATCTGCCTCCATGCCACCTGCCTGTCTGCAGGGCCTGCAGGCTCCATACCAATGGGATTTACAGGGTCTGTGTCACCTTCAAATACAGGCAGAGAGGAAGAGCTCACATCTGCTCAGAGCATTTTCAGAGCCTGCTCGCATTGACTTGCTAAACACTGTGTGGCCACCCTTCAGACGTTGAGGCTGATCCTGCTCATGCACCCTCCTTCCCATCCTGAGTGTTTCACAACTGACGAATGCCTGCCAGTGTCTTTGCTTTTTGGATGACCGAGGCAAAGCACTTGAAAAGGGCTTGGTTTTCAGAAAGGGCTGAACATCTGCACTCAGGCTTATGCCCTATCCTGGCTTTCTGAAGCTGGAACGCGTAAAATCACTCATCGTTTTTGAGGAAAAGCCATCCTGATGGGAGTGGGTCAAAGCTGCATGGCTGCACGTACTTCAGAAACAAAAACAAAGGAAGAGGCAGTGCCTCAGATTCAACCCAGGCATCCTAGCAACATCCTTTAAATGCACATGGGTCAGGTCCAGCCTCACCAGGACACACAAACACATGACCTTGTCCACTTCTCGGTGCTCCCAGGAGTCTTGCTGTACGAAATACCCTTCAGGTGCAGAGCACAGGGACTCTTCAGCTCCGAATTATTGCTTCTGCAGATGCAAGGACTTTTCTTTCTGAAATATATGCAGATTTAGTGCCCAGTGCCCACCTACTGAATTTCCAGGCTTTGGTTTCCAGGTTTCCTCACCCAGTAAGGGAATCCAGTAGTAATTTATGCAGCAGGCCCAAGGCCTGGCTCATAATCTGGACTGTCCGTGCCAATGCAGTTGCAAAATTTTTTCACAGTAAAATATTTAATGGGTCTGAGTATAGATGTGAAACCTTACAGAGTGCTATTCTGGAATGCATTTGCTGTATTTTCATTCACATTTGTTGTTTCTTATATTTCTTTTGCATGTCTAATGTTGCAGAATACAGTTAAATTTAGTTGTTTATTCCCTGAACCCCAGCATCTTTGCAGTATAAGGCTACACTAAGATTAATGCAAGACACTGGAGTGAAGACTAAATACCAATTTTAGAGACACATGAGCAATCTGGCTTGTTGCCAGTCACAAGGATAATGAAATTTCTACAACTTCTGACAAAGCCCTTGCTTTAGGAAGGAGCTGGGGACACGGTAGCACATGTGTAGAGTGGATTTGAAGAAGATGATGGGGAATTTGAGTGGCTGTTTTGGGGAACTGCAAGGGCAGTCATAGAGGATATGAGAATACAGCTAAGGTTATCACAGCAGGCGATACAGGATAAAAACCCACAGGAAACAAGGTTTCATTAGCTCTGCTGCTTGCAGAACAACTTGTTTTAATTAAGCTTCCCTTCTATTTCTAAGGGGAAAACAGAGGAAGAATAAAAAGAGGAAAGGGAAAAACCTGAAAAAATAAAATAAAAATCATGAAACAAGATTTTCAAATATTTGGGGTTTTTTTCTTACTCTGTTTTAGTTGGGTTGGTTTTTTTTTGGTCAAGTACTGTACCACTCCCTTTCACCTTAGAAACATCATTAATTACATAAATATTCTTTTTTTATTAAAAAATTTTCTAGAAGTTGTCTTTGTGACCTACTTGTTGCTCCCTCTTGTTATTGCTAGGAATTTTTTATAAAAGTTTCTGTAGTAGAAACTCATGGTCGTGTCTGATAAGCAAGAAGTCTAGAGGTAAAGTCTTTTGCCTTTTGAACTCTGAAGATTTTCCTATCTATCTCAGTGGGACCAGAATTTCAGTCTATGTCTGTAAGAAAGTGTATCTTTTGTGGTATCTTTCTTATAAATTTTGTGTCATAGCATTACATGGTGATGAAACTCTTCTGGTCTGCATTATTGTTTGCTCTTTGGATGTGGGAGATTGTGCTACTGTGAGGTGGACAAGTGTTCAGTCACGTCTGGGTCACTGAAACAGGTGAAGGATCTGGTCCAGAGGGAAGCACAGGCACTGTGTAGTGCTCACCAATGTCAGGGGCATCCTTGGAGGGTGGCTGTGACAGCACCTGGCCAGTCCACATCAAAGCCGACCAGGCCTCTTGGAAGCCAGGGAGGGACAGCCATCAGCCTGCGGACATGACACCTTTGAGGAGCTGAAATTTTACCCTGGCTTGCAGGGTTTCATTGCCTTGCAATGATATTGCCTCGCAAAGAAAATGATTTGCTTGTCTTGCACAATTTCAGATGCTCCACTTGTACTCACGATATCCCAGGGTTTGATTGACTGTGCCGCGGTGGAGCTGCAGCCCCGTGGCTGGGCTGAGAGCGCAGGAGCTCTGACCCCACAGGAGCTTTGGGAAAGGCAGCTATTTCCTTTGGTTTAAAGTGGGTGTACAAACACCTCACTCGCAGTGGTTAGACAAGGTTAACATAGTAATACCTGTCCGTGACTTGGAGTTACTTGGGTCAGAGGCACAGCCAAGAGAAAAGTGAGCAACAGAAAACTACAAAGTCCGTTCTTGTTTCTCAAACAACATTCACCTTGTTCAAGAAAAGTGGAAGAAAAAGCAAGCAAACAAGAACAAGAAAACAAGCAAAGAAGCAAACAAGCAACATAACCAAGAAAGAAAGAAGGAGAAAGAAAGAAGGAAAAAGAATGAAGGAAAAATGGAAAAAAAAAAAAAGCTTTGTACTGTAAGGAGCAACAAAACCATAAAATATGTAATAAACCCACATGGAAAAAGAATATAGTTGACTTCCTGCATCTCTCTGAGTTATGTTTCAGTAAATGTACAGCACGCATACTGTGTTTAAAGCAGATTTGACAACATATAAAACATTAAAAATATTATGACATTGGCCAATGTTTATAATGTATATTTCCACATATAAAATATATTATGTCATGTCATTGGTTTTAAGAAGCATGGAAATTGGCCATGTCATAATATTTTAGAGCTATTTTATACCTCGTCAGAGCTATTTTAAATATACGTGCTCAGCATTTTATGAAACTTCCAACACATGGACATACGGAAAATATATTCTGGGTCCACAGGAGACCAGAATTTCAAGTGTAAAGTTTAGCTAATACACAACTTCTAACACAAGAAACCTTTTCTTTTTGGTATATTTCTTGAGATCAATGTATTCACCTTATTTTGTATAGATTTACATCAGTGGTGCTCAGCCTTTAACAAATGCAAGTTGCATTTGACCTGATCATGCAGTTTTAATGTAGGTGAAATGTTCATTGAAGTGTTGCAGAACAGGACCATCAGGCAACACACACAGCTACAGAAAGCCTCACAAAAAGAAACTATGTTCAGCTGATGAATAACCTCCGTTACCACTAGTTATTTGCACTTCCCACTGGAACATTTCAGTGCTAGACCTCAAAGCTCACTACCAGCACAGCTCAGGGACATTCGGAAGTCACTCTTGGAAGTGGGTGAGGACAGGCTGGGCTAAAATGGGTTAGGTATTTTGTCTGTGTGAAAACTGAAATGTTAAGGGAGCTGAAAGGTTAAAGCACTTGCTGAGGACCAGAGGGAAGTTCTGGCATTTTCTGGAAACAAGAACTTGATTCCCAGTCCTACGATTTAGCAACAAGACCACCCTTGCCTCTCCAAATTTCTTGGGGAATGAAGGCAACAGTTCTGCCAGCAGATTAACTCTAAGCTATGTTATTAAAGTCTGTATTTTCAAATATTACTGCAACCTTAATATGAATAAAACCACATTTTTTCTTATCTTTTACCTTCTACCTTTTATTTTTCCTCCAAGTTCAAACTCTGATGCTGGAGACTTTGCATGACATGCCATACAACCTCCACGTGGCATCGTGGAGTGTTACCATGTCTTAAGGAGCACATTTAGTTTGCTTGCACTTACTGGCATCTGTGTGGGGTCACACACACATAGTACTGGGGATTCTTTGTTTTGGGTTGGTTTTTTTTTTGCATTTCTTACTTCATACATTAGCAGAAAGTGACTGGAGACAGGTAATTTCTTCCAAGGACGCTATATAACTTATCTCTCAAGGTCTTTAGAGGAAACTGAGAAGCAGCAGGTGTGCCACTTAAACGGGTAATATATATGGCATCACCAAGCATTATAGGATAATTGTAATTACAGGTATCACTGTGAATAAGGGAGGGTAGAGTTGGGGGCAGAAGCCTGCTTTTGGTTTAGCAGCACCACAGTGCTACCTATGCTGCTGTGGGGCCACGTGACCCTGCGCTAATTAGCTACTTATATATTACTTCTCTTTTTGGCTCCTGAATGTTGGTTGGCAATTCCTTCAGCTAAATATATGCCTAATTGAAACAACAGCAGTGCTTTAAAAATAAAAAATCATTCTGGAGAGTATTTAAAAACCACCTATGTTCTGTAAATAAGGTTGCCCCACTGCCTCAGTTAGATTTGGCTTTTTATTTTTATTTTGCTGGCTGATAGGGAAAGTTATTTCAGCACTTCCAGTAACACTGGGCTTCTGGCTCTGTCCAACTGGTTTAATTTAGATTTCCATTATTTGTTTGACTGATTTATCTGAAATATTTTAAGGAGTAGCATGAAGACATTGTTTTTCCGGAGCAAGTTATTGCTTTCACATATGCTTCATGTCAAGGTTTGGGTTTTAGTGGAGGGTTTTCTTTTGAGGGGACTGGAGCAAGTGAGGGAAATTTTGGGCAGCATATGCATCATGGTCTTTTCTTGCTTGGGTGTTTGTTTGTCATTCATTCCATGTCTTTTCCAAGAAATACAGACTTATTATATGGGAAAAGAGCAACTGCTTCAAAGTCCTAAATATTCAAGATAAACACAGAAAGACAAAAGTTCTTTAGTTTCGTAGGGGCTAAGAGGACCATATTGTCTCCTGCTGAGGAAATAGGAAGAAAGGAAACGACCTAAACAGTGAAACCTATTGCCAAATAGGGAAAACAATTTGAAAGCATGGTATGTATTTGCAATTAAAAACAAAGACTCCAATTCTTTCCCTCTATGGACAAATCCTTGGTTAGAGACAGGAATTTAAAGCAAGCACTTTGCTTATTTCTTAGGAAAACATGACCAACAAAGTGGGAGTTTTACAGGTCTTGATATCCAGAAGATGTCAGTCTCATGCCCCATTTGTTACAGTAGAAGCATTAAGGTTAAGTTTAAAACTTAAAGTACCGTAGTCAAAGGAGGTACACACAAGAGAGCAATCACTGGAAGAAAGTTAAAGCAACAGACAAAAGATGGGTCATAAGGAAACATTAAGCAATTTGTATAGAGAGAGGTCATTTATTGAACTGTGTCCAGCTGTTTAAGGGAAGCAACAGGACCATCACCACATGTTTTGAAATGTGTATATAGCAGAAGTGGGTCTGGGACTGGTTCTGGAATTGTCCCGTTTAACTCTTCCTTGTGAGAGAACTGCTGTTGACTTTACCGTGCAGAGTGGCTGGTGTATGCTTTCCCCACATTAAACAAAAGTCAAGAGAGAACGTTTATGGTGAGTGAACAGAAACACAAGGAGTGCAAACACAAAACCATATTTAAGAGGTACTCTAGCTCCAGGTCAATGCCCAGTTTTATAGCTTTATAGAGTATGTTTTTGCATTAGACCTTGAAGGAGAGGAAGACTTCAAATACACTATGCCAAGACTAGGATGTAAAGTACCACAAACCAACCATTGCACTGTTCCTCAATGTCCATATGGACCACATGTAAGAAAGAAAAAGGATGGTGAGGATGTGTGTGCTGTACAGCAGGACACGATCTTGCAACCTTCCTCATCCAGACTGACCCCACTCGTTCTCCAGATGGTCTTCCTGTTGGTGCAGGAGCCATGAGCTCCTGTCGGATTAAAACCAGATTGTTGCATTTGAGGAACAGGTCACTCAACCTCAATGAGGACCAAAAGCTTTCCCTGCTTCAGCGCTGAGCAGAGAGGGGAATACTTTCTGCACAGATCCTGTGTTGCAGTTCTTCTGTTCTGCCTGCATCCCTATCTCCTTCTTGAATGCTATTTCTTACCTGGAAGAGTCAGCAGGTTCAGGTCTGAGAGGATCTGGTCATTAGCAGGAATGTTCAGCAGCACTGCGGAAAGGACATGAAATACCTGGCACAGTCCCATATACACACAGCCTGGAACATTTAATGGCACTCAAGGGATAAAATGACCAAACTGTAAACCCTTTCCCCCCACCCTCCTTCCTTTTTCATTTTTTATAAATGCACTTTTGAACATGCAGTGCATAGATACTTTCTACCTTCCTTTGTCCCTCTGTTCCTCACTTGTGACTCCTTGGGGTCCAATTGAAAAAAAATTGTTCTGCACCATTTACTAAGGTTTTTGGCAGGATTTTTCTAGGAAAGAGTGAGGAATGTGCTGTTTCTACATCAGTTCACCCACAGGTAGCTCCTTGTGCACTGCACACACTTCAGGGATTAAAAATGCCAGGATTCCCAGTTTGTTTGCTCTGAAAAGATGGCATGCACATTTTCTGTCTCTGTCTCACACATACTCATACACACACATCCATGTACACGCACATACACAAACTCATTAGTGACAATTACTGGTGACATGCCTGTCAATGCCACTGCAGTGTCAGTGACATCCTGCAAAGTTTAGATTAATAATAAACAAATTATTGATCTGAAAGGCAAACAGCCATTTTTCTGTTTCCCAGGTGTAGCTGGTAAATTAACATACAATAAATTTCAGAATCTGAAGGTTACTGATTAAATGACTGTTTACGTATTATATATATAAGTAACTGTTTACATATTATATATATAACTGACTTCTTATCTTCATGCCTGTCTGGGCCTGGTGAACATTAGGAAATATATAAATTGTTAGCAAAGTGATGAAGAAGAATACCAAAAGATGAAGGGTGTTGGTGCTTATTGTAAATATGTCAGGGGTCAGCTGTATTTCCATCTGATGGCACTAAGAAATTGTTTCTGACACAGCACAATGTACAAGACTGATGTGATTTAGTTAATCTAGCAATTTATGTGTTTACCATATCTACAGGTTTTTTGGGTTAACTTGAAAATTTGTCGTAAAAGGAATACTTTACAGTCTTAGCCCCAGTAACACTTCTGTATAATGTCCTTTGCATTTTTGTTGGCTTGCTGACATCAGCGTTTTAATACTTAATATCCTGTGAACATTTCTGTGTTTTATAGTTCTGTATGTACTGGAATAAGGAGGGAAGAGAGGACCTAGGCTCTCTAATAAGGAAACACACATTATTCTTTACTGATATGTTTTTGTTCTCTGCTAATCATTTTTTTTCCTTTTCACATAAGCCTGAGGAAGAACTGCTGTTGGAACAGAAAAGGGCAGATGGTAATGTGTATGTGAAGTGTGGTTGTAATTGCTTTATTACCTAGGCTCTGCATAAGGCTTGTTTATGTGAAAGGAAGAGTATAATTCCTCTGGGTTACTAGGAAAAATCCCAGGCCTGTAACTGATTTCTCCTGAGAGCTACTGAATTCTTTGACTCTATCCCTTTGCCAGGTTGTGCCTTTTAAACGCCACCTCTAAATAAATAATATAAAAAAAGTCTTGGAAAGAAATTCTATTTCAAAGATGAGGCCTCGCCTCCTTGTTAAACCAGGGCAAGGGAGGAAGAAACACACGAGCGGGTGGTCTAAAACCCAACAGCTCTCAGAGGCAGCTTGGCAGAGCTGCACCACTCACCAACACCAGGACCTCACCGTGGCTGAGCAGGTCCTGCCCGCTGGACCCTCCCTGCAGCTCACACTCTTTGTGCTGCAAATGCTCACTCTGGGAATGTCATCTAAGCTGTTTTGGTGGTGATGAGGGCAGTAAGGAAGGGGAAGATGTGTCTACCTCCAAGACCTCTGGTTACTGTCAGCCCAACTTAAAAAGCAACAAAGAAAACCTGAAAAAGAGGAAATAGCTGTAGCTTGTTTATAACACAGCATTAAAATATTGTCTTTGAAACATCCAAGGCTGAAAGCATAGAATATTGTATGGATGAAATGGGAAACATATTTCTTGAAGTGATTTTTGAAAGACTTAGCAGTTCTCATGTATTAATTCCAGGTATAAATGGAGCAGGTTTTAAAGCCATGACTTTTCAAAGTTACACATACAGATCAATATCCTCCCTAACTTACTTCAGGCTGAGATGATTTGGAGAAGATAGGGAAGAAACTCTTCATAAACATGTTTTGACCATATTGGTGATGCACCGTGGCAGGCAGCTGCAATACTGCAGAATTGGGACCAAGGGAACACAGTCAGTCCCAAAGGCACTCAATTCCTCCTATCTCACTGTATGCTGGAGCATCTACCCTGATTGTATGCCTGTTCAGATGGTTTGATGAAATCTTACTGTCCTCGCTGGAAAGGCTCCCGCTGGCTCCGGTGGCCTTTGGAGCACTTGCACAGGAGGTAGCCACGAGAATCCTTCTGTGTCAGCGTGCTCCAAGCCCCGACGAAGCTGAAGCGGTGATGAGCCTTTACCCTGATGCTTGCAGAGGAAGTCCGTGAAGAAATCTCCTTTAAGAACAAAAGCAAACAAAGCCCTTGCTAGATGCTGCTTATAATATGAAAAATTTGGAAAGGGCTTGTTCCATATTTATGGCATTTCTAAAAATAGATGATATGGCTTAAATATTATACTGTTCCCCAGTTCAGAGAAAGCAAAATCTTTCCTCTGGGGTATAAATATTTCCAAAGTGGACGACTGTTAAAATTCAGAACCCCCCCCCCAAATAGTTTATAAAAAGCATGCTGACATTGTAAAAAATTAATAGCATGCTTGGAACCTTTTGAGTTTCCAAAATGGTCAGTTCAACAGAAAAAACTGGCACTTTCTTATTATAAAATTGAGTTGCCTGTCTTAGGTTTTTCCTAATGAAAGAATATTTGGAGAGAATAAAGCTCACATTGAGTGTTCACAGCCCATCTCCCCCTCAGTGTGTAATTTAACCACCCAACCCTGTGGCCTGGAACACTTTCGATTACAACTTTAACAGTTATTTTGGAAAAAATTGGTAGCCAAATATTCAACCTTTAGAATATTATGCATGAGAGTTTTTCTTCTCTTAAATGTCACAGGAAATCATGATGACTCTGTGTGTGTGTGAGTGTGTGTGTGTGCCTAAGCAAAATAAATTTACTATTTCATGCTACTGGATTCCATTAGTCGAAACCTTGACAGCTATAGCCCTGGGAGGGGCAAGGAAGTTGCGCCAAATTCTCGGTCACTCTAAAATAGGTCATATTAATGCTGCTTTAAAGATCATCTCTATAAATAGTCAGAAAATCAAGTGTTGGGTAGTACTAGGCTCACCCTGGCCTGGGTTCCATTACTCCAAGTAAAGAAGACATATTTATATAGTGGGGTTGCCCTTAAGGATGTGTGGAAAAAAAAAAAGGAATGCTAGTAGTATTATACAGAAGTCATTTAATTCTGTTGTGCTCACAGTTAGGCTGAGTAGAAATCACTGGTAAAATAACAACTGTACATTATTAGCTTTCAAGAGCTGAGATTGCCCACAACTGTTTAATGTTTTATTATTTTCTTGAATAATCGACAAATATTTCAGCACTAATTAGGACCAGGATTAGGTCTTTCAGTGAAGTGAGCTGGAGCTCGCTATCAGCTTACAAATAGATGGGTTTGAAAAAAAAATCTATTTGGTTCAATTTTTGCCCCTGTCCTCAAAGAAAAAAATCAGAGCTTTCAGAGGCTGCTTTTTATTTCCCCAGCTTATATAGCTAGACTTGCAGAACTTAAATGGTTTGTGTATCTATCTTACCTCAAATCCTAGGTAAAATGAAAGGTCTGTTTTAATGTTTGAAGTGCATTTTGATGGTTGTAAAAGGAATCAGATGCTGGTCATTAGAGACCTGAATGTCTTCTGTAAGCAATCGAGTTGGACTTCCTTTGGTAAGAATCTTGCTGGATTTAGTGGTTGATAAATGCAAAATAAAAGGCCATTTTGTGATAATGTAGGCATTTTATGTTGCTGTCTTAGTCTGGATTACGTTCCACAGATCTTGACATTTGGAGTGCTGCAGGGGGAATAAAAATTTAATTAATGAGAAATGTACTTGGCTGTGAAATATCATAGGTTGGGAATAAAATCCCTGAAGAATAGAGTTAAAAATATGTTTGGAAAAATTAGAGAAGAGGAGGTGCCAAATGTATATATACAGGAATAAGAACATTCAAGCACCACAGACAAATCTATTTTGGTGAACATGGAATATGAACATACGAAGAATAAAAAAACCAGAAGACGACAAGATGGAAAAATAAAAGCAAGTGATCAAAGTTCTCGTATCATCTTTCTTTGGAAGTTCTTCACGTTTTCATGCTCTTATTTCCTTATTTTGTAATCTGAAGTTCCCGGGTATCACCACTGCAAAGAACACTTTGCTATGTAGATGAACTGCACAACATAGCTGCTGGGTATGTTAAACTTTCATGTTGTGGAGTGTCCAATATGGGCCAAAGATCCATATTTATAATTATGGGTTACAATGCCATAGCAAAATGTTTGTAACTATAAAATGGCCTTGAAAAGTCCAGCTAGAATAAGCAAGCAGTTAACCAGTTTCTCTCTTCCTCATTAGTGAAAAGAAAGCCTCACTGTTTTGTAGGATGATAAATTCCACTAGGTCCCTGCAGAAGGAATAACACATATTTAATGAGTAAGTTTTCTGAAAGCAATTCCCGTTTATTTTCTGAACAAGTCAGTGCACTATCTTTCCTACCATAGGATGGACTATGCTCCTTCCTGCTGCTAACAAATGGATAATCCTTTGCAGCTTTTATAGAGCACTGTATTTTGGGGAAAGAAGAAAGAAGTTGTATCTGACTACTAACAACCCAATGAAAGTCCCTAGCCTCTTTCCAAATGCTTAATTATTTTAGCCTGTCCTTAATATGTACAGAAAACCAACTGGTGTTCACCTGATCCTGTGCTATGGATACATTTAACTTAAACAGGAGGAAATAAGGTGAGCAGAGAATTTCAATGTAGTCCTGTGTGTATTACACATATGCTAAGGTATGGAGACCACTGTTCCAAATGTCACTCATACTCACCTTGATTTTCTGTTTTCCTTTCTGGACTCTGCCTTTTTATAGCACTTTATATCAAAGTTTTTTTCAAAGGTAGGTAGCAGCCTCCTGTACGCAGTAGGTTTATCAACTTGTTTGTCAAGACTGGTTCATTTTCTGGGTAAGTTTGCCTTTCCAAACCAGTCAGTTAAAACCATCACGGTAGCAGAACGACAACTTGTATAATTAGCTGAATCTATTCCAAGTGATATTACACCGCTTCTTTTGCCAGCTGAACAAATCTTACAATACCAGAATGCTAGTAGAATATAATATTTCCTATTTTTTATTAGAAGTGCTACCAGAATCTATTTCTGAGATTTTATTAGAATTGCATGTTATATGCTATGAACAGTAAAGTGTTGCCTATAAGCTTAGATTTTTGTCATTCAAAATGTTTCCCTCTGATGTTGCTCCTATAAAGAGGTAAATATTATTAAATAATAAAATTAAATAATATGTTATTTTGTCCTAGGATCACTCTTTAGCAAAGGACTGATGAGGTTACAGAATATGCACAGGAACGAACGTGTAGCCTCTACTTCTACCTTTTACAAGGTCTTTGTGAAACAATGTTTGCAGCTCATGGGTCTCATTTCATGGGAAAATAATCTTTGATATTTAGAAGCAAAGATTTATTTTAATAAGAGATACTAGTTCTTGGATATTTTCTTTTTCCTGTCTGTGCCAGATCAGAACATACCAGGAAACTAATGTAATAGCACGTTCAACTGGCATGAAGAGACCTTTTTTACAAATCTCTGAAATTTATTGTGGTTTTACTGGTCGTTACAATTTGTACACCCACATTATCATCAAGTGAGAATACTAAACTAACATAATATGAGCCAATACTATTACTCAAGAAAACTGATTTGTCCACAGTATTTTTGAACTTCTCTTTGTACTGCAGCAGATCTGAAAACTCGCATTTAGAAACTTTCTGCTAAAGAATACCACCATCACCATTTCGAGTTTTAGGGAGAAAATTAACAAGAATTGCAAACATAAGTAATAAAGGCTTACATGAAAAAAGATTGTTAACACACTGCTAATAGTTGTTAACAGTTGTTACTGACTGACTAAAACATATAGGGCATTCAACAGAAGTACCTATGAAAGATTTATTTTATTTATAACAATTTCCAGTAATTCTTAAAATGCAGATATTTTGCTATACTTTTTGATTTCAAAGTTTGAATTTGAGTAAAGAGAGTTCTTGACAGTTCTCCACCTATAAAATCTCTGTTGTTAATATCTCTGACTTCTGAAAATGAAATAATAAAACAACTGGTATGAACACTTACTTTAAAATGCATAGAATTGGAGAGGGTTAGCAAATGGCAGAAAACTTGAATACAGAGCTATTTTTCTGGTCGTCTAAAGTTGTTAGTAAACATACCCTTTTTTTTCTGGTTGTCTTGCCTAAGTTTGATCAACTCTGGAGGTAAAAATAGCAACTGTTAGCCTTCACTAGCCATCATGCTGTCATGCTACTTGTTATGGACATATGACTAAACAAAAAAGACTAAAAACTAAAAGACTAAAACGAAAAGACTAAACCCAAAATTGTCATCTAACACATTTTACAATGAGAGATAAGAAAATATATTATAAAATGTGTCCATGGCTTTTTTTCTCGAGGTAGGAGATAAGCTCTCTCTAGGTTTATTCCTATTTGAAAAGTACATTCGATTCAACACATTTTTTACTCCTCTTTTTGAAAGTTTAATGCCACAATGTTCTAGTTTAGTGACTTTCAGTGAAGAGCAGAAATATTGCTCAGACAAAAATGCTGACAGCTAGACTTCAGAAATAGTTTTGGATGAACTCAGATTATGAGTAGTTCATATGCACTTTCCAAAAATGGGCATAACAACTGGAGACTTTTTTCCCCCATCCAAGAGGTCACTGTGGTCTGTGGGTTTCTTTGTGTGGGAGCTTGCATCTTCATACACAGAAGTATAAGAAAGCAGCCTCCAAGAAGACACAAAAATAAAACAAAATGTAATGTAGAATTCTTCTGAGGTCTTGCGAATTCTGGGCAAACTTCGTCAATAACATTATGGAAAAGGAACTTATAAAGTGTTTCTGAGGAGCTCTCAGGCTCCAGAGAAGCAATGAATTTGAAGATGAGACATGACAAACTCAGACTAGACACAGGACTTTAAATAGACCTTTACAGTGAGCTTAGTTGAAGTGAACAGCTCAATGAGGTGTGAGGCAGAAATCCAAACAAGACATTTTTAAGAAATCCCATGTTTTGTGTTGTACAGGGTGTCAGATTAGTCGAGTACAATTATAACTTTTTTGTTGTAAATTATGAAGCCATGAACCTATATTTCTTTGCTAGCTTCTCTTCAGCAATCAAAGATGCATAGCCACTTATACCCTGTAAACTCCCAGGAGCTGCTGCAGCACTGCTGAAGTCAATGGGAGTGTTTCCATACCTTTTGGTGCACACGAGTTCGGGTGATGACTAGTTGCAAAAACCACCAGTGCAAGCACAGGCAGCTTCCACGTACAATACTGCTTCCGGGGACATGGTATATGGACCAGCTGGGTCTGACAAAGCACAAGCTAACCTCTCCTGACTTCACCTCCCACACCAACACCTAACAGCAGGTGCTGCATCCTGAAAAGCTGCAGGAGTCCCCTCCAGGGTTGTCACTAATTGTACCCCTCTACCACTCCAAGGGTTCATTTTCTTACAATTTTGCTACTGGGAAGAACACAGCTGTGCCCCAGTGCTCACCTCCTCCACAGCAACATGCAAAACACCTCACCAGACTACAGTTTGCATTTCAGATGAGTGAATGTGCCAGCACTGTGGTCAGTTTTTCAGTGGCATACATACCCACCTGAGAAAATCAGAGGTGAAATTTAAGCTTGATGCTACGTACTCTTTCTGTGCAAGACGTAGAAAACCAAGACAATGTGTCCCTTCCAAGTCCATCTTGAACCGATTAAGAAATTGGATTGCTCTGTGCCAACTTGCACTTTCAATCTCAAAACTGCAGCAGAAATTTATCATCCTGTCAACTCTGCTTCCTTTAAGTACTTGTGAGACAGAAACTCAAAGAGGGCCAAAATGCTTTTTCCATTGGCACCTTCTCTTGCAACATTTAAACATTTTCTGGTGTAGCGTTTCTATCCAGTGCAATGCAACACCTCTCTGATAAATCAGGGAAGTGATGGAACAGCAGGGATCCCCTCTCTGCAGGTATCAAATCATGAATGTGCCTTTCGCCCCTTCTTTAATTTTTTTGCAGCATTTTCTGCTATAAGGATTTTCTAAGGAAAAAAACCAAAAGCCATGGTATCAGAGTGATATTGACAACGCATTTTACAGGGAGCAAATCAAAAGAAGGTACACACACATTGACTGCTTTAGGGCTTTATCTTTTATTCTTGCCCACTCTGAGAAGAGGTGAAGAAGGCTGAGGTGCCACTGTTGGATTTTGACTTAGCGTAGGAGCAAGAGATCTGGTAGAAATCCCAGAGCTGGACTGTGAATTTCTCTGAGCGGTGAGAGCTGTTTGGCCCCAGCATTTCAGCTCCAGTTGTGCAGGCCCTTCTTCAGCACAGCGCGTATGTATATATATCTTTCACCACAAATACTTCGGTAGGTTTCTGCGAGATGACTCGTGTGCTGACAGACAAGGATAGAGTAAGTGCTCTGCAGTTTTACTATATAAATCAAGATACAAGAAGTGCAGCCAGAATCTATGTGTTTTGGAGTGGAGCAGCAGGCAGGCATACATTGCTCTGCCAGCATTAGCTAATAGGAGAAGACGTTCCCTTTTTATCAAGCATATCTGTGGGATGTTTGCTCAAAAGGCTGTAGAGAGACAAATTCCTATGGACAAAGATAGCAGATTCCCTAGGTATCTTCACCAAAGTGACTGATGATAAAAGTCTTTATGCAGAATATGAAAATAAAATGCTATTCAGCTCTTCCTTAACAAATATACTATGTTTACTGCTAGTAATTTTTCTTCTTTTCTTGTCTTTATACATATAGAATGTATCCTCATGCTTTCATGATTCATCTGATGAAGAAGATTATTTTTTCCCTCACCTAGATTCAATGAGATTTTCCTTTTCTAAACATCTAAAAAAAGCTCACTGATGTTTACATGCAGATAGACATTGCAGGGATAGGCTGCTTTTGAAAATCTGCTTTCTAAAGAATCCTTCTGTAATTTCAGCTTTTATCCTTTGCTGAATTTCTTGAGCTAATTACACAGACTACACAAGCAGACAGGATGTCCCAGATGCATCAGCAGAACTTAACCTACGTTTTCCCCTTTTCAGCACTACCATCTTCCCTGTGTCTTTTTTTTTTCCCTCGTTCTGCTGGGAAAGCAGAAACCCTGCCCTCTTTGCATTTCCCTTCGTTTATCACCCAGTCAGAAGCACACCAGAAAAACTGGATTTGTGTTCTCCAACTTGGTTGTTGCACATCTTAACTACCATGTGCTTCCCACATGTGGAAATTAATCCCTCTGTGATCAACAGTGAGAGGAGGTCAAATGGGAGCAGTCAAGTTTTGATGAGTTATTCATTGGTCCATAGTTTTCAAAGCATTTTATACAGAGCAAAACTCTTGTATGTGTCGCAAAAGGGAAATGCAGTTTAGATACGAAAAGCTCAATCTAAAAGAGATTTGGGCACTGCAGTGATAAGTGCATGGTCAGCTATATCCTTGAGCTGGACTCATAGGAAGGGTTGAAGGTCTTAAGCAGGGCTCACTAAGACCAACAAACTGAGTTATAAGCTGTCTAAAACCATACCCAACAGAGTATGCTGCAAAGGGGCGGGAATTGCACCCTAACCAACTTCTGACCTGTTCTCCTACCTGTGGTTGCAAAAAGCATCTTCCATCACTTAGTATTTAGAACTCTCATTCTGCTCTAGAATTAGGTGACCAAATAATTTGTTCTATAAATTGAATGGGACTTGAGCAGCCTTCTCCCTTTTTTTAAAAAGAAGTCAGACCTGATTTTGCCCTCCTATTTTCATCCAAAGAGCATCCAGTGGGAGCTGATGGAAGTGGGTTCAACACTTCAGCGTGATGTGCATTAATCCTCTCAAGATAGGTAAAAAAATGTCAGGAGACCCACTTCTGTTTCTGGAGCAACAGGGATGCCGATGACACCTCACAGAAGCTTCAGCAGAGTGAGCATGTTCTTGTTCAGGCTGTGCATTCGAAGTAGGTTTCAGAGAAATTCTCAGGGTCTTCCCCCAACAGTGAATGTCTTTCTAATCACTTCATAAGGGATGCCCAAGAGAATGGGATGATTTTGCTTGTTTCCATTAAGTGATATGGAATAAAATTTGCTCCTGCTCTGGGAGCACTCTGGTTGCTCTTCACCCAGTACACAAACAAGGGGCTGGGGCAGGGGAAGAAAGAACTTGATTTTTTTTCTCGGTTGTTCCCTTTTCATCAGCACAACATGAAAAGAATACCATAAAGCTCAGACCTTTCGCTGCCAATTTCTCTCCTCCTTACTCGCAGTGATGGTTTCAGAGGTACAAACTTCTTTCTTTTTCTGTTGAGTGTGTATCTGAGCATATCGCTATTCAGGCGAACACTATTGGGCAACTGCAGATGCATGCCTGAGTCACACATATGTCAAGAGCACTGAAAGAGCATTACAGCATTAGGAAGAGAGAAAAGTCTGGTTTTGATTACTGATAATTATAGATAAGCTGTAGCTGACAGTCATTTTCTAACCGCAAACTCCAATCAATCAATTAAAGACTGCATGCAGCAGCACCCGTGTTTAATCATTTCCAGGCTCTTTAAAATGATCCATTACTCTGATAGCATGTCAGAGCTGCTGCGTACCATTTGTTGTTGCTGCTGAGGGTCAAATGTGCGGCTACTTTCAGGCTAATTTCAAGAACACAGTTCATAATCTAAAAAAAGAGAAGTCTGTCTATAAAGATTAGCCATAACTATTAAATCACTCAGTTTAATTAAACAAACTCACAGCTGATGATTTAAATATCTTGACACATAGATAAGTGCATTTATTAACAAAATGTATCAGTGTGGCATCAGGGAGAAAAAGAGGACAGAATAATGCAAGCTCAACTCTGTTCCTCCCTGGTTCCTATTTTCAAAGGCTTTTCACATGGAACTTCAAACAGAGGAGAGAAGTTTGTAATCGGACCTGGACAAAGAACTGCTGTCAGACTCTACACTGGAACTACTATGACAAAGTGGGTTGTTTTTGCTGAAATTTATTTTCTTCCCAAACTTTGAAAAGAGAAAAAAGTTTCTGATCGTTTAGAAATTATCAGCTCATACTTTCAGAATAAAGTGCTTCCATTTTTGCTTTGAGATAATTTTAAAATTAGATGCTTTAAAATACTGAATTATTTCGTGTCAAATACACAAGAAAAGCTAAGTGAAGCAAGTTAATATGGTTTTATCAAAACGAAATGTTTTGGGAGGTAGAAGAATCCATTTCCTTCAGGGAGAAATTTTCCATTTTTATTCATAATCCAGTTAAGACTTTCTATAAAAACCGTGGTTTGAATAGATCAGTATTTGTAATAGAAATAATTCCATCAGTAATTTTTCAGTCAAATCCCGGACTATGGTAGATAATAGCCTATACCTTCCAGCTGATGTAAGTCAGCATAGCACCAGTTAGTGACTTGACTAGATTTATCACAAAGGCTCAGCCCAGTCCATGGAGCAACAATGATGATTGTCATATAAGGATATGGTCCAATTACACACAGAAATTAAAAGAAATCAAATATCTGAGAAAACAGTTAGCTAATAGAACATAATAAAATAGGAAAATGGACTTCTCATTCCTTTTTCGTTTTCTTATTTTCTCCGGGACTCTAGCATTTTCTTATTTCTTCAGGACTTTAGGTTTCTATCATCAGCTTTGTCATTCTAGTAAATTTTGAATGTGTTACCGAAACTATATGCAGTCCACATGTTTTTAAGGTTTGGTAGAATCTGAGTGGCTTTATTTCAATTTAACAATTTAATTTCTAAAGTAAATTGAATGAAACTGGATAAAGCTACTTCTTTGACTAAGAAAGGATACTTTTACTAAGCAAGGGTATCTGTACCAGGATTCAACAGATTTTAATAAATTCATTTTAAAATAAATATGGCCTGATGTTCCTGATTGTCTTTTTGTATCCCAGTATTTCACTTAAAAGACTGAAAAGAATCTCCACATCACTGGCTTCATTACTCAATACAATGCATGAGTAGGAAACAAAGAGCATCTTCAACATTATAAAATAAAGGCTGATTTCTGCCAAGCACTGCAGGTAAGTCGCATCTCGGTTACCTTTTGACATCTCTAGCACAGACACCTACTTATAGTCACCTTGTACAACTGTCGCAGTCACTGGAGATAAGTAGTGTCTTCTAGGACACAGTTCACCTAATCCAGAAGGATGGGACCCTGAAAGTGCCTGCTTCTCACCACAGTCAACAAGACAAGCCGAGGGCGACCAGCTTAGCTGTAGACATGTGCATGTGGCCACATAAACTTCCTACACAGAGTTACACTTCCCTAAAGAGCTGAGATATCTGACTTGAGAGCCCTGGGAGCTTGCACGAAGGTCACTGAAGAGATCCTTGACACCAGCTGCCTGACCCAGCCCTTAGCTGAGGGTTATTACACTGGTAAGAGGCAGCAGAAGCAAAAACGTGCTTTTGTCCCATTAGCTGCGCTTCAGGCTTGATGCATTACCCAGCAGGGCGAGAACTAGTGCCCCATAGCTGGGACACGAACACCTTCATTTAATTCTTCATAGGAACACCCTGACATCCTGCCCACAGAGCTGCCTGTGCTTCTTTCTGGAGACAAAAGATTTGATATGAAAACGGGCTGCTGTTTTTCTTCTTCTCCAGGTGACTTCCTTAGGTAAGATGTTGTTAGGAATTCACTGCCATCACACCGAGCAAATCCCAGAGGTTTCTGTGGGTAACCCTCCCTCTGTCCCAGGAACAGAAAATGTCTTCTGTGCGCAAGCTGTCCCCTCACTGGAGCAGCTTATCCTGCTGGCACGTACAAGCACCTGTGTAGACACAATTTATCAGAGCCCCTTTTATTAAAAATAAAAAAAGGGCTTTTAATTGAGTAGAGATGCTTTTAACAGAGTCTTAACTGCTGTTTATTTATGTGAACTTCCTGTTGATCTCCCTGAGGATTTTGCTTGTCTAAGGAGTTTCAGCAGGATGCAGTGCCGAGGTGCACAGCAGAAACGCTTTGTCCCTGCACTGGAGTATTATCAACTGATCTGAATACCCTTTTGTGAAATTGTTTATTTATAATATTCATCTCAGAGCATTCACACTCCACTGATGACTTGAAATTTAAGTAGTTATTTATAATTGTGTTAAATAAGACCACATTTCTATTCTGCTCACAAGTGAAGTTGGTTATGAGATTGCATGTCTGTTCATTCCTTTTATCTCTGATACAATGCACTGCTCTCAACAGCGGCATCAAATGAACTTAGATGTCCAACTATAAATCATGCACATGTCGAAACAATAATGCTGAAAGGATTATCATCACCCTCTCTAATTACAATAATGAAAAACAGATACTGAAAGGACATTTTTCTGATCCTTGGAAAATCCCTCAAGAGGTCAATTTACTTTTCTTTGGGGAATATTTAACATGAGGAAAGTTATTGGTTTATACGTCTGTTGAAAGAACTGAACTTATAATAAGCACAATGTCACAATATAAATTTAAAGTATATTTTATTGCAGTGTTATGGTGGGGGTCTCCAGATGGTCCTGATATACATAGTTGTATAAGGAAGTGCTTTTTTGACTGAGAACACTGGTCACTGTCTGATGAAATGCTCTGTCAAAGCTGAGGCGTACTACTGTTCGTGGGAACCTGTTGCAAGCAACAGGGGAGAATATCATCCAACAAGACCTAACTGGCATCTGGTTTTGGAGCCAGGTGGTAGTGGAACTGGGTGTGGTACTTTGCTGGAGGGTTTGGAAGAGGAGAATTTCTTGTATGTTCTTTGACCAACGCTATTCATGAATGGATCCATGTGGTATAATAAAAGAAAATAAACACTAAGAAAAAGAATCCCCTACATACCATTAATTCATTTTATTGTAAGAAGCATGCATCCAACTCTTAAGTCCTGAGTTTGCATCTCTCCAGTCTAAATTGAGTCATATATTTTAGGACTTGAATAAGTGTTGGTGGATGCATAGGCTCTTCTTCACAGCAGCTAATTCTTTGCAACAGAATTGGATTTCTTAGTCCCATTTTTGAAGGCAAAAGTTGACTGCTGTAACAGATAAATTCCACATCTCTTGCCCTTTGCCTACACTGTTGCTTCCCTGCCACCCAGCAAACCATTTTTAAGCTAATGCCAGTCTGGACATGGCCTTACTAACAGTTGTGTCAGCACAGGTGAGGGAGCAATAACCTTCAGCTTAGATACTGTTGTGACAGGACAGAAGCTCATATCAATGTTTAAATAACCAGACTTTGCCCATCCAGCACATACTGACTTTAATAGGGTAAGGTGTACTCATATCGGCAGTTTAGTTGTCAGCTGAGGGAACAGCAACCTCCAGCAGGCAGAAGCAGTAATCTCTTCCACCGGCACGGCCAGAGCTGGAAGTCCACAGCCTAAGCCACAAGGTTTTGGTTGCATGAGCAGCGCACTTGCAGCTTAAAGAAGCAGGCTGCAACAGAACCACACAAAAATGTTCAAATGAGAGTTGTTATGCACCTATGTGGCTGTTTGTTACAAAACCATCTTCTCTGGTGGCTCTTGCCTCTCTAGCACATTCCAGCAGCTTTGTCCACCAGTGTCTACAGTGGAGGGCACAGTTCTGGTCTTTGCATTTCCAGGTGCACGCAGAGAGTTGAGGCAAAGGCAGTATAAGTAATACATGGGATAAAACAGATGCCTTGTGAAGAGGCACTGTCAGAGCAGCTTACTGGGCCACACTGAGTCCAGTTCTGTAAGGCATGATTTGTGTTTATGCTCTTAGAATAACAACTCATAGGAAGAACTGAGATAGTGAACATGATCAAAACAAAAGCTACACTGCGGAGTTGGTCAGCAGAGCTGCTTTGTAACAAATTTCATCGGAATTTCTCCTTCAGCAAGTCCATCTCACCCTCCAGCATGTCACTGCTACATGCTTGGGAAGCAACACACAGCCCTGCTTGAGGTTAGGAAAGAGCTGCCTTTGCTCGAAGAGAGGGCTTTCTTTCTCTCCTTGCTAGGTGGCTACTTGTTTGCCTCCTGGTAGAGCCGCTGAAAGTTGTTGCAAAATGTGTGGGTGGCCAGAAGAAAACATTGCTCTGTCTTGTTTACAGAACCCAAGCTCCTTTAAAACAACCCATAATGGTTAAAGTGAGTAACCCATAACGGTTAAAGTGAGTACCTTGTGTCCTTCTTCAAAGGATGGCCAGCATATTGCCTTTCTATTCAGCGCACAAGCTGAACACTGCTTTTGAGAGACATAATTCAGGCTTTGCTTCTCACTTGGTTATGAGAAGAGTAAATTGTATGAGCCTTTTTCCTAGACTGGATTACTCCTTTTCGGATCTGTTGGAGGAGTTCATGATGAAGCAGTCCCACAAAGCCAACATCCTGACTGCGCCTTGTACATGCACAGTTGTTAGTATGAAAAGCAAATAGGGGTCCAGTGAAGTTATGTGTACAAATCTAGGCCAAATAGGGTAGTAAAGAGGCCTGAATATAAGATGGAGATGCTAACATCTGTAAATCCATCCCTGAATGCAGGTCCTGATTCCTTTCTCCTGTCTTCTGATGACTTGATACTTCCTCTGGGACTATCCATTTTCAAAATTTGAATGTGTGGTCAGAGATTGGGATTCATCTTCTCTAATTTTAGGGAGCTACAAAGCAAGTGTGTATATCTGAGCTTGTCACTGAGGCTCATTTCACAGTCAATAGAGATCTCTTCAGCATAGTCAGTAGAGTCTGGGATCAGGTGAAACATGCTGCAGACTGCCATCTAATCATCAACTAATTTGGTCTCAAATGACTATAAGGGGTGATTATCTGACAGATGTAGACATCTACACTGTAAGTAGCCCCCTAAAACTAGGAAAGATGAATCCCACTGAAGGAAAAGAGTATGAGCAGATCTTGAAAGACTGAACATGTACTATAGATATTGAGCACCAGATTTCTTAATTTTTCCTCCCTTTACTGGAATATTGCAAAGGAACCTTACTCTAGATAAGAATTTCTCTGATGTATTACTTCGCAGCAGCAGGACCCTCTTGCCGATGTAACAGAAGTTCCTGCTGGAGAGCTAGGGGCTCTATAAGAGTTGACTTGCATGGGTGGGTGGAACAGTCCATCATGCTCTCATCACTAGGAGAGATTCACTACATAATTAGCCCTACATCTGGGAAAGCCATAAATTACCTTGACAGCCACTTCTCTGAGTGAGAAAGCGGATCACCTGAATATGGTTGTGCCAGGAGATCTGCACGACGACTGTAAGCTTGCCCTTCGAATTAATAATTTTTTGCTTAAATCCTGTGAAGGCCTATACACACTCAATATACTTGGGCACTTTCCATGTGCTTGCTCGTGCCCCCACAAATACAAACAGGACCTTAGCAAAGAGCTTCTTACAAGCTCTCAGACCTCTCCGTCACCTCCCAGACCTCCACCTACTCATTTCCTTAATGGCACCTTTCAGCAGTTCTTACCACACCACCAAAGCAGCAGGTGCTAATTCTAATTCTAAATAAATATTTCCTGTGTCCTTTACGGTCAAATCTAAACCATAGTAGCCTTCTTCAAATTTCCTGCCACCCCATCCTGGGGAAACAGTGAGAGTTCACGTTGTCTTTTTACAGTCTCCCTACTAGATAAGATCACTCGTATCACAAAATGCACCTATATCCCACACTGCTCTTGCCCTAATAAGACTGAAGGCTGCCTAAGAGCAGAACTGGTCTTTGTGTTCAGGGTGTAGTGTCATGGACCCAATCTCTAGTTCTCATTCTGTATAAAAAGATGGTAATAGTCCAACATACACCTAGTCCCCATGAATCTTGTCTTTGAGGCAGACTTTAAATCTGTTGTTGAGACAAGATTGAATATTGGCTGCCCTTCATCTCAGAACATTACTATATTAGTTATGCTAGTCAGCTTGCAGCCGTTCAAATGAATGTACATATATGTAAACACAAAAAAATATTTACTTTCTGCTGCATCAGTCTTAACAGAGAAATCCAATGTCCAGCATGCTATTTGCTGATCACTCCATCTTTGCTTCAGTAATATTCAGATGGGATACAGTGAGAAGAACATAATGCAATGCATGCTGATATATCACCCTGACCCCAAACCTTAGAGTGCATCAGACAATATTCCTCAGTCAAATTATACTTAGCTCAACACAAACATTTAATAGATGAATCTAAAAGAAGAAATGCTGCCCTCAGACATTTCAAAGCCATTTGCAAAAAAATACGACTCGGAATTTTAGAGTTCTTCTTGTTTTCATTACTCTGTGCTCAAGTATCGGCCAAGTATCAAAGCTCCTGAAAGCAGCAAGACAACTGGAATATTCAAAAAAGGGAAAAGAACCCTCAAACTGTCCCTTCAAAGACAGACTTTTTTCTCTGAAATTTTAGTCTTTCCTGCAAGGTTTCATTTTTACTATATTTTTAAATCCATCTGCAGTGATTTTTAATTACACTGTTATCAATAAAGCAACAGTATATTCTTAAAGCATTATAAATTCATACTGAAATTAATCTGCCCAGACCCCAGGGTTCAGACTACCATATGCAGTCTCAACACACAACACTCCTTTGTTTTACCCTTCTAATTTAGCCTTTGGAAAGTCCTCTGTGACAGTCAAATCAAGTGGTTTCTGAGTGTCAATTCTTGCAGCTACTTTTCATCAATCATTTCCACTTTGTTCCCTTTTAAAACAAGCACATTCAATTTCCACTTTAATTAAGAAGATGAAAACATAAGATGAGGCATAAATAACACAAATACTGTAGAAAATACATGCCACTAACAGAGTCAACCTATAGTTTCTACTGTCTTCAGAAACGAAATCGACTTTTCCAGGTGACTGAGACACTGGTTTTAATAGCATTAGATGGTTACTACTGTATATTACAGCAATCCAAATTGAGTCATATAAAAGTTTGTCCTTATCATCAGTAAAATAAATAAACACAACAAAAATGCTACACCCTACTGTAAAGCTGTTCCATTCTGATGCTTACAGCTGTGGGACAGCTTTTTGTAATTCTTTTTTCCTCTCATATGAATACTTCAAAAGGAAGAAAAGTAGGATTTCACCAGTGGAGAAATTTTGTGAGATGCTAAGGGAATGTTTTCTTTCTTCCATTTAGAAGGACTTCATCCTCTTGGTTATTTTTTCCCGGAATTTTTGAAGACTAGAAACTTCCTTACTGAAATAAGAAGATATCAAAGAACCAGCAACGGTGGAAATATGCTATCTTTCATATTTTTAACTGAAATGGAATAGTCTTATTTTATTTCAGTGGCTATGACCCACAGAATGCCTGAGGTCTAGTGTGTCAGAGTCAAGAGCTCCTTCTGAACACTGTTTTCACCAGCTGCCTCATTTCTCTTTTCCTGTATGCCTTTTACAAAGAGTTCTGCTGAACAACATCCTTCCAGTATATTTATTTCTAGATTAATGTATGGTGCAGTTGCCTGTGTCAGCAGGACACTGGAGTTGATGATTCAGGAGGTCCAGTCCCGTGTCTTAGGTTTCGCAGATTTATAGCACCAGCCAAGAAGCTTACCCCAGTTTCATGTATCCTGGCAACAATTAAGGAAATGGTAGTATCAAAATGAGCAGTAACTTTCTGCTCCCCATAGGTAGATTACTAGTTACAGCAAAATCAATATTTCTTCTCTATGCACACACCCCCACACCCCCTCCCCACAATATTTTTTTGCAATCAACAATCTCTCCAACAAGATTTCCTTCACTTTTATAATTTCTAGCTTGGGTGTTGATCTAAGCTTGGACAGCATGACCTAGGTCGTGATGTACCTTTTTAGGACTCTGTAGGGGAAGCCTACTAGCTTAGGTGTTTCAGCAACAAGGGCAGCGGAAGAGACGAAGTCAGCAGAGAAGGAGGGGAAAACTGGTTTTGCCTCTGTTAACGGAGGAAGCAGAAAGTGGCCAACCTGCTCTATCAGGGAAGCGCCAGCATACACTGATGGTGGGGTCAGGGGATGAATGTTATTTACCAGGAAGTCTAGAAAGGCAGTTGCCTAAAGTCACTGGACAATGGAGGGTTAGAGGTGGATTAAAACAGCAGATGACATGGCTGTGAAAAGCTCCTCTGTTAGCTTTGCTGTGCTGATTCCCTCACCTATAACTCAGAAGCAATAAGAAGAATACTCATATCATGGGGCTTTGTAGGCTTTTACCAAGCATTACATAAATGTCATTCATACAGCACTGACTTCAACGGTGCTACTTAATATCAATTAGCACATAAGAAGGAGGCCCACAGCAAGTGTCGTTTGAACCTTAACAGCACAGTCAGTAACTCTGCACAGAAAAATGCATTGGTCCCTTCACTGTATTTTTCTCCTTCTTCATGCACAGACTGCAGATTTCTGACCAGGGGGTCCCAGTGCATGGGGAAGGTGCTGCGTTGAGATCCACGCACCGTCTCTCCTCCACCCCAGGTTTCCTCCCTGGCAGTGCACAGGGGCGAGGTGGAGACCCTGGCCACAGAGCCTCCTGCCTGTGGGTTCCCTGCTCAGTCTTGGTGGGATGCAAAAGCCCCACACGGCAGAAAATCATATCTGCAAATTAAAATTATTCTGGTTTTAATAACCAGAGTCAGAAAGATAGGGGGGTGTGTATGTATGTGTATTTGCATAGAGAAGTTCCCTTTGCGTAGTGAAGGAAGCAAAAGCTGCTCAGGCTGTTAGGCTAGAAGAACACCAGTACATACTGGCATCTGTGAGTGAGTTTCTGCTTTAGAGGCTTGATCAAGCAGTTAAAAACTTTCAAAATGTTATGTCTGAGATAATCAAGTTTTCTTTCAAATAATACAGTATGTTATAGAAATAAATTTATGACAGAATCCTTCTGATGCTTGTTAGCGAGGCCATCACAGGTGTAACTTTCATCACCCTGAGTACTGATGAAGCCTCAATTATTAAAACAAGAAGAAAAAGAAATCATGTATCTGAGCAGATGAGAAGGCCAAATCTTTGTTTGCAGCACTGAAAAGTAAAGTCAAAACACTGCAGTTTTTCAAAAGTCTTCCTTCCCTTTTTCTTGATAATTTCAAAGATGGAGCGAAACAGAAGTCAAAATTAATCTGCCCTGGAACATAATATACCTTTGTTCAGGTTCTCATACAGAAAGAATGGTCAAATTTTGTCAATCAATCACATCACCATCACGTTTTACTGTGCTTGTTAAGAGCTCAATTAAACCTGAGAAACCTTTACAAAGTGAAATTATTTTTATAGCTGCCTTGATTATGCCCTGCTCCTAAGTCTGAACCGTGTGCTCTCCCTCACTGCGGTACATGCTATAAACAGCTGCCTCCTGAGGGGAGAGAACAGGAAGTGGAAGAATGTTTCATCAGGCAATTAGTACTATTAAAACAGATATATATGTACATATATTTTAATGTTACAAAAGCTTGGCAGGATACAGTGTGGATCTGTGTCTGACACATAAACATGAAAGTATGGCCTCGTTCTTTATTGCAAAGTATTTATATTGTAAAAATTGGTTAAACATGTTCTGCATCTACACAGACTGATGATGTTTCACAGCAACACGCACAAAGCCAAGTGATTCTATAATGTACCAGAGCTGTTCTTGCAAAAGTTTAGTTTTTAACTCTATAATTATTCTGTAAGTTGGCCTGGAATACAGAAATATTTTTAAAAGTCATATTTTATTTATACAAACATACAAAACAAACAGGGAAGCCTACTATTAAGGTGTGCTACCATAAAACATTTCAGAAATGAGGAGGGTGATTTCTGAGAAAAAGAGACTGCAAAGACTTTCCTAGCTCATTATAGAGTGCAAAGCTGTGGATGTTCAGCACTTTAATTTTAATTTCCACTCTCGTATTCTCATCTTGAAAAGTTTAATTTTCATGGCAGTTTTGGAAGGCAAATACATATGGTCTTTCCGGATACAGTTTGCTTGCTTTTTCTGACAAACTATTATTGAATTTCTCAACACACTTTTTTTTTTTTTTTCCCCTGTTTACAGTCACAGGGATCAGCTTTACAAGACTGTTACCCATAGGGAGGGAAAGAGTCAAGCAACTCTTGGAGTCCTCCCGCAAAACTAAACCCCCTCCTGAAATTTTTGCCAATTATGAGAAAAACTAAAACCAAAACAATAAAAATGAAGTGTTTAAACCTCTGCTCTGTAGTTTGTATTTAAACAGAAATATGGATTCTCTTATTTACAAAACCCAAACAACTGAAATTCCATTTGCCAGCTCGCTTCAGGAAGGTGTTTTGAGTGACTGATGAATTAGACCAACAAACTGATTGACTAAAAAACTTTGTATCCTGGTGGCAGACTCATAACCTGGGAAGGTTTTATGTAGAAATATGAGAGAAACACCACAGTGGTTGTCCTCGATCCTGAATTCAGCTGGGGTTTCCCAATAAACTTAGAAAGAGTTTAGAAGTAGTTGTTGAAGAGTATAGATAATAAAAATCTGATCCCATGGCATGACTATGAGATCTGCTGAACCATTCCATCTGTCAGTGTGAAGTCATGTTCCTCAGCATGTTTATCTGTATGGATGCATACTCACACACACTGCATATTCATATATCTATTCCCTGCCTTGTATAGCCTCAAGTGGCTCCAGGTATATAGTTTAGACCACATTCAGCCCATTCTTGCTCTGCAGATTAAGTTCTCCTGCCAGGCACAAACCAACCAGCAGATTTTAAGCAGAAGAACCTGGACATGTTAGGGACCCAAGGCACAGAGCTGTCTGGGCATAGGGGCTGATTATAACTTGGCACTAGCTACAACTCATTTGACGGTACATCTCGAGTATCCTTAGGGAGGTGGTTAGATTTTCATTACGAGGGGAGGCTGACGCGTATACACAAAATCAGGCTCGAAGAAGTTCTATGAGTCAATAGGAGAAAAGAAGGAGCCTGCATCACTATGCTCTTGCCCTACCATTTTCCCCAGACTTACTGAAACCAATTACATCTGGACAGCTGACGGCTTGCAGAGCAGCACAGAGCACTGTGCAGTTTTTGTTTTCCATAAAGAACCTGAAGAGTTCCTCTGCTGGCGTCTGGAAACATACCCTCTTTTCCTAACTGCTAGAACCTAAGATACAGCTCTCCTCATCTACCAGACCACCACAGGTTAATTGGCACTCACACAAATGACCACAGATGTTTGCAAGATGTTGTTGAGTCCCCTCTGAGACTATCATTACCTGCATAGCGTCACTGCAGCACTGATATGTAATTTATTCCTTTGGAAGAACTCCATCGCCGTATAACAAAACAACATAAATCTCCCCACAAATGTCACTGCCTTGGGATAAGCCCAGCAGTGAAAGGCTGGAGGGATTGCTTTACATCAACCGATTTCACTGCTTGCTCTTGATGTGAGACAATGACTCTTAAAGTGTTTTTCTGGCACCCTTGTTAGGACACTGCCTCAGACATAGTAGACGGGAAAGCAAACCGGTAAGCACTAATAAATGTTCATATGTGCAAGTACTATTTAGCAGTGTAATCATGGAAGAAAACAGACATCTTTGTTTTCCCTGCCACTAGTCTGGTGACACCCATGAGGAGACCGCTCAGCGCTGCCCGTCATCTGGAGGACGGAGAGGTCTTCTCCTGGACACCGTCATGGTAGGATCTAGCCAAGAGGTGGCAGTGCTCCTCCACCATTCCGGGCCCGAGGACGGTCTCATGCCACCGCAAGGCTCATCTTCGCAGCATCGGAATCATCGGCTCCTCCTCCGATTTATTTATATTTACAGCAGAGAGAAAATAAATGTTTCGTATTTCTCTTGTGCTGGGAGGGCTTCCCTTCAGCAGCCTGGGAGCTATCTTGGTTTCTGGTATCGCACAGCAACACGGTGCACCTCTGCCACCTCCGCCGCACCTCTGCCACCTCCGCCGCACAGTAGAGCCCACGGGGCTGCCGCAAGCAGGTCCCCAACTGTGGAGAAGGTTTTAATTTTGCTGAGGAGTGCAGTTCTCGAAATGTCATAAACCGTGAACACACAGCTGGAGCAGTTTATGAACTGCAGAGAAACTCTGAGTACTTTAGCCCAAGTATTAATTCAAAGAGCATGCTTTGTTATTTCCTGTTTCATTGTTGTTTGTAAAATAGTTTAATGGGTAGTGAGCAGTAAACTGTTTAAAATCTGCTGTGCACATTGATGCGGTTTTCTATTGCTAGAGAGGGAAGGATTTCACTGCTTTGGGTGTGAGGGAGAGAGGAAGATTATCCTGATAATGAAAACCACAACCAACGCATTTACTTTGGAACAATTGTTTCAATTACATTACCATGTAGATATTTTAATCAGAAATAAAAGTGATAATCCCCAAATGCAGGCCTAGCAACAATCGAAACAGCTGCATACTTTAAAAAAAAGGAAGCTTAGCTATTAGTAACGCGGGTTATACACAGCCAAGGAGAGCATTTTCTGTAAAACAGAAGTGACCCTATTTAAAATAAAAAAGGCGATGTTTATTAAGCACTGGTAATGACCTGATTGCAGAATTGGTATGAATCACTACCTCACAGCATCCAGGCTGTTATACCTGTGAACATTTCTCATGGATATTAAAAACATCCACCGCATAGCACAGGCAGGGTGAACGAGAGCAAAGGGACTGGCTTGCATCCATGTGGCTAAACTCTCTTTACCTCTCCTCAGCATAATGGACTCATCTATCCTGACTTTTGGGAACAGTCCCGGCCTTGTCCTCTCCCTTGAACAGTGCCCAGGAATGCTAGCTGTCACAGGACAGCCTAACAATACAGATACAGAGGTGAGTGCATGTACTGCATGGTTTGCTGCGTGAAGTAGCATGCTAACAATGAATCAACAGAGATGACTGTGCAACAATACCCATGTCTATGCATCAGACATATTTGGTTTACTAGTAGGGGTGTAGCCAAAGAGGCTATGTGCGAGCTGGAAGTCCCCACCTGCTATCTAGACAACACTGGGATAGGGGTGCCTTTGTGCCTGGCAAAGTTGCTATCCTGGGCTAGGCTATTGCAACATGCACTCTCGTGTAGCTGGTTCTGTGTACTCTTCACTAAGCTCCCTCTGGAAAGCAGAAAGCATTTAAAAAACCCTTTTCCACTCAGTATCTTTTTTTGGACCTCACAGCAAGATCTGTGACTTCTCAGTAGACCATGGCTGGTGAGAAACAAATTTTGAGCACATTTCTGGTGCTTCGCCATGAAAGCACTACTTCTCTTCCTTGTGGATCCCCTGATTTACCTTGGTGTCAGATAGATCAGGATCAGTCCCTAAGCCTGGTTTCAAAGTAAACGAAAGTAACTGAGACCTCCAGCTTCTGCAGAACGCCAAACACCGAAAGGAAAGCTCACAAGAAGAGATCCTCATACAGTCTGCAAGTCCTCTGATCTCCCTGGAGCAAAACATAAACACTTTGGAGAAGAGTTACAGGGAGTCCTTGTCAGAGTGCCTGTGTATCTTACAAGAGAACAAGGTGTCTTGGCAGAAGGATTCCTTTGAGCTAAACTGCAAAACAAAAAAGAGTGATTCTAGTGTTCAGAGAGGCATGGTAAAAAGATTTTTCCTCAGCTTCTAAAATATTCAGCCTTCAAAGATGATGGCAGACCTTGTTTTACTATATTTTTAGAATGAAAATGATGGAAAAAGCTTTGAGAGCAAGGCTAACTTCAAGTATAAATGGGGTTATGTGAAGAACTACAGTTCTCCTTGCTTAGTTTCTGTATGTTTACGTTTACTGAAAGAGCTGAGACATTGACAAAAGGGAAAATGAGTCTTCTCACAGGAGCTGGGAGTAGTGAGATGAACTCCGTGGATTGGCAACAGAGAAGTCTCTGGGCTAGGCACACGGGGGGCTATGGATTCTGATTCAGCATCGGCACTGACCAGCCGAATGAGTCAATGAGACCCAAAGGAGAGTGAACAGTCTTCTTGCCATTTCTTGGTCTTGGCTGTTCAAAACGCAAGCTCTCGGAGCAGGAACTGTCATTCTTCCTTCCGTCTATTGTGGTGGGGTCCTGGCTTCAGTGGAGGGGTGGAAGTGCTAAGGTAACGCAGACCACAGCACTGGCAGTCATAGAAGCCTTGTCAGCAGTCCCAAACCTTCTCCAGCACATCAGGCAATGTCCACTGCGATCATGGGCCTATGGCTTGTGTGGTCAGATGCTTGAGACTCTTAGGGTGGAGGCTGAGGGGACACTGTGTTTGAGTTCTCTTTGCTCTACATGGCCTTCTATAATAATTTAGAGCGTGAAAAAATACACTGAAGGACATTCTTTTGAAATCAGAAGTGACTTTCATGTGTACAACACCTCTGAAAGATCAGACCCTTAACCTCCTTTTGTTTCTGATCTTCATCTCCAGAATGGGAGTCAGACCTTCATAAACGACTGTGATCACTGAGCTACCACAGTGAGTGAAACACAAAACTACTCATAAAGGAAGAAATAAAAAGCCTCTTTCATCTGTATTTCTACCAATATTTTAGAAGTGAAGTTCATGAGTGTACAACTGTTAACCAGCCATGAAGTGATATTCTAATTTTGCACACTTTGAAGGAATTGGCATTTTTACCTCCAGCTTCACTAGAAGCAGAATTAAATAATTGCAGAAATGTTTTTTATAAATGCTATCTTAGTTTTCCTTTTTGAGAGTGAACTCTCATGTTTTGCTAACAGGGTTTTAGGTTAGGTTCTCACACTTTTAAGAGTTTTTTTTAACTAATTTTTTGCACAGAGGCAACCCGTCAGTATACCACCGCCTCCTTATGTAGTTTGAAATGGCCAAGCCATCAAGGTCCTACCAGCTACCAAATGAACATCACAGGCAAAACATTTCTCATTTTTACAAAACCTTAAACTGAAGTTAAATCTGTGAATTCAGGAAAGTTTCTCAAGATTCGTAACCATTCTAAATAAGGTAAAAAAATTATCCACAGGCTTGTTATAAAAGATCGGTAGCAATCTTCCTCTCCAGGTTTATTCACAAGCTTTCTAGTACTTACTGCTTCTCTCTGGGCCAAAAACTCATTGAGAACTGTCTTTCCTGTGGCTTTTACAATTTTTGTTCTCATTCAAGCCAGAAACACAGAAAACTGTAGCAGCTAATTAACTAATATAACCCCAAGCCATAATTAGAATTGAGGTCAAAGCAGCACCCTTGAACTTTAGTGGTGTACAGAGACTGCTGTAAGTAAGAGGCTTAGTAAGATTTTGTTTTGTAAAAGAAAGTTTGGAACGGAAAGGCTGAAGCTGTATTTGTGGTGGGACAGTGCTAAGGAGATGCTAAATAAATGCCTGGAGAAGAACCTTCCTTTGTTCCCGATGAACCTGTACCACTCAGTTTTGAAGAAGCAGGGATTAACAAGGCAAGAAACACTATGGAGCAGTTGCATTTGGGAGGGATGACACCACAGTGCTCCTCATCGGACCAATATCTCAGACTGAGGCTCACAGCGACCATAAGCCTACAAGTATCTAGAGAGGATTCAAATGCTCTCTAATCCACACACAGTCTTTGGTTTAGGCTTATAGGAGCCAATCTGTCCACTTGGATGTTCTTAGCTTATATGCCGCAACACTAAAAATGATCAGCTGGAGCAGCACAGCGATTCAAAGTAGAAGAGATAGGTGTGCAAGCTTCCTAAAGAGTCAGTAGAGAGTCCTCGGTGTCACTGAAGTGTGATTCAGATACTCTGCATATGGAAAGGACAACCTCCTAAAGCTAGCAGATAGTAAACGTTTCCCAGAAGAGAGGACTACAGTGGAAGAGCGTCTTCCCTTTCTGGAGCTTGATTGCTGTCTGTGGGCTGCAATTCTCTAGCTGTTGAGCATTTGGCTGGGGCTAAATACCTACTAAAGGAGAGCTTGTTCTTCAGAAGCATAGCTGCTAGGGGGCACAGTGGTGGTGATGGGACTCCTGCATAGCAAATGTTTTCAACAGGAAGGGGTTCCTGTTGACTTTGCCAGCCAAAGTCTCATAACTCTCCTGGAAAAGACTACCTAACTCAGATGAGTCTTCAAAAGGTCAAAGCTTGCTTTGCAGTTCTTTAGTGCAGCCCAAATAGACCTTGAAATTAAGACCAAGTATTTTAAACCACATACATATTTACAAATCAAGGGACAATTCTTCTGTTTCATTGCCCAACCTTAATGAAGGTTGGGCAATGAAACATACACATGAACAGGAGCTGTCCTCCAGCATCGGTCACTTCTAGTCAGCATTAATATTATTTTTACAGTGACATGGACTCATGAAATGGTCTTTCCTGACATAGTCAGGAAGAGTCAGGAAGAGTAACTAAGCTATGGTGATAGCTGCATCTTTTTTTTTATGGCGGTGGTTTGCAGAAAGACAGCATAAATAATGATGTCAGTGCCTTTCACCCTAAATTCCTGCAGGTATAAGCTACCACAGTCTGTACACGGAAGGTCTGGAAGATGTCTTGCCATCGTAAGGCTCAGAAGAGAGGGTCTGAGACCAAGTAAGCCAGTGATGCAACTGTGCCTGTCAGCATCCTCCCGCCTTCCCCTTGTTCTCCCTGTGACAAGGTGAAATTCTCTGTTCAAACTTGAGATGACATGGACCGACACTTCTCTCCTACCCCCGCCTAACCAAGATTGATTTCTTCTCAACTTGTTTAGAATGAGACCAGGGCCACCTGTGCATGAGCTCTCAGGAAACGTGGTGCTTTCATTTAAACAGCAGGCAGCTATCAAAACAGCAATAAGAGAGGCTATCAGGCTTAATAATGGCATGCATTAAAAGTAAAATAACTCTCTGAGGTCCAGTAATGTTGCTTTTACCATTTGTCAGGTGTATATAATCACTCTGGAGAATAAGAATAGTGAGGTCTTTGTAGAATCATGAATCAACATTCCTAACAATTCAACTGCTGTGAGTAGGTCAGGTCAGTACCCTCATGTCTCAAAAAACTACTTAAGCCCTCCTGTCTCCTGAGACCATTACATCAATAGATACCTCCAGTACTACCGAAAACGACAGCTTGCAATCTAATAGCAGGAGATTCCCTTTAATAGCTCCTCTATATTAACAGCTGTTGGCTCTACTCTGGGTGTTTGTCCTTGTTTCCAAAACTGTGCCATATATAATCTCCTGGTCTTCTGTGAGAAAAGCTTTTATCATTTTCAGGAGTATCTCTTTTCTTTTTAAACTTGAATAATAGCATTCAGCAGGTAATTCTTACAAAAGGACAATAAGAGTAGAAATCCTAAAATGACTAAACATGTTGCTTGCAAGAATTGAAGAGTTTATAGTTGATATACATAACTGTGCATTTTTCATTCACTGAGATTTTTTTCAGCTTTATCATCTTTATCTCAGATAAAATCCTGAATCAACTGTAGTTCATAGCAAAATCTGACTTCTGTAGACGTAGATTTTACTCACATAGTTTATACAACGATTTGTGTTCCTACACCTTGTCGTGCCATATCCTTTTGTTGTACTTGCAATTTGCCACCTCAGAAAAGGCGACACTTCTCTTCTCTGCATTAAACCTTCCTTTGTCTTTTACATATGTTGTTAAAATGTAACAGTGAGTGTTGGCAATGACTGAAATGTTACTGCCTCAAATTAATTCCCCAAGAGACTGTGGGAACAGAAAAATAGAATGAATTTTTTTTTGCAGTATTTTTTCTCTGATTAGTGCCCCTTTCCAATAACCCAAGCACTGCTCTGAATGTCTTTGATACCTCCCTGACCACAAGATAACTACACTATAGTGAGATCTGGACCGTATATGCCGTGGTAACTACTCCCCTGGTTTTTGCCAGACAGAAAGTCCACCACCTAAATTTTGCCTGATCATCTCTCCGTGGGTGAGAAGCAGTTCAGACTTGGTCCCTTCTCTACTAAACTGGCAGTTTTCATGAAAATTCCAGGCTTTTAGTTATCTTTGAACCTTCTACCACTTTTAAAATTTTGGTTGAAATTAATTGGTGTGTGAGACAGATTCAAAGTCTTAAATCTACCAAAATAAAATAATTCTGGCTTAATGCAAAAATAGTTATCTTTCACCTTGCTTAACCCACTGGAAAGCACTTGAAAGAGTCATAGTGAACGTAGGGTAGCATGGGGCATCAGACAGCTTGCTGTGATCCAGTGTGGCACCTGCTTTCTAACATACGTCTCAGGACCCTGTAAAATCAAGAAGGACAAGCTACATTTCAGCTGTCTTTCTTGTGACACTTACTACAATTGGACATCTTGCCTTATGTTTTAAGCCTGGTGAAGTAAGTATAAGGTTGGATGAAGGTATTTCTAGTGATTCAGTATCTTAACTAATAAGTATGCAGGACAGTTCCTATATTATATCTGGATGATGAAGCAATAAAAAGGTGTGGGAAATATCTTAGCCCATGGAGAAGGGGGCTTCTTCCATCTCCATTTTGTTTGAATGTTCAAATATTGAAACTTTCTGTATATGAATATATTTTTAGTGCTGTCAAGCATGGAGATGCAATTTTACTAGAAGTTCACTGTATGAAAAATCAGTCTGCCTGGTTCAGAAAGGCACAGTTAAAGCGGAAATATATGAGAATGGAGTTTGACTGATATCTCTTTAATGTATTTATGCTCATAACAACTTTGTTCTCTTCCTGACCTCTTGTTTCAGTTATTTATTTCTGATGTTAAAAGTTCAGGCTGCAAATGTTCCTTGTGAGCTGTAGTCAGTTTTCTGAATGGCGAAAGAGAACAATAAGATTTTGTAGCAACTGAGATGCATCTTAGCCCTTGCTGGTGAAAAATGTAAGCTAAAGAAAGTCCTTTTCATCTTTTAGCAAGGGTCCATTATTTTTGTATATCTCTTTTCTGTGCATTATGAAAAGGTTTGTACAGTAAAAAATGACTGGCTATGTAGTAGTTCTTTCTTCTTTTGCCAAGCTCTTTTTAGCTTTGGCAGCAATTCTATTTTCCCTGTCATCATCTAATGTCTATTTATTTTACATTGCTGCAAAGCCAGTGCAATTCCCTCATAAATCCCAGGTTGTGAAGATGAAGAAACAATTCAATTCCTTTTATTAAAATTCTCCAGTGTCCTCTTTCTGATTCCTACCATCTAATTAGGTTCGGAAAGGTCATCAGTTCTAAAAACTCTTGGAAAAGCATCAATTGAATTAAGAGATCAGAGGTTGCCAAATGCCTTGCATTTCTGAGCTCTGAAATACCTGATCAATCTTGGTTGTCACAGGTGCCACAAGAATACTTGTCACTAATTGTTGATCTAACTAACCTCATAACTTCACTCTCTTTCTCTCTCCTCCACCCTCCTGTCCTCCCTTGCTCTCGTCTGCACATGAACACGTGTGTGCACCCCCCACTCCCCTCCCCCAGCTCTTAAACTCTGAGGAAAGTGAAGATGTTACTCTTGCTTTGCATGTTCTTTGATCAATTCAACATCCCCCACAACTGCCTAAAATGAAGGTGGGAATAATGACAATGGGGAGCTCTGTTGACTTAATGCAGTAGCATCCTGAATGTAAAGTTGTGAAGATTAAATGGCATCATGTTAGGATAATCCAGAACTATATGTCTGATTTTTTGTTTTCGTAGCCAGTTACAAAATATTACAATTTTCAAGTGATTACCCTCCCAGTGCGTGGAGAGAGAAAGTCATCTTCTGGATCGTATTTCTTCTCATAGTACAACAAGTCATCCCTCATGTCCCATAGGTGTAAGTCCTGGCTTCAATTTTAGGTAAAATTTTTAGAAGTAGACAGCCTCAGAGAACACTATGATGTTTTCTGAGCTTGCATGGTGTAGATACTGCTTCGCAGCTACTAGGTCACTAGTGAGCTCACTCTTAAAGTGCTTGTACACTGAACATGGAGCTGCCAATTGGCAGGCAGATTTCAAAGACACCGCGCAATAAATGAGAGAGATTAGAAGTGTTGTGTTGCAATGACAACAGAAGAAATGCATCATCTTGGAGCATTTAGAAGCTTATGCCCTGTACACAGAGGACAAGCTCTTCCCCAGAAGTAATCCCACCACCATGCCTCTCCCTGCACCGAAAGCTGTGCAGGGATGGGTGATAGACTCCTGTCATCCCACCCACATCATGGGACTGCACAAAAGCCAGCAGATCTGGTCTGCTGAAAATTATGTGTAATACACCTCCTGTGAACACAGCTTTCCAACTCCTATGTGTGAAAAGATTGCAACAGGTTTGAATTCACCTTCCACTGATATATTTCAATATTTCAATTTTTTTTGATGTGTAAAGAGTGAAATAGTGGTTTGTTTTTCTGTACCTTTATTTGCTCCATCTCAGTTTTGAGTTCCTAACAATGAGGCAACTTGTTATATCATCATGAAATAATCATGATCAGCACAGAAATGAGGATGTTGGGGTATATCTCCTTTGTAGTACGGTTTGGGTTCTACTGATTATAAAAACCATAAAGTTAAGCATTTTATTTTTGTAGGTTTTATTTCAGAGTGCCTAGAAGACATGGAGGTTCTCCCTTCAACAGCCTTTGTCCTGCTATTGTACTTCTTGAGCCCCGAATTTCAGTTCTATTGAAATGTATGGGTTACATGTTTTACATTGCATTTCAGGGTTAAATACAATGCAAACAGGGCTGAATATCTGAAATATCTGAGCTTTCTATTTTTTGCTGCACCTTTTTCTTAACCAGAAAAAAATGCTGAACTCTTCATGCCCTTCTTGTACTAATGCATCATTTAGGAGGACATTAAAAACACATGAGGTTATTTGAGAGGAGGTTAGGAAGACATCTTTAAATACAACTGAAATTTATGAATAATGAATAAAAACATGTAAAGACAGAGCAATTCCAAAGTCTACATTTTGAAGCTATATATTTTAAAGAAATACGTCACACACAAAAAGAAGCCTAAGTGATTCCCTACAGCATGAGATGAAATCTTCACCAGTTCCCCGCAGAGAGATATATTTTTGCCTTTGCATATACTGACAGAATAACTGGAGAAGTGAATGAAGACCAAATGCAAGGGTGTGTGCATGGGCACACCTCACCCCCAAATACCTGTTGCGGGAAGTAGATGAGGAATTGCGTGTGACAATATGAGTGCTGGCTTTTGCCCTTTTGCTGTCACTTGAGAGTTCCCTTTGTTCTATGTCTGGCACAAGTTTAATATATGCCTTGCCTTTGAAAAAACAATAACCTATCTTGTCATTCTCCTAGTGCTAGTATTTAGCAACTAGCATCAAATGGATTGGAATCTGTCCTCCTCATAGAATGGGAGGAAAATTTGTCATGTTCTCAGATGATCTCTTGACAGAGAAGTGTTAGGTAGGTCTTTCCCAACACAAATTTGATGGTCAGTAGTACCTGTTCAGCGCCTGTGAAGACCAGTCTGTGCTCTTGCAGCTAGATGGAGCAAATATTAGAAACTCCTGGGAATACAAATGAAACTGTATTTCTGAACTTTACCCCTCTCTAACAATTGAAGAACTAAGGAAAAAGCAATCAAATTTACAAGGCCTGAAAAAGATATTAAAGATTATCTACCTCATAAAATGAACTTTTAAACCTGAAGTCATATTTCTTCAACCCTAATTCTTTAGTTTATCTTTGATCATTATAAATTATCCTCCGCAAAAAACAGTGGTTGGGAAAGTAGTTGGCAGCATGTACCATTGGAGGTCATTCTGCTTTATTTATTGAAAAATACTAAAAAGTAAAACACTAAAGTACTTCACATTAAAATGGTATGAACCACCAAGATAACTGCTTGTAACCGTCTGTGTAAAATTATGGTCAGTGTAATCACCTCTGGCTCCAGAATAAACTTTCCATGTATGTTAGAGCCAAATGCATTTGCTTACTCAGATTTTCACTTGAATGATAAACTTTTCTTTTTCTCCTTTTCTTTTTTTTTTCATATACATGAAAACCTTTAAAGGAGGGGAATGGAAAAAGGCATCAAATATCTGTCACCTTAGGAGATGAAGCATCACAACAACGAAGAATCCAGACAAGTCTCACTGAACAGTTCATTCATCTTCTCCACTGATACCAGTAGCATGTGAATGTACACATGATTGCACAGTGTGGATTAATTCCACAAAGAGATTTCATTCCTCCTAGAAAATTGTTTTCTAATGCCAAGACCTCAGTCCTCCAATAATGGGATCATAATAACTAGATAAGGGTATGCATTCCCTCTGCACTGAGTTTTACACCACCAGGTTTTGCAATGGTGCACTGACCTGCTGACAGCCAGGACAGAGCGGTTCACTGGAGCCCAAATTCTCATTTTGTAGTATTTGACTCCCTTTCAATATATTGTATTAATACTATTGTTTATAATGTTAAATAACTCACAGGTAAGTAGCTACTTATTGTGTAGTCAGAGCAAAGCTCTTGCATTTTGACTACTACAGTCATTTTCATCTCTTACTAAAAGAAATCGTTCAGGAAAATTTCTATCTTGAATTTCTGACCACTTTTCTCTAGGAACATAGACATGCCTTGGGCTGGGCTACTGTTACCTCCAGCCTTTGGCAGAATTTGCAGAGGGTCTGAAGCTGTTTGCCATTGAGGACGGATTCGTAGCAAAGGGCCAGCTTATTCACACACGACAGTGTGCAGGATGCAACAGGGGAGCGCTGGGGAGTTGGGAGCTGCTACCCTGTCAGGCACCGGGGGTGGTGGATCCACGAAAGCAGGGGCTTCCCAGGCTTATGGTGGTTTGGGAAGAGTTGGGATCTGCTGCCGTCATGGAAGCAAGATGCCAGCAGGGGCTGATCTTACTTGTCTGCATCTTGCCTTGCTCTCCTACTCCTGTGAAGCAGCCGCTTCTGCCAACTTCAGCAGCACAGCTGCTGCTTCGCTCTCACTTCATGCTCTGCCCAGAGCTTCCAAGTCTGTATGCTTCTCCCAGCTGTATGCTGAAAGAGCAGCGGGTAGCACCGAAGGGTGCCTGAAATCCATGTTTGAGACTGGACATAGTTCTGGGAAGACACACCTACTCCTGCATCTCACATTTTCTTTTGTAACTACTGAGGGAACGAACTTGGGTGGCCTCACATTAGTACTTAGGCTCATTTTATTGGTTTACTTGTCCATTCCTGAAGCTTTGCAGCTGGTCTTTAAATTTTTGGAAATGATATTATAAATATTAGAAATAACTGAGTCCATAGGCTCTTGCAGCATTTTCACTGTAATATGACTTATTTTTAAATCCCTCATCTCCTTGCTTATTTATTTGGCCATCCCTTACTGAAGGGATCTCCCAGGATCTGAGATGACCTGTGCTTTGATGCTCCGAAGGACCCTTCTAGAATCACTAGGGTTCACCAACTGCAGCTACTTTTGGATGCTTGATGTCAGAGCTTATGAGCCAGGCTTCATTTTGAGCTGGATTTTGTGTTTTTTGAGAATATGTGTCCAAGTGTGGAGAGGCGAATGAGCAGTTCTGACAGCCATTACGATGGACTTTTGCGAAGTTCTTTTCTTGCAAACCTTTGCGAATCTTCAAGCTGACCCAGAAGAGTTCATGCCTTAGAGCCTTCCAGGGTTTAAGCACAGAATTCTCTATTTGCAAAGAGCCAGGGCAGATACTGTTTGGATTTCATTAGAAACTCATCAGACATGCTGGATCTGAAATGACTGCTGCCCTTGGCCAGCTGGAAAATACCCGCTTGTTGCAAGGAAATTCTAATCCACTAATTATCCTAAAAAAATCATGTAGGAACTCTCTTGACCCATTTTTTTTCCCCTGGTCCTTTTTTTCCCCCTTGAAGACATGGATCAATTACTTTCTTAGAAAAATTTAGCTGATTTCAATGTCATCTTTTTGGAAGTTTAATAATCACAAAAAGTGCAGTCCTGAGTCATGTAGCATAACTGCCACAAATTAACAATGTAATACTGTTCTGAGGGCCTTTATGGTAGGGAGAAACATATGAGTTTTAAAAAAAACAAGGGGTAACCTAGTTACTCCTCATTTTTAAATCTGAACTTGTATCAAACTTTTAGAATATGAACTATTCAGTTTAGCTATATTGTTCACTATTTCGCATTTTCACATGCATCTGCACTTTTGGTTTCCAACTAGGACAGAAACTAAGTGAAGCCAAAATACCTAGACAGGAACAGATAAAAGCCAAAATACTGAGACGGGAACAGAGAATGGCCAAAATATTAACCAGAAACAGGAAGTACTGGACATCTCACAAGACAGCCTCCATATTCTTGAAATCTCCAGCCAGGGGAGCTGACTGAAGAGGTTCAAACTGTTTGGATAAGCTTTGAAAAATTATCTAAATCTTTAGGTATTTGGTTGAAGCAAGCTTAAAGTCTGAGTCTCTCACAATTTGCCCGTCACTTAAATAAATGGCCATTTCTCAGCTATCAAGGTAAACTTGAAGTGGGAAGAAATTCAGCTATAATATCAAAAAATGCCCCAATAGTAGATGCTCTATCTGCTTTCTAGGATATTAAGAGAAACTGATTTGTCCAAATAGCAATTGATTCAGTAACTCTGTTAGAGTTTGTTGTGCATTTATTGCTTGAGTGTTTTGGGGTTTTGTTTTTCTTTAGTTTGGAACTGACTTTCGAGCATCAAGCAGAAGCAACAAGAGTTCAAAACGGACCAGTTCACCAGACAAGACTGGCCAAAGGGCTGATGGGCTTTCTCCTGCTCTTCCTGTCTCTCTGCTCCGTATAGCTGATCAGTGGATAGGTCAGCACAATACAACAGCGTATGATCACTTAATGTTCTTTTTTTGCTGCCTGCACAGAATGTAGTATTGTTTAGAATCAACAAGTTGGATCCCTATCTAGTATCTGATTATTTGGGAGATTATTGTTAAGATTACTATTACTATTATGTTTACCAATACCTGACTTTTAAAGAGAAGCCCCACTCCATACCTGCTATTATGCTGTGATCCAGGATATTAAATGGGCATAATGTAAATACTACTACTGCTGTGAAAAGGACCTTAAGAGGAGAAACAACATTGGCAAAATGAAGTTTTAATTATGTTGAGTTTCTGGTCATTGAAATATTTTAAATGCATATGGAAGGAATCACACTTTGAAATTCACTTTTTCAATAACTTGTTCACCAGGAAAGGAACAACAGAGACTACTGCTTCATGTTTGCTGTATTCCAATAAAACACAGGAATGTTACAACCCTTACTTAGCTTAGCATCCATCAGCCCTTTTGTTTTCCACTCTTTGAAAGTTTTATTGTAATGAAAAGCAGTAAATGTCATTATAATGGGCCAATGTTGATAAGATGATCATTTATTGAAAAAGGGTTTTAAAAGAACTCCGCTTCTCCAGTAAATTAAAATCTTTAGATAACATACCACTTAAAATGACAAAAGTAAACATACTGCAATCTCTGTAGTAACAAAATGATCAGCTTGAGAACATATTTGGAACTGAGATGGGGGGTAAGAGGGCAAAGGAAACAGCTGGTGGAGTGTTTTTCCTTAAAAACATTTATGCTGTGTCTACTAGAAAATTAAATTATTTCCTTGGTGTGTACCTGATCCACAAGGCAGAGATGGTAAAGCAATCCTTTGATTTAAGTCAGGTTTGAACCAAACCTTATTTACAGGTTAGTCGCTTGTCATGCTGATGTTTTGTGAGATGAAATGAGCACGTTGTGTTTCTGAACACGAAAAGTCTCAAAGTAATTATTGCAAAAGTTTCATAAAGAGACAAGCACTGTACAAATAAGCCATACAAATTGATTACTGAGAAACATCAGTTCAAGTACTCTGCCTTGGAGAGCCTAGGAGGAGAGGTGGAACAGAACAGTTATTTTGTAAGGGTAGGTTGAAGGGAGGAAGAGCATGACAACAATATTCAAATACAGAATAGCCTACCATAAAGAGGACAAGAATTGAAACTTTTCCATACTGAAAGTGGATAGAAGGAGAAATAATGTACCTAAAGTGTAGCAGCAAAGATGCATGCTTAAACGTTGTAAAAAACCTTTTCAGTATGAGGACAGAGCAGATATGTAATAGACTGTTTATTGACACTGGTGGTTACTGAAGATATTAAAAAATAGGCTAGACAAAGATTTGTCAGGAATGATGAGCGTAGCTGACACTGTCTTTTTGGATGACGCACACATTCTTCTATAAGAATGCTCTTTGTTCACTGTAACAAGAGATACAGACCAAGAACAGTGTGACACTTACTTCTCAGAATACAATTATAAAACTTGAATCAAATCAATAGTTTACAGTTTGAGAAGACTGTTTGACAGTGGCCAATGCCACAGACTAATTAGGATTATGCCCTTGAGTATGCAAGGCAGATCTATGTTGACCTACTCAGGAGGAATGTCTCTCCCATAATTCCAAAACTGGCTGATCTCTGGAAGCAAGTTTTTCTTTCATCAGCTTCTTAATCTCTACTTTTAACTCTGAGTGACTGTATTACTGAAGTAAATAGCCTTTCATAATCCAAGGAACTTCTGGTCTCTATGATGATATATGGCGTTGAGTTTCCTAGGAGGAAACACATTTCCTTACTTAGTTTCACATTTGCTCCTTTTCAATCAAGTTCATCAATGGATTAAGTCATCAGTGGCTCCCTTTTACTGCAGAAACAGAAAGAGTTAAAAAGAAGTCCTAGGTCATCCTCAAAATTCACAATTCTGTATTGTCCGCTTTACATTTCTTTAACATTTCAGTTGGATTGTTTTGTTCCTGTTCAGAACAAGACCCAAACATTTCCACATTTCTGTGGAATGAATGGAGGTCTAGGTTTAAGTCAATCTACCAGGTGAACTGCTTTGATGCCAGGCAATTTTGCAGTATTTTGGGGCTACAGCTGCTGGGTATTCCGAATTCCTAAACGAGGAAGCCTGCTAGGGTGTCTGCCAGGGGACCAAGCTTGCAAGTTGTAGCTGCCTTTCCTCCAAGTGGTATAGCCCAAAATAAGGAACTAATTCAGTAATGATTTGATTGATATGGCTAATATAGAAGCCAAGATAACATTCATCTGAAACTGTGAAGTTATATTGATTTACATGTGTGTTACAGAGCATGATGATACAGAAAATGTGATAGAAATCCACACAGCAAACCAGAAAAGTTCCTATTTGCTTTAATATTAGGAAAGTTTTCAGTTTACACTTCAGTATAACTGTGAATTAAATAATTGATCTGAATTTTAGGATTAAGCCTTCATCATGTTCCCCTCTACAGCAGTGCCTTACAAGACATATGAAACTGGTAAGTTTCAGTGGAAGAGTCTAAATAAGCATAAATGTGAATTGAATTTTAAAGAAACACTATTGATTTCAGATCCTCAGGCAAGAATATGGAAGCAACTAAAGTCTTTGTTTTTTCAAGTAATCAGGACAGTCATTTTCTGGTTTATAAATGTCTCTCCCATGTTGTAAATCTAGAAGCCAAATATATGTTTTTGACATGTGATGGATTCACACCAGCTACAAATTAGGATAAATATCCTTCACCTTGCTGCACATATGCAGCCCAACACATCAGCAGGATATGAGCATTGAGCTAAATACGGAATCATAACAAAATATGCACACTTGAGGAAACTGCTTTCTAAATTTAAATGCCGAATTTAGTCACACCATTTTTGGCTCAGCTTTTATTGAACAAAAACAAACCAGAAAAAAGACTTTTGCTTATTTCTTTGTATGAAAAATGCAGCATTACTTATGCTTTGAAGTAACACTATTGCAGTAAAAATCTGATGGTAAACTGTTTCTGCTTCCAGTCAGAAAATATGGTTCCATTTTACTTGTTTTTTACAGTGGCCTCTCATGCTAAGTCTCCATGTGATCATAACATTTCCTCCCCAACAAGAGGGAGACCAGAAATCCATGCGATCACACAGAGAATTTGTGTGTCTTGGCAGCTGTGATCTGTGCGTTAATACACGTTCTGCTCATGCCAAGGTCTAATTTGCTGAGATGTATGTAGTTTTTACTGTGGGCCTAAGCCACACTGGGACCCTTCGAAGAACTCTGAAGTGAATCCTTAATCATAGTGTGTTGACTGCAAAAAAACCGGACTGTGCACCTAGAAAATTTAATTTCCAGTGCCAGATAGCTAACTTCCCACAGCCTTTTCTTCTCTCCAAAAATCAGCAGCGTCTTTGAACAGCTGACAACATTTTAAATGGTACATCTGGAGAAGCAAAAACGCTAGAAAACATCTGTTTTTGTTGTTGAACAAAAATAAACAGTGCAGAGCTGAAAGCTGAGGAGAGAAAAGCTTTTCGGATACAGTTAACGTTTTGTTTATTGCACAAGCCTGTTCATGTGAACTGATCTCGTGCTGGTGGGTGGATCAGAGCATTGCTGCTATGTGCTGTAAATACATGGCCATCGCTGAGGGGGCTGTGCCAGTTCTCAGGGCTGGATTCATGGAAAGGTAGAAGCGAGATTCGTGGAGGCACAGCAATAGCAATCATGTCAGCATTGGTGCGATGGCTGCGTGCCATTCACCATACGCAGGGAAGGCGCAGCTGGACCCATCCGTACTGCAAACGAGAGCCCTCAGAAAGGCAGACCAGGCTCACCAGAGGCAGCACATTCGCTGGAGGGCTTCTATCCTGGCTGGCTTTTGGAGAAAGAAGACGACCAGAACAGCTCCAGCATCTGGGCATTCATGTCCTGTTATGAACTTCAGAGGAGTATTTCCATCCTCTCAGCCCTCCACCTCAGCTTGATCTACCATGAACTCCTCTCTTTGTTACCTGTGAGGCTTTTAAAGGAAAGCTGGAAAAAGACGCTATGACATTCCTCCTGGCATATAGATTGTGGTTTAGAAGATTCCCTGATAATTTTCAAGACAAGGTGCAGTTACTGGAGAGATCTGAATGGACCTCCTACCACTTCCAAAAAGGTGTCCCAAAACCTGCCCTCTTCAGGTGCTTATGCTGATCGTGCCACTGATTCTAACTCCTATTAAACAAAAGCCATTGTTTTTGAGCCATAACACTCAAAGGTGTTACTCTAGACTTAAACCATGGTGCTTCAGTTCTCTGTGATGTTCAATATGTATCAATTATTCACATGAAGGGTACTATAGTAATATAATAGATAACATTAACTGCACTAGAAATAATTTGTGAGAAATCAACTTTATTGTTCATTCATAATTGCTTAAAATATATTTATGTATAATAAAACTGGCTGTATTCACAAAGAAGGTGTTCTTGTTAGTCCAGAATGAGAATTAATTACATTTGAACTGAAAGGGAGATATTCACTATTGAGAGAGAATTACAATGAAAATAGGAGGCCCATTAATTCGTTGTACACTATCCCTTGAAAATGTTGGAGTTGTGGATTCATTTTTTTCTTCTCTCTGAAGGGATCTGCACTCACAGTTTACAGAACCCGTAGGAAGTTCAGAAAAAAAAATGCGCATTGTAAGACACTATGGAACAAATATCACAAAAATTCTGCCTGTGTCTCATTGGACAGGCTAACAAATGAATCAAAGATTTTTACTAGAGAAAACTTTGTTAAGCAGGGTATCATTTATCTTAGGTCACTGAAAGCAATCATGTGGTTTACTTCAGTAATCTAATTATCGCACTGGATTAGAAGTGGTAGAAGGTGCTTTTGTTTTGGTTTCAGAGATTTTATTAGATTATGTTTCTGCCGTACATCAAAAATCTGGCTAAGTATTTGAAATTTTGAAAATTCTTCTGAAAAATATTTGTTAGCTCTTGTTTTTTATTAATTAATTAATTAATTAATTAATTTTTTTGGTCTCCATTTTCCCAGTGTTTTGTCTTGATGTTTGAATTAGCTTGTTCCAAAGTGCAATTAAAAAAAAAGTTTTGAAAGTGATAGGGCATTTTGAAAAGTTCTTGAAAATTTTTTTAACCTGAACATTTTCCATGTACGTCGAGAAATTCATGAAACCTGACTCCTCCTATCGTTTCAATGCCAGTTTTGGTAACCTGGAAATTTTTAGTGAAAAAATTCCTTTAACATTAAGATTTGTATGAAAAATCATGGTTTTTTTCAAGACAAGACTGCTGACAACACAGGATGGAAAGATTGTTTCTTGTAGTGTCCAAGGAAATAGATCGAGAAAAGTGTGAGTTGTTCTGCTTGGGAAAAATGAAGTCAACTAGGAAGAAAGTAGAAAGCGATAGGCATTAGTCCAATAGGACAACAGACAACGTTCAACAACTTCAGCTGCTGCTGTGCGCAACACCTAAGTGACTTGAGTGAGAGACACAGGGAGAAATTACAGCAACAAAAATGGAGTACTTGAGCCAAAGAGGAAAGTTAAGTAAAACAATAGTGCTCTTTGGAAAGATAAGAATACAAAGATCATTGGAACAGAAGAACAGACCGGAAGACCTGCAAACTCCATCCTGTTATTGCCCTACTTGTGTTGTGATGACTGAGAGTTGGTTTGACTTAACTGGGTCTTCTCAGCCATTTATTGCTTTGCATTGCCAGTAGTACTCATCGCACAAGGCGACTGTGGTGTTAAGTCCAGCCTTTGCTGTGCTTTTGACACAAAGCATAAGGGTTTTTTTTTCAGCTTCTCAGATAGAGAAATGGTGTCCTCTAAAAAAAAGACTTCAATGGCACAAGCCTAAATGACATGCCCCCAGCCTCTGACAAGGTTGATGCTACTGTAAGAGCAGGGGCAGCAAGAGCATGAGTTTAGGCTTATCTGAATACGTGGCGGCCACCTCTCTACCCTGGAGAAGCAACTCTGGCAGAGGGGTGAGGTGAGCAGCGGGGCATGCTGATGTCTTACACTGGCACTTTAACACCTTATAACTCCCACCAATCTACCCTATCCATCCCATGAACACAAAAGGCACCACAGCTGGATAACAGACAATGGAATATTTGTCCAAATTTCAGCTTCCTCACTGGTCTGCAACCCGGAAGGGCTGAGGCTGAGGGTACAGTGCATTCAGCTTGCGTCCTATTCACTAGGACCGACCTTGCACAGATAGGAGGGATAACAAAGTAATTTTTCATCAAATACGTGGAGTCATTTTTTTTTATACCAGTGAGTTTAACACGAAGGCTACTTATCATTTAAGAAAATAAATCATTTGGAATATAAACTTAATGTTGCTTTTTTGATTGTTGTCTTGGTCTTGTATGGTTTTCAGATAATATTACTGTAACATATCTGTATCTTCTGTGCAATGTTGTAGGTCACATCATTTATGGCTGTGCCTAGCATTAAAGTTGCTTTCAACAGGAGTTAAGAGAAGAAGCCACTCTTCCTAACTATTATTTCTGATCAGTGCTGCGGTCGAGAATGGACCAAGCATGGCAGAGCAGTAATATTGAATACTGAGGTTTATTCCCCTGCTAGCATAGCATTTGTAATGCCAACCTTCCCATTTGTTAGGCAACTGCACTGTGCGCCCATCTAGAAGACTGGAAGGCCATATTTCATTGTGAATGTAAGATCAGTGTTATCCAAGAAACTGGGTTATGGGGACGAGCTGCATCTGACGGGGACATTTGCAAATCCAACAAGATGCTGTGTTATTTCATTTGCACAGGTGGCAGCTTTGGAAGTAAAGACTACAGTAAAAACAAAAGTGACTGAGATGACACTGAACTTGTGAGAATTATGTGTCTAAGTGGTCTTGTGGTAATTTTTCTAGCCTCACAGCTTCTACTAGCTGCTGATTCAGAAGAGAAGATGGCTGATCTTTTTCACCAGTAAAGTAAATAAATAGAGCTTTAGAAAGGCAAAAAAATCTCCCTTCTGCTTTCCAGCACTTCTGTGGGGCTCCTGGGGTTGTGAGGATGTTAATTCAAATGACTGAGAAAACACGATCCAGTTCACTGATCGGTTTTAAAAATAGATTTTTTTAATGCAATGGAAACAAAGGCTGACATGAAAAATTCAAAATAGATGAGAACAGCTTCTTCTTAAATCAGTATAAATTGTCTGTGTGTCATGGCAGTGAACGTGTTTTTTTTTTTTTCTTTCAGGAACTACGTAACCACAGAGTTCCTGTTTACTGTATTTCTTAAGGATAAAGTTTTCTGCGGTAAGAGACACCTAAGACCATTAGGCACGCACACTACAGATCTAAAGAAAGTCTATTTACCAGAGCTTCCAGGAAAAATATTGACAGGGCAGTAAAAATACTTTCCTTGATTACTCAGGCTCATATTTTAAACCTAAAATTACAGGAACTTTTCTCTTTTAGCAATTTATTTTTAGCATCTTTATTTTTTTATTTTTCTTCTTCTTTTTTTTTTTTTTTTTCCTTACCTTTTAAAGCA
>Ga0065711_1026335_pt1 | contig 77691 bp, 37 predicted proteins | sample Hoacrofraction12_FD_59098 | JGI IMG/M metagenome (GOLD analysis project Ga0065711, IMG submission 59098) | Hoatzin crop microbial communities from Cojedes, Venezuela - Epithelial fraction 12 v2 (version 2) | ecosystem: Host-associated > Birds > Digestive system > Esophagus > Crop | place...
TGTAGCGGGGAAGAAGAACCTCCCTCGACCTGCTGGCCACACTCCTCTTGATGCATCCCAGGATCCCATTGGCCTTCCTGGCAGCCAGGGCACACTGCTGGCTCATGGTCAACCTGTCGTCCACCAGGACACCCAGGACCCTCTCCACAGAGCTGCTCTCCAGCAGGTCAGCCCCAAGCCTGTACTGGTGGATGGGGTTGTTCCTCCCCAGGTGCAGGACTCTGCATTTGCCCTTGTTGAACCTCTTCAGGTTCCTCTCTGCCCACCTCTCCAGCCTGTCCAGGTCTCACTGAATGGCAGCACAGCCTTCTGGTGTATCCACCACTCCTCCCAGTTTGGTGTCATCAGCAAACTTGCTGAGGGTACATTCTAACTCTTCATCCAGGTCATTGATGAAGAAGTTAAACAAGAATGGGCCCAGTACTGACCCCTGGTGAACATGACTAGTTACAGGCCTCCAAGTAGACTCAGCGTCGCTGATGACAAACCTCTGAGTTCTGTCATTCAGCCAGTTCCCAATCCACCTCACTGACCACTCATCCAGCCCACACTTCCTGAGCTTCCCTAGGAGGATGTTATGGGAAACAGTGTCAAAAGCCTTGCTGAAGTCGAGGTAGACAACATACACTGCTCTCCCCTCATCTACCCAGCCAGTCATGCCATCGTAGAAAGCTATCAGACTGGTCACGCATGATTTCCCCTTGGTGAATCCATGCTGACTACTCCTGATAACCTGCTTTTCCTCCACTTGCTAAATGATGACCTCCAGGATGAGCTGCTCCATCACCTTTCCCTGAATGGAGGTGAGGCTGACTGGCCTGTAGTTTCCTAGGTCCTCCTTCTTGCCCTTTTTGAAGATTGGAGTGACATTAGCCTTTCTTCAGTCCTTGGGCACCTCTCCTGTCCTCCAGGACCTCTCAAAGATGATGGAGAGTGGCTCAACAAAACATGTCCCTCCCTATCTCAAGTGAAACGAAATCTACTCCAGGTGAGTGTACTTGGCTCTTTATTTGCAAAACTTCTATACACCGCAAAATTTGTCATTTGTTCAAGATACACAGTATTTACTGGGAATTCTACTACAAGTTATTCTGTTCATGTTCTTATCCTTATAATAATGTTATCAGACATATTCTAAATGGATAGAAGTGAAGGTGGTTGACACATAACTGAAGTTCTTTTTCTTTCTCCCTGTTTGCCTTAGGTAAAGGAAATGTAAGTTGTCCCATATCATTATTTTATTTTTTTTATTCTACATCTAGATTCATGCCATGCGTTTAGTATTGTCACTGATGGAGACACATGGATATTTACATTAAAAATATACCACTGATTTTAATTTCTGTCTACATACAGAAAGCTACTTATTTTATAGAAATAAAATGACTTGCAGAACTGCAGCTCAAACTTTCGGAACTGAAATAGGAGAAAAATAGAAACAGGTTCAGGGTTAGCACTAACTTATTAAACTTCAGTGAAAATGTTTTTTAGTTCATTGCCCAATGTTTTCACTTGTTACATCCATATAAGATGTTGAAGTCTGTGGTTTTCTTGATGCTGAATACTACGCACAACCACTTCATAGAAAAAATAAGTTTTTGTCTTCTATTTGTTACTGATAGTAACTGGCTGGACTATTCTCTCCTGTTATTACCTTCATAGTTGAACTGTATCATCTTGAAGTCCATTTGCATGTGTGGTCCAATTTTAGTTTGATACTCAACATAGAATCATAGGTTGGAAAAGACCTCTACGATCATGAAGTCCAACCATCCGCCCAACAACACCAGGCCTACTAAATCATATCCCAAAGTGCCACATCTTCTTTTTTTTTAAACACCTCCAGGGATGGGGACTCAACTAGCTCCCTGGGCAGCCTATTCCAATGTCTGACCACTTGGTCATGATCAATTTACTCACATCATCATGCACTGGTGGAGTTCAAAGTCCTGAGGGATAAGGGTCAGGCTATGAGTAAAATCAGGAGCCTGAATTTTAGGAAAGGAAACTTCCAGCTCTTCAATGAATTAGACAACAGGACCACCTGGGAAACTACCCTCAGGGACAAGGGAGCACAGCAGAGCTGGCAGATCTTTAAGGACATTTTCCATGGAGTGCAAGAGCTCTCAATACCCAGGTGTAAGAAATGAGGAAAGGAAGGGGAGGGACCAGCAAGGCTAGTTGAGACCTGCTGGTCAAACTAAACAGCAAGAAGGAAATGCAGAGGAAGTGGAAGCAGGGACAGGTACCCTGGAAAGAGTGTACGGATGCTGCCCATTTGTGTATCGATGTTGTCAGAAGGGCCAAGGCGCACCTGGAGCTGAACTTGGCAAGGGTTGCTAAGAATAACAAGAAGGGCTTCTACAGCTGTGTCAGCCAGAAAAGGAATGTCAAAGAAAGCGTACCCCCTCAATGAGCAAGACGGACAAACTGGTAAACAACAAATGAGGAGAAGGCTGAGGTACTCAACAACTTTTTTGCCTCACTCTTCACTGGCAACCTCTCTTGCCACACTTCTTGAGTGGATGGACCGCAAGACAGGGACTGGGGGAGCAAAGCACCTCCCACTGTAAGAGAAGGCCAGGTTCGTGACCACCTGAGGAACCTGAACATACATAAGTCTATGGCAGCTGATGAGGTGTATTGCAGAGTCCTGAGGGAGTTGGCTGGCATAGTTGACAAGCCAGTCTCCATGATATTTGAAAAGTCATGGTAGTCAGGTGAAGACCCTGGTGACAGGAAGAAGGGAAACATTGCACCCATTTTTATAAAAGGTAGAAAGGAGTTCTGAAGTGCAAGAGAATTGCCCTTTAACATCCTGAAAGTGATAGATGAAAAGGAGTCTGGATCTTAGTGGTCATTTTCCATATGTTTTGTGATTCCTAACAATAACACCCAGTGTTGTCTTTCCATGAGCTTTAAGGTCATTTTACTCACCAATATGTTTATGTCACGTATTAAAAGCTGGAGTTAAGAAGATGTAAACTACTTCAGAAAACACATGATCTTAGGTCTTGTTTTATCTTGCCTTCAGTTTTTTTTCTGCTTTAAAAAAATACAATATGGATATTTTTTCCTTTATTAACATTGATATTTAAATTTAGTAGACAAAAACTAGCTTTCGTCTTTGAATATATAGATTGTGCATTATGATAAATTTACTAGAAAAATTTGAAATATGTTACTTCTAACATAACTTACAGCTTATTTTTTGTAAGGCCTGCATATGTACTTTAATACCTTGCTATGCAGTTTATGACATGCAACTGACAGAATGATAGATTTGCAAAATAAAAGGAACTTTGAATTTATGATCTAAAGGAATCATAGGTGTATGTATTTTTATAATTAAATTGAAGACAGCTACTGGTTTAATAAGGAAATTTTTTATAGCTAGCAGCTAGTACATTATGTTGCCTTCCTGAAAAAAACATAGAGCACCAGTTTGAGATGAGCTAAATGTACAGGCACTTTTATCCGTCTTTTAAACTAGAGCTCCTAAAGTAGTGAGCCCTTTTTTTATCTGGGTCGTCAAATTAATGGTCCATATTAAAGGATGTATCGTGAAAATCAGCTTAAAAATTGCATCATTTTGGCAAAAAGTCCACTTTTAAAAATTGAATCATCCATGTCCTTGTTTACTGTTGAGATGCTCACTTGCAAAGATCAGTTTCCATATTATTACTTGGTGCTCCACCTGGAATTTTTATAAAACAATAAAGGCTAAAAATGGAAATGAGAAATTTCTGTAAAAGAAAGAAGTAAACAGCGTGGGCCAAAACTCCATATGAACATCATCCAGAGCATGAAAGGCAGGTAGGCATCTGTCTTCTCACTGGAGCTAAACAGGGAGCTGCCAAGAAAACTTCCAAAATCTGAATCTCACTGCCCAGGGAGTCTCTCAGTTGATATTGGTTAGTTACAAATCAGTTACAATATGGCTAAAAGCCTTATCAGCTAGAAGGTTCCTAACTTGCAACTATTTTTATAGTGCTTTAGTCAAAACTTGAAGAAATGCAGAGTAAATTCTTTCACCATGCTCATTTATTCTTTATCCTCTTCAGACAATAACTTCCAATGGTGCTTACTTGTGCAACTCAGATCTGTTTACTGTCAGTGCAGTAAATTAGTGGAGATCATTTGAAAATATCACTGTGTATGTGTTTAGAAAGGACACGCATTCAGTTCATTTAAATTTTGGCCTGCAGGCCTAGAATTCTGAAGTCAGTTTTTAAAAAATGATGTGGAAGCAAAGTTAATTGAAAATCTACATTTAGCAGTATTCCCGAGATATAAAGCTCTTCTTAATTTTAGCTTAAGAAATGTTAAATGCTGCTTTTTTTAGTATAAATGGCTTACAAAGTTAAAGGGTCAAATCATCACACTCTTGATACCACAGACAGGAAAAGTGGTTAGAAGGCCAAAAGGAAACATGAAGATTTTTAGGAAGTCACAGTAACTAATGAAAGGCAGGGCTGGTGCATGCTGTGAAACATGGTCTCCATTAACCCTAGGAACATCCGAAGAGAGGTGAAATAGGCAGAGAAAACTTTGTTTGACCCGGCTTCAGTCTTACATATTGATATCAAAAGGAGCTAAACTGGCACACGGTAATGATTTGTGGGCATAGAAGCGTAGGCCTAAATGAATCAAAGAGCATGAGAGAAGACTGATAAGACAGGCAGAAAAAAGAGACAGACAAAGGCAAAGAAAAAGGAAAGAGTGTACATAAATCACAAAAATTGAGGGAAATATTATGGTACACTTAGGCTTTATTTGTTGTAAAACAAAAAATATTTTACATTAATTCTCAAAAGAGGAACCACAAAGAAAATAGAAAAGGCATTAAGAATTAAATATAGGTAATTCACAGATATAAAATTGGAGGTGAGGAACTAAGGGAACTAAGTCCCAAAATAAGCATTTCACAAAATGTAATTATTCTATGGTTCGTCAGTATTTTCTGGGATGCATATTCCTGCTGTACTCTAGTGTCATCTACATTTTAGCAGTTCTTTGGGGTAACATACATGACCAGCATGCTGAAAGGTTAAGGGAAATCACATCAGTAGTCATATTTTTCCATAATGTACTATTTTTTCAGGACACTGTAGTAAATTACCCTATTGCTTTTCCATTCTACACTGCACCAAGTGGAAGCATAGATCTTTATTTACTATCTAGGCAACGTGAATAAACTAATATGAAATACTAGCCAAAAAATGAAGACAGGGGTGTTGTACAACTAGCAGAACAGAAACTGAGTGTAGCTAGATGCAGTAAAATACTTACTTGACAACAGGCTCTGTTTTCAAGTTAGATAAATCCTGAACAACACATTTATAGACACTAGAAATGTGATTACTACAGTGGGAGAATTTCTGCTTCAGTCTTATATATTTTAATAGCAAATAAATAGCTCTGCAATGAAAGCCAGAAGTAAGAAAAAATAAGTCACTTCTATGGATTTTTTAAGTATTAGCCTCCCTTATTATGAGAGTTTCTGCAGCAGTTGTGACTACTGCACTAAGTGAACTGCAGAGTTTATAATCTGAAGCTGCTGTGAACTGTTTTCCAATAGAACAGAAGAGAAATTAATTGTGTTAAACAGGGGAAGAGATTAGAAATAACTTTTAGAAGGCCACGAGGCTAAATGGCTTTGCGAAGAGGTTAAGGTTTGAGAAGTCTTTTGCTGCTGGGCAAAGTATTGTACTTCATAAAAATACTTTCATCTGGTGGGGTTTATCTCACTTGCTCCAATCCTTCAGCTCTCAACAAGTATTAAAGCATATAAATAAGCCAGAGCTCCCTTGCTTCAATCCAGGAATATCATGTCAATAATAGAGGTGGGACTTGAAAGTGAGTTGCTGAAGGCTGCCAAACATATTTATTTGGAAGTAAGAATCTTTCTTCATGAGCTACTTTGCTTCATAGCAATCATCCGTGCACTTTTTGTTCACTTGTAATGAAAAGGCCCTGATAACGCATCTTCAAGGGCTTGTTTGTGCTCTATTAATTGTAGTCACCTCATGACTGTTAGAAACATTCATGTTAAACACACAAAATGTTTTCAGGTCTAGGTCTCTTCTAAATCCTTTAAAAGTGACCAAAACCATTCTTCTGACTTGAGTAAACTCAGGAACAAATGTTTTGGTCTAATATTTAAGATTTTCTCTTTAAAGCCATTTCTGAATGCATGTATACAAGATGGTTTAGCCAGGAAAACAATACATTTGTGAACAAATGATGAGAAGGAATATTATAGGCATTACATATGCTAAAGATCTGTAGGTGCTAGAGAAGAGCTGAATTCAAGAAGTGAGTTGGTAGTGTGAAGCACTTAAAAGAACTAGACATTCCAAACTCATCGTTACAAAATACTAGGCTATTAAGTATTACAGTTACGCACGCATGTTGCTCAGACTAGATTTATAAAGACTGTGTAAAACTCTCTGCTCAAATTGCCTTTAAGATGTTAATAAAACTCTCCAAAGACATATCTCCCGCCTGTGAATATCCGGGTCTCTAAACTGCCTAAGTCTCTGCTGTCAGACTTTCCCACATGTCTAAATGCTTGTTAAACAGGAGTATGCACAACTGCCTCTGACATCACTGAGTAGTTGAAGCAGCTCTGTACACACTTGCTTTTTTCTAGCGCTGTTATATAGCGCTTTTTTATTGGAGGAGGGGGACGACAATGAATTAATTGGACTGAAGGAGGTTATTGTCCAATAAATGACCCAAATGCTCTTGGGTTTGCAAATTAATAAACATTGGTATAGTTATAGTTATACAGTATAGTTACGTGGAAGAATCATATAATGTTGCATTAAGACCACTAAGCACAAGAAGCCGAACACCTGAGGGATGAATTCTGCAACCACAAAGAGAAAGGAGATGTAGCTAGACCTATAACCATGACCTATTTCATTATATTCATATCACCATTGCCATTTCATTTTATAATTGTTATTATAAAACTAAGTAGAAGACAAAACCTCTTCATTTCTAGCACACATTGTAAAATCTGTTATTTTTAATGAAGACTATAATGAAATTCCTGCCAAGATTTGTATTTGTTTTGCCTGTATTACCACAGTTGACTTCTACATAGATATTAGGTTAAATTTAGCAGTGGTTTCCAGTCCATACATTTACTTACTTTACAGGAACTATCTTAGATGCAACTCAGTACAAAATATATACTATTATGTGCAAAAAAACTAGAAAATTGATAGCCTTTCATTGAACCCAATTTAAAAATACACAATAAAAATTAAAACTAACATTTGTACTTTTGAATTAGTCTAAGTAATTAAAAAGAACAATAAACAGATATCATCTCACAACCCTAACTTATTAAAATATCTTGTCACATTTTCAGCACATTTGATTACCTCATAGCTGCTATATTTGATGCAGTAAAATATTTAGACATATGTGTCCGTTCCAGAACATGAGGAATCTGTACATGTATACAGATCTTGGAGGACTCAGAGATTGTGTCTTCACCAGTCCATACCTAAGTCCTCAAATTTGTTTTTTTTTTTCAATTCAGCTGATGTTTCCAACGACACGCCCCCAGGTGTAGTACTAAAACAAGTTCTGACAGGAAGGATAGAATAATGAAATATTCTTGTATTATATTAATGTAATCCATTCGTACGACACAATTGCCTTAAATATACATGACTTCAGAAGTGGGTTTATGAATATTAATCTCTTATTGCTTTCAGTCTGTTGAGTATTTGCAGTAAGCTACTTTGTTAGATTCCTTATATTAACACACTTTATTTTTATTGAGTCGTCTTCCTTCTGTGCTGGTCTTGGGTTTCTAAATTCAATGTTTAGTGCTTGATTCAATTTCCTAAACAGGGACTTGAGGTCATCCTATGCAATTTCCTCTGCCGGTCCAGAAAAAGCACAGCTCTGTCCATCCTGTGTGGCATCACTCAGCCCCTTTGTGGATTTCTCAGATGTCCTCTGTCTCTCAAATGGCAGTAGAGACTTGTTTTTAAGTGATTGTGTTGAGCTTGGGGTAAAAGTCATATTTTGTGGTTTTATTCATCTAAGTCTAAGGTAATGGTTTAGTTCATTTTACAGTAAATATGGAAACATAGGGCCTGGTTCTCATATTAGGAATCCAAAGCAGATGGAAGAAATTGTATTCTCAACATATCTCTCTCTCACTGTTGGATTTCAAAGAGCCTGAAAGTTTACCTCTATGCATGGAGTACGCATGGAATAAATTTTATCAAAATCCATGTACATCTGAGCCGTTCAACTTCTAGTCGTTTTACTGCTGAGGAAAAAGTATAGGATCTTTGAGGATGCAGGTGGTCATATCTGGATTTAGATAGCAATAGCTGGTGAAAAGAGTCATTGCTTATATCACTGCATTAAACATAAAAAGAATCAATATTTTTTTAGTTGTCAATTATGTGTTACAGAAGACTAACTTTGGTTGGTATGAATCCTGCCTGAACTGTCTACATTTTAGAAGGCTTAAGTAAATTGCAGCAGTTCCCACCAAAAGACAGATTGTTTTTATTTTTGGTAGCAGCAAGCTCATTAAGACTTTAAGAGACAATGTTGATAATGTGACTATTAAATTCTACAATTATCTACAGATTTATGCATTCTCCCAGTTTGCTAAAGTTAAGTTTGGTAGTCTTTCACTATGTATACCAGTACATGGAAAATCAAGGGGTTTTTATAATAAGCAATAGTTAAGTAACATTTCATCCTAAGCAGATCTCTTTAAAGAAGACTGAAGACCAGTCATAGACCATAATGTTACAACAATAACACCTAAAGAGAAGCAAAATCCTAACTCTAGGTATTATTTGACTCGCATTTGTACAAAAAAAAATCTATACCACTTTCCTTGGTAACATTCCAACACGTAAAAATAGAAGAAAGTATACAAATTTGAAAGTATCAAAGAAACTCATGTTCTACAGATCTGAACTTTTTAAAGTATCATTAAAATGTTGTATTTTTATTTATAAATGCTCGACTTTGTAATGTTTGCATTTCAAATCCCTGTCTTTCATACTTCCATTTATTTTAAGGGAAACATAAAGATATTAACTACGAGCCAGCAGTGTTAAAAGAAGGAAGAGAAGAAAAAAGACGAAGAATCAACCCCAAATATTCCCCCCCTTTTTTTTTTTCGGGGGAGGGGGGGGGCAGAATATGTGCCTACATAGTTCTTCTGTATTACAGAATACCTGCTTGTTATTGCTTACTGACCATATTACCCTGCATGTTATTACTTACTGACCATAGGATTGCTGACTGATTACCCCACAGCCACCAACTAAATTAAGGTGATTGCTTTGGTTTAACCCCAGTAGACAGCTAAGCCCCACACAGCTGCTCACTCACTTCCCACCAGTGAGACAGAGAAGAGAATCGGAAGGGCAAATGTGTAAAAACTAATGAGTTGAGACAAAGACAGTGTAATAGGTAAAGCAAAAGCTGTGTGTGCAAGCAAAGCACAGTAAGGGCTTCATTCACTGCTTCCGATCAGCAGGCAGATGTTTAGCCATCCCCAGGAAAGAAGGGTTCCATCACACATAGTGGTTACTTGGGAAGACAAATGTTATAACTCAAAATATCTGCCTCAGCTTCCTCCTTGTATGTTCCAGCTTTTATTGCTGAACACCACTTCATATGGCATGGAATATCCCTTTGGTCAGTTGGAGTCAGCTGTCCCGGCTGTGTCCCCTCCCAAGTTCTTGTGCACCCCTAGACAACTTGCTGTCAGGACAGTGTCAGAAGTAGCAAAAAGGCCTTGAGATTCTGTAAGCACTGTTCATCAATAACAAAACCAAGGGTGTGTTAATGACACTGTTTGTGACAAATCCAAAACATAGCACCATACCAGCTACTATGAATAAAATAAACTTTACCCAAGCCAAAATCACTGCAGTGAATTTAGAATCCTGTCAAATATAGGATCATAGAATGATAGAACGCTTTGGGTTGGAAGGGACCTTTAGAAGTCATCTAGCCCAACCCCTCTGCAGTGAGCAGGGATATCTTCCACCAGACCAGGCTGCTCAGAGCCCCGTCCAACCTGACCTTGAGTGTTTCCAGGGATGGGCCTCCACTACTTCTCTGGGCAATCTGTTCCAGTGTTTCACAACCCTTATCATAAAAAATTTCTTCCTTATTTCCAGTCTAAATCTACCCTCCCTTAGTTTAAAGCCATAACTCCCTGTCTTATTGCAACAAGACTTGCTGAAAATATTTTCTCCGTCTTTCCTATAGGCCCTCTTCAGGTATTGAAAAGCTGCTATAAGGTCTCCCCGGAGTCTTCTCTTCTCCAGGCTGAACAGCCCCAACTCTCTCAGCTTTTTCTCATAGTACAGGTGATCCAGCCCTCAGATCGTCTTTGTGGCCCTCCTCTGGACCTGCTCCAACACATCCATGTCCTTGTTTTGCTGAGGGCTCCAGATCTGGACACAGGACTCCAGGTGGTGTCTCACCAGAGCGAAGCAGAGAGACAGAATCCTCTCCCTGGACCTACTGGCCACGCTTCTTTTGATGCAGCCCAGGATATGGTTGGCCTTCTGGGTTATGAGTGCACATTGGTGGCTCATGTCCAGCTTTTCATTCACCAGTACCCCCAAGTCCTTCTTCTCAGGGTTGCTCTCAATCCCTTCATCTCCCAGCCTGTACTGATCGCAGGGGTTGCCCTGACCCAGATGCAGGACCTTGTATTTGCCCTTGTTGAATCTCCTGAGGTTCACACAGGCCCACTTCTCAAGCTTGTCCAGGTCCCTCTGGGTAGCATCCCATCCTTCTGTTGTGTCAACTGCACCACTCATCTTGGTGTCATTTCCAAACTTGCTGAGGGTGCACTCGATCCCACTAAGTCATTTTCTGAAAATATTAAAAAGCACTGGTCCCAGTACAGACCACTGAGAGACACCACTTGTCACTGACATTCATGTGGACATTGAACGGTCAACTGCTGCCCTCTGACTGCTACCTTCTAACCAATTCCTTAGCCATTGAACAGTCCACCCATCAATTCCATATGTCTCCAATTTAGAGAGAAGGATGTTGTGAGGGACTGTGTCAAAGACTTTACAGAAATCCAGATAGATCACATCCGTAGCTCTTCCCTTGTCTGCTGATCTAGTCACACCATCATAGAAAGCCACTAGGTTGATCAGGCAGGACTTGCCCTTTGTGAAGCCATGCTGGCTGTCTTGGATCACCTGGGATGCCTAATAATTTTCCACATACAGCTTTGTAAAGTTTGACTAAGCTTACACTCCATGCCTCACATAGACTGAAAATGATCTTGTTTAAGCTAACAGGCAATACTGATATATTTTTATAAAAATTTTATCTTTTTAGTTCAACAAATTGGTGTAATACTTAAAAATCTATTTAATTTTGACTCAGCTTTCATTGTGATGCATTGCATAATATTACAGGAATGAATCTGAATTTTTCAAAGAAAATGGCTATATTTCACCTATACTTTCAAACTGAAATTCACATTTATTTGCACTGAAATTTGTTTTTGTCTGTCTGCATTACGAGAAAGTAAATACCAAGTTTTCCTTTGGCTATTTACAATATCTGAACCAGCAGTGAAACTTTTTTATTCCGCTATAGTGATAGGCTTTCTGACCTGGAAATTTGTTTTGAGCCAAAGCTTTATTATTACTTACATCACAACTAGAAATGATCGATGCAACATTGGACTGCCAGGCCTCATTGCATAATTAAATTCTGTCAGGGACTTTTCAACAATAAAATTATCTTACCTCATACTTCAAAAGCAGTTGACACTGGGGAAACAGGAACAACTACATAAGTGGTCCAAATAAATATTTCCAAATATTTCTTTTAATTCTGTATTTTTAGGGGAAAAGTTATTATTCTATTAAAGCCCCTGTTGTTTGTGACATGAACATCCATGAGAATGGGACTGGGCTCAAAAGTAAATAAAAGCAAACAGTCTATGAGAATATTAATCCCAGCTGTGTCACAAATATAACTAAAGTCTGTTCTGTGCGAAAGTGTGTCTTAATTTCAATATCTTTACTTTAAAATTGCAGACATTTCAGGAAGAGGAATGGCCACCATAAATGCAGCTTGAAAGAATAATAGAGAAGACTGCATGATGATTTGATCCAGGGTAAAAACAGGAGATCGACTTATTGATTCTAATTTACAACGGAGAACTGAAGATGGAACCTAAACTAATAACTACAGAATCATTGCTAAAGTGTGTACTGTAGAACCTGTAAATAGGAAAAAAACAGTTTTTATTTAACCTATGAAATTTTATTATGGGGAAAAACCTTTAAAAGTGAAATTAAAAAGTAACTGTGAATGAGCTTGTTTCTAAATAGATTAAAAGAAATGAGAAAGACTTGTATAAATTGATTTTTTAATACTATTGTTATTTGATTCTAACACTTGTCTTGTATGTTTGCAAATAATTACATTTATTTTCATTTCACTTTTAGTACCATAGTGTATGTTAAATTTCAAACTAATTGACATATATAAAGGTATATAGTAACACTGATAAGCAGGCCACTATAGATGTGATTGGGAATGTGAGGGGACATAGAAATAAACTTCACAGTGTCTTGAAGGGAAAACCTTACATATTTCAAAAAGGGCACATAAGAACTGTAACCTTTATACTCAATTTTTTTAAAGTTTGGTATCATATGTAATCTAGTTTTCAGCTAGCTAAACATCTAGCTTTAAATAAATGCCTAGTTTTATAGGATAAATGTGACGTCAAACCCATCCTTAAAATACATGCAGGACAGGCAACAGGAACATGATCCATAACACCTAAGCTAAATATTCACACAATGAACTGTAGATCTTAGGCTGTGTTCCCAGAGCCAATCTCCTGACAATCTGAGCCTTAGTTTTCTAGAATCTCATTTATGTCTGTGCATTCCTAATGAAAGACATCTATAACTGGCTTCTCCACAAATAAACAGCACAGAGAAGACTTGAAAGAAGTACCAGAAGGCTATCTGTATCACTGGACAGGCTCTCCTCAAAGCCTTAGAAGGCAGGCAGTACACCACCTCTCTGGCAGGATGTTTCTGAAAGCAGAAATGTATGTTTCTGAAAACAGAAATGTAAAATTGTCTTCTGAGATGCTGAGCAACAAAGCCAGCTTGCTGCAGGTTTGAGTGTATATTACAACTTGTATTTGAAACATAGAACTCTGGTGTTTTTTTTTTTCTGAACACTAGACATTAATGGTCAATTAATGGTCCATTCTGTCTCATACCAGATACAAATGTTGTGGAGTTCTTTCCAGAGTATTATTAAATAAACCTGTTGTCTGTTGAGGACACCGGCCAAAATACATTAATAAAGGAAATGAATAGGCTATCCATAGATCAGAGAGCAGTTAGGGTTTTCAGTCTTCATGGAAAGATTTTGTGGTCACAGCCCTCTATCACAGATATTCAAGCATCAGCAAAAATGTCTTGTTTATTTCCTTAGCAAGAGAACATCTGAAGCTCAGAAACAGTATTGTAGGAGTTAGTTCAGGGTTTCATTCTAGTGCTGTAATTTGAAGTGATTCACTTATCTTTTATTTTCACTTTTCATTTTATCATGTTTGAGCCAGATTCTGTCACCCTTATTCAGAAAGAACAGTAGTTTAATTGAGAATCACCCCAGGGATATCACTAACTCTACTCAATGAGCAAAGCACTACTTGGATAGAAGATGAATCATAGACAAAGGAGACTTGATGTATGCAATATGTACTTGATATTTTGATATAGTTGATATATCTGTTACATATTATAATTTTTTCTATGAATAATATGGGAGGACCTGTTTTCAGTTTTGGATGAGTTTTGCATTTTTATCCTTGTGTGTCTAAGGCAGCTGGTCTTGAACCAGCAACAAAGCCCTGGAACTACCCATAACTCTCCAGGCAGTGGAGGTTTTCATTGTCTTCTGAAGCCAGTTCTCCTTGTGATGTGAACAGTTGCTCTGCAGAGCAACTCTCTAGACTACTGCTGTATCACATATTCGAAAGGAATGAGACATTTTTTAAAGACCTTTACAGTTAGAAATATCAGAAAGACAAGCCCTTACATGGAGGAACACACAGTCTCACACATAAGAAGTAGTTCCTGTTTATATATTTTATTCTATGTTTTATAGGTTATTTTATCATTATAGATGACCAAGTGGTAATTATTTGAAGACATTGCAACCAGTTAAGCACTGCCTGTGGTTCTCTTGGCAGGACTATTCAGGCTGAATTTTTATTATGCCATGAGTGTGAAAAACAGAACTTACTGAGGACCTTGGGGCTCACCTTTACTTGGGATTGATTTTAAAAATGATTTAGGCAATTAGAATTGCATATTGTTCTGTTCTGAAATCATACTTTGCTATTTAATATTGTTATAATTTTATGCAAATATACCACAATGGCAGGAAACCTTTGCAAGCTTTGACACAATTAGCACCAAGGTTGATATTATAACGAGAGAAGACTCTAAAATCTAGGGCCAGAATCTTGGTTATAAGCCTTATTTGTCAATTCTAATTCCTTCATTAACAATATTTCTTCTTTTCCAAGTAACCTATGACAGACTTTAAATTTTTCCTAGAACTCAAAATGACTGGGTCTCTACAACAGTAGAGAAGTGTGTCTTCTGTAATAATCAAGACATTTAAACCTATTGTTCATCTGTATGATGAGACATCCACAAAATTTACTGTATTTTCTTTCATTTGATGATGAACCTCAGAAGACAGAGAAAAAGAGTGAAAGAAAAAGAGAGAGATAGAAAATGTACTGACATGATTACACTTCCTGCTTAACCCCTCTAGCAGATGAATGCAGTTCTTATAATGTGGAGCTAATTTTCTCACTATTAATAAGAACTTAAATTATCCAGCTGCTTATTTTAAATTGTTTTTCTGCATTGAAGGATGCTGAGAGATTGGAATTTTTTATTCAATTCCTTATTGACTTAGAAGTAACAAACCAGGTGTGTGGGCAAGTTGCGGAAAGAAAAATGCAGTACTAGAGGCATAAGCGACACTCTGAAATGTAGCATAAGCCAGCACTTGCTCATTCAAAAGCATCATGGAAGTCTGAGGCAGATATATTCACTTTTTCTGGATATTTACCTCCTGATTTAGGAGTTAAAACTTCTCAATCTTAAGGAAAAGATTTTTACACACAAATAATCTTCCAACTGTGCCTGTACGTATGACGCAGAAGACAAATAACTAAGTAAACTAGACCTATTCAGTCTCTGAAAGAGAAGTCTTAGGGTTCCGATTGCTCTTGTCTTTAAAATCAGAAATGTCTCACAATAGAAATATGGAACAATCATTCATTGGCTGATGACAGTGAACATTTAGCACAAATGTTGAAGGAAACAATGGAATAAAAATGTGTCAGGTTTAAAACAAACAAAAAAGAACAATAAAAGCTTTTCCACAAGACATGAATACTCATAAGTTTGCAGGAGTACAAAAACCAATTAGATAAATGTATAGAAGAAAAAGCCATCACTGTTAAGCGAAGTTTGTGAGCAGCGCAGTATTAGAAGCTAGTGAGCTTCCCTGTGTGCCTAGTATGTTCTGCTCTTTCCCAATAAATATTCAGCTACTGGCTGTTAATAGACTGCTGAACTGAAGGTATTTTTGGTCAAATTAAAGATAGTTGGTTTTATATTCTGATAAAAACAATCCATAAGAAGTTACAATGAGACTTGCAGCAGAGTTTAAGTGTTTTAGAGTCTTAACTTCTACTAATGCTTGATAACATCTGAGATTTTTATTTAAGAGAGAGCAAATAACCAACCACATAACAAACACATACTTAAATCTGAGAAACCCTCGTAGAGAAGAGCAAAGTAAAAGGTAGTCTCATGTATGTTAAATTTTTAATGTCATTCTTTTATTGGAGAGGGAAAGGAAGAAACATAGAAATGTTCTGAGAACATTTTGTTCTAAATTTAATACACAACTCTAAAAGATTTTTTTTATGTAACTGAGTATATTTTTTTTATTTTCCTTGAGTAGTTACTTGGAATGGTTGTGAGCATATTATGCAAGTATGGTATAGGTCCCTCTAACTCATTTTTCTGGAACAGAAATAGTAAGAGAAAACAGCTGCGCATAACAGTAACATTAATTTAAGATTATTTTTAAAAATCCCTTGACCTTTAATAAAAATGTAAAAATTAAATTTAAAAAGCAAATATGGTGTTAGGATGGAGTAAGTGAAAGACTAGAAATGAATATGTAAAAAGCAAAGGGCATAGCCGCTCTTTGAAACGACTGTTTGAAAATGTGGAAAAGCAGAAAAAATATCACAGAAAAAAATTCTAAACATTGTCAATGCATTGTACTATTTCTGGAATAAATTACCTTTTTCGCTTTTTTGCTCCCTACCCCTGTGCAAAGTATTTCCTATGGCTTTTCTTTCCCTTGAGAAAACTTGGAAATTTGAAAGGCATCCTGTATCTACAGAACAGAAGAGACTGAACAAGATGTCTAACAGTGTTGAGTAGAAATAATTCCTAGCACAGAAAAATATGATTCCTGAGAGAAACCAGAAAAATAAAAGTAAAATTTGAAAGAACTAAGAATTCTCTTCCACTTATGAAACATGAACATTTTTGTGAGATGCCGACTGCAACTTCTTATCTCAGCTATTAAAAGCAAAAATTACAAAACACTCAAAATCAATACTGCTATTAAGAGGGAGATAAAATAATGGCAATCAGGTGGCCAGAAATGTCTAAGTATCTAACATAGGAGCCTCACCTGAACTATTCTAGATTAGGTTAAAAAACAAAAAAGAAACAGTTAAATGTCTGTGTCAAACAATTATGTCAAAGATTGACAGGCGTAGATATGCATTGTATGTCTTCAAACTAGTTTAAGTCACTGTCTTTTGTTCAAGATAATTGGATGCATCATTATCATTGTTGCTTGAACTAAGAAACACATAAATTAGAAATAATGTGATGAATCATCTACTGGTCTATATCAACGCAACTCCTTTGACTGAAATGGAGATCTATTGAATTCAGTTAGTTGCATGTTCTAGTTTATAACAGTTGAGAAGCTGGGACAATTTATATTTGTGTTTTCACTAATATAGAAGTCCTGCAGACTGAAAAGATCCATCACATCAGGAGAGACACTGGAGACGAGTAAGGCAGACCGATCTGCTCCCTGTATAACAACCAGAGCAACTAAGAAAAGTCGATGGGTGACAGTAGTAGGGGATCCTCTTCTGAGAGGTACAGAGGCACCCATTTGCCTACTTGACACTCTCTAGAGAGGTGTGCTCCTTACCAGGGGCTTGTATCAGGGGTGTCACCAAGAGACTACCGAGGCTTGTGAAGTTCACTGAGTATTATCCACTGCTGTTGTTTTGTGTAGGCACCAGTGATAAAGCCAGGAGCAGCCTGAAGAGTATCAAGAGGGAATACAGAGCCCCGGGAGTGGCAGTAACAGACTCTGGAGTGCAGGTAGTTTTTTCATCAGTCTTCCCAGTCAAAGGGAACGGGTTTGAAAGGGCCAGTCAAATCCGCCAAATCAACAAATGGTTACAGAACTGGTGTCATATCCAGGGGTTTGGCTACTTAGACCACGGGACTCGCTTTGAGAAACCTGGTCTGCTGGGGGCTGGAGGAATGAAGAACCACCCACTGTAGGAGAAGATCAGATTCAAGACCATTTAAGGAACTTGAAGGTGCACAAGTCCATGGGACATGATGAGGTGCATCTGTGGGTCCTGAGGGAACTAGTGGATGAGGTTGTTAAGCTGCTATTCATGATATTTGAGAAGCTGTGACAGTACGGTGAGGTTCCCGCTGATTGGAAAAGGGGAAACATAGCCCTCTTTTTTAAGAAGGGTAAGAAGGAAGACCCAGGGAACTATAGGCCAGTCAGTCTCACCTCTGTGCCTAACAAGATCATGGAGCACATCCTCCTGGAAACTATGTTAAGGCACATGGAAAATACAGAGGTGAATGGCGACAGCCAACATGGCTTCACTAAGGGCAAATCGTGCCTGACGAGTCTGGTGGCCTTCTACAGTGGGGTTACAGCATTGGTGGATAAGGGAAGAGCAACAGATGTCATCTACCTGGCCGTGATCAAAGCATATGACACTGTCCTGCATGACATCCTTAACAGGAAAATGAAAAATTGTCTCTAAATTTGAAACATGGATTTGACGGATGTACCACTCAGTAGGTAAGGAATTGGCTGGATAGTCACACTCAAATAGTTGTGGTCAATGGCTCTATGTCGAAGTGGAGACCAGTGATGAGTGGCATTTCTCAGAGGCTGGTGCAGGGACCAGAGCTGTTTAACATCTTTGTCAGTGACATAGACAGTGGGATTGAGTGCACCCTCAGCAAGTTTACTGATGACACCAAGCTGTTTGGTGCCATTGACGTGCTGGAGGGAAGGAATTCCGCCCAAAAGGATAAGGTTCAACAAGGCCAAGTGCATGGTCCTGCACATAGGTTGGGCCAATTCCGAACACAGATATGGGCTGGGCAGAGAATGTACTGAGAGCAGCCTTGAGGAGAAGGACTTGGGGGTGTTGACTGACAAGAAGCTCAGTGTGACCCAGCAATGTGCGTTCACAGACCCGAAGGCCAACCATGTCCTGGGCTGCATCAAGAGAAGCATGGCCAGCAGGTCAGTGGAGGTGATTCTGCTCCTCTGCTCTGCTCTTGTGAGACCTGATATGGAGTACTGTGTCTAGGTCTGGAGCCCCAGTGGAAGAAAGACGTGGATCTGTTGATGCAAATCCAGAGGAGAGCCATGATCAGATGGATGGAACACTTCTCCTATGAAGACACACCGAGAGAGTTGGGGCCGTTCAACCTAGAGCAGAGAAGACTCCAGGAAGACCTTATAGCAGCCTTCTGGTACCTGAAGGAGGCCTACAAGAATGCTGGAGAGGGACCTTTTTACGAGGGCATGTAGAGATAGGAGAAGGGGTAATGGCGGTAAACTGAAAGAGGGTAGATTTAGATTAGATATAAGAAAGACATTCTTTACTATGAGGGTGGTGAGGTGCTGGAACAGGTTGCCCAGAGAAGTTGTGGATGCCCCCTCTCTGGCAGTGTTCAAGACTGGGTTGGATGGGGCTTTGAGCAACTTGGTCTAGTGGAAGGTGTCCTTGTCCATGGCGGGGAAGTTGGAGCTAGATGATCTTTAAGGTCCATTCCAACACAAACCATTGTACAATTTTATGATCTTAATTATTATTACTGCATTAGTAGTGTTATCATGGAGTCCACCAGTCTGGATTAAATAGTAGACAGCAATAAGTATTCTACATTTGAATATTGTGCATATTACAGAAAACAGTCATTGTACTACAAAATTTAATGGGACGTTAATCATTCAGTAATTCATGGCAATGTTTTCTTTGCTGTAGCAAATTTCACCGTCTTTTGGAATTCTCAAGGAGTACAATATACAGACAGAAAAATCCCACGTGCAGTTTTAAACATAAAGAAAAAAAACCTCAATAAAATACTTGATGGCAACTTTAAGAGACAAATAATAAGGATCTAATGACAGATAAAATAACAGTACTGTACAGCAAAAATTCAAGAGTAAAGTGATTTTAAACAATCTGATTGTGAGCTGGTTTTAATAGAAATTTTGTGTTTGCACATTTTATTTCAAACATTTAAACTGGTTATTCAATTTAGAGGTATCTGTTCCTGCAGACATAGATTTAGAACAGCTAAATTAAAGAGCAATAGGATTTTTAATCTAAATATGCTGAAATTCCTCCTCGAATCCTAGCACAATAATAAAAGGAGCCTGAAAGTCATACAACTAAAGAAATATTCTACCTAGTGCGAGGGACTTCAGCCCACCAAGGGGATTATTATCTCCAGACTCACTAAGTGTCTATGGCTCTATATCTGTGCAGAAAAAGAGAAACCTTTTGTGGTTTTCTACCCATCGTATGTAAACCAGAAATCATAGTTCATCTCAGCAGTCAAGTCTGGAAGTAGCCTGGATAATCCTCTGTGAGAACAAAAGCAGACTATTTGGATGTGGAGTTTAGGTGGTGCTAAGGTTTAAATTACTTCAATCACATACATACAAATATGAGCTTTATTGTGTATTTGTAAAAAAAATAAAAGGTCTCTGAAACCCTTTTAATGTTTTACAGACAAACCACTTGTCAAAAACATGAAACCACTAAGACTTCACTTGAGTGCGTCGAGTCCCATTGTGTTCAGGATTAATTTTACTCCTGTTTGAAGGGTCATTCTCAGGTTTCTGTCCAACCTTCACTTTACAGGACATCTCAGGGTGTACAGGGTGTACATATTTTTGGGGGGGAGCTTCTGTCCCAGGGAAACTGTAGTCTCCAGACAATTTTATCAGTGTGTTTGAAGAACTACAGTTTATTTTTCAAGTAGTTTTGAAAATTGTATTTCAGACAGCAGATTCTATCCTTTTAAATAATTGAATTGTTTTCATAAATGAATGAAAGAAACAGAAGAAAAGTCCACAATTGATTTTTTTTATCTTAAAAAAACCCCAAACAATAATAATAATAAAAAAAAAACAGAAATAAACCTCAAAGCAATGTCTTTGGGGATTTAGGGATGTAACAGTCACCAAAACGGGAAAGTATTGAGATCTTTCCGGTAATTTGATGTACCACTGTGTGAGAAATGTGTACATTTGAAAGGTATGAGGAGAAGAGAAAAGACACAAAAGAGAGGAACACAAGTGTTCTGATACTGGTCAAATGAAGAAATAACATCACTGGGAACTTGCTGTGGAGCTTGAAAGTAGCAATTTTAACTAGTTGGAGTATTGGATAACTCCACTTCCTGCAAAGCAAGGCAACTGTGGAGTGTTTGGCGATTTCTCAGATCTTTATTAATGATGATCCTTCATGAGCAAAGTACTTGCAGCTAACTTTGAGATGGTAACAAAGACTTGGTCTGGCAACTTCAGCGAGACTGTGCAAGCAGAGCCTTAAGAAATTTGCAAGATGAAACATAGATTGTGACCTCAGTGAGAAGCTTTTTATGAAATCAATTTATATGAAAAACAAAAAAGAATTTTGCTACATATTTTTCACCGTATTTCTTTTCCTTCTGCTGCTTTCCACAAAAGCTCACAATAAGTTTTCATTTAGGAGAAAATTGTGTCATTAAAATTTTACCAAATATCTCCACTAAACACTTCATGACAGATACTCAATATAGAGGTGGAAACGAGGCTGGCAAATTGAAAGTCTCTGAAATTATTCCTTCATATTGAGGCAAATGGCATAAAACGGTCTCCATTCATGCGATAATTTTCTCTTACCCCAGAGATGAGTTACTGCATCCAACTATTGGAAAGCATCTCTGGGGAATACTAGTGCTTCAGCTGTGCCCAGGAAATGATACAGGATTAGTTGGTCAAGGCCAAAACTGCACCCAGGACTGCTCTAAATATTTGCATATACAGAGAATAAAGTCCCAGTGCCTAGGAACATTTTCTGTCGCTTCATAATTTACTAGAATATATATAGCCAGGGAGCCAAGGCATGTAGGAATACTGAAAGCCACAGTGGATCTCAGATGATCTTATGTGAGAATTGTGCACATATGAAGAATTCTTTGAACGTAGGCCAACAGGCTGAACGTGCAACATGTTGCTGATTTCCAGAACCGACAGGTTTCAGAAAATATTTGGAAGAGAAAAAAACATCTGAAACCTTTTGTGTGCTTTACTAAATAGCTGCATTAAAGGAAAGCATCATTAACAATATTACTGTTAATATTTTTATTAGTCTTATTTTTAGACTTGATGTGATCAATAGCTTCGAAAAGAAAGAGAAAAGAAGAACAGTACAAAAATTTTTTCTTCTAATTTCATAAAATAGTTTAATTAGATATTTAATTTAAATGTAAATTTTTATGTTGAAACATTTCAACTTTTTTAACAATCAGTTCGGGAAATAGGAACGCTGCTCTGATTCTCTGATTCTGGTTACTTTCACACTAGCCAGAATGATTAACCTTACTTGAAGATGTGACCACTGCCAGGTGTCTCAGTTTGGGCATATAAATCAACAGTCATTTTTCAAAGTACTGAAGACATATTGTATTTAGGAAAATTTATGAAGAAAAAAGATCTGAACTTTCTACACATTAACTTGAGATGCTTTCATTTCCCTTCAGATGGTGAAATGTTGTTTCATAACATAACATCAACATATAGATGTTGATGAGGTCCTTCAGGAAGTACAAGTTGAGGGAATTTCAGGATCATTAAATTGTGTACTATATAGTACAGCTGACTATAAGCTCTTGAAGAAAATGTGCTTAACTTGAAACCAGGAAGGAGATAAAAACTCATATTAACTTTTTGATAACAAGGAAAACATCCAGTGATCTCAACTGGAGTCATTACATATACCCACAGGAAATAAAAGAAATATCAGAGAACAAAATTACCTTTCTCATGTCTTGATAAGAATAAATCAAAATTACTACCTCTTTTATATTATGATTCAAAGTGAGAGACATTACTTCTGAAATTTTTCTTTCTTGAATAGAAGGGATAGGTCCCATAACAGTCATGGTCCCCTTGTTACATGATTTAGTTTTATATTTGGGGAAAGACATTGCAATTTTGTTACATTTGCAAATAGCTTAGCTGAAAAGTGTATGATCCATTCAAATAACAGGAAATACCTTCTCATGATTATTGTTTAGTGTAGGGGCATAAAAACACTTCTTAGTGATCACATTAGAAGTAATAGATGTGTTCATTCCAGCAAACATGGTTATAATTTGAAAATGAAGGCTGACACTGAAACTGGTTCCTGTCACTTTGACTCATCCAGCTGTGATAACATCACTAGTAAAAGAAGGGAAACTCCATTCCCACTACTTGGTACTTTTACTCATTCCTCTACTGTTTTTTGTCCTGGGGCTCTTCTGACCATTTTATTTTGATCTGGGTTTATCCTTCTGACTGTAAACTTCTAGATGACAAGTGAAAGACAGTTTTCCTGTTTCATAAAAATTTCAGAATATAAAATTGCATTGAAAAGTCAAAATCTCTGTCATGCATTCAAAAGAGAGAAAAAAAAAGAAGCTCAATACATTTCCTTTTGGCAGATTCACAGTCCTTCACACATATTTTGATTGTTTTAAATTATGCATACCGAGCTCAACATTCAAAATTAATAGTCATGTTGAAGAGAAAAAGCATATATATATATAGGCATGTTTTTAATTGAATATTTGTTTTAATTCATGAAATGCTCAAAAATACCTCTTTCAGAAAAAAATATGAACTAGACTTATGAAATAATATCCTTATCCTTTTTAATGCTTGAATAAAAATTTGACAATTTAGTTGTAGTATTGCCTTCAATTTTCTATTAAGTTTTAGTCATAATGAGCTATATTTTGTATTCCTGTACTTGCTTGTTCTTTCTTCTTTCCCACTCTTTGAGTGTAACTACTGGAAGTAAGAGAGTCAAGGAGAGAGAGAGAAATGATAAGACAAACTATGCAAACTGATCTTACAACAGAACTGAAGATTAGGGGTGCAGACAGCAGAGCTTTTTCTCTCCTTATGTCTCTCCTTCCAGTCTCCCTCAGTCATTAATGCTTTTGAAGGAGTCCAAATAGCTGATCAGAGACCTACAGCTAAAGAAACAGAAACAAAGTGCACTTCAAAAGTTTCATAAGAAAAAATTACAGCAGCTCATTAGTCTCACCAACCTACATTTGATCTGTGTCTAACAAAGCTGAATTTGACTAAACAGAGATTACAAAAGTGATACAAAAATGTAACTCTTGAAAGAAAGCAGAGTGAATCTTTTGAAGGGCTATATTGACTGTAGAACTAGATTTTGGTCAACTGAAGTATTCTGAAGTTATTCAGAATTACTTACAACTTTTCTATGATATCTCTCTTTTTGTGTTATTTTGCACCTAAAATAGGACTATCTAGTTCCATCAATGCAGTCAGTAAGGAGGTGGAAAGGAGATGAGAGATTCTAGCCAAGGCAAGGCAGGTGCAGTAAACAGCTAAGACTGGAAACTTAGCTGAAGATAGAGTTGGGAAGCAATTTTGATGAATCTAGAGTGGTATGGCAAAACTAATAGATATTAATAGCAGTTAGCTACAAAAGTATAGTGTATCTATGGATATACACATGTATCTTCTAATCAATCATAATTTTTCCAGGAGCAACTATTAATAGCCCTAAAATTGGGTTGTATCTTTGACTACCTTGTACTAATAAAGCATTACCTAGGCAACTTGAACACTGTGAAGTCAAATAATGGTTTATAACAGGTATCTGCAAATGTACAAGTCAATGTCAATCATAGGCCTTGAAAGTGCAAGCACAGGGTGATACCAGATGTTACAGAACTATAAAAACTACTCAGAAGTGGCCCATTACTCTTTGCTAAAGGAATGTAGCCTTGGGAACAAATTAGAATTACATTTACAACCAACAGAGAGAGCACTGTGAGACTGTCTAGGTTTTGGTTGAAACAGAACCGATTCTCTTTTAGTGAATCTTCCTTACAGCTAAGTTCTTCTAAGTAACTGCATTTTTCTGAAGCTGGCTGAATATTTTACAGACAGTGTCCGCTCCAAAGCTGATAACACCTAATGTTTATAGATATACTGAGCTAACAGTAGGAAAGGAATGCAGAAAAAGTCCCCTGTTTATAATTTTTACTGTAGCAGCCAAGCTCACCGATAGCCAAGGTCCTGCAAGTGAGGAGCTGTAAAGGATCGCACTTGCAGGGAGGGGTGGACAGAACAGGTGACCTGATATTGACCAGTGAGGTATTCCATGTCATGCAAGTCATACTCAGTTTAAAACTGAGGGATCACAAGGGTCTCACTCTGTTAGAGCAGGTCCAGAGTAGGGCCACAAAGATGATCAGAGGGCTGGAGTATCTCTCCTATGAGGAAAGGCTAAGAGAGTTTGGGCTGTTCAGGCTGGAGAAGAGAAGGCTGTGGGGAGACCCTATAGCAGCCTTCCAGTACCTGAATGAGGCCTACAAGAAAGCTGGAGAGGGACTTTTTAGAAGGGCATGAAGTGAGAGGACAAGGGGTAATGGCTTTAAACTGAAAGGTAGATTCAGATTAGATATAAGGAACAAATTCTTTGCTGTGAGGATGGCGAGAGGCTAGAACAGGTTGCCCAGAAAAGTTGTGAATGTCCCCTCCCTGGAAGTGTTCAAGGCCAGGCTGGACGAGGTTTTGGGCATCCTGGTCTAGCGGAAGGTGTCCCTGCCCATGGCAGGGGGGTTGGAACTAGATGATCTTTAAGGTCCCTCCCAACCCAAACTGTTCTGTGGTTCTATGATTCTTTTTGAAATGTTAACTTTTTTTTATTTATATTAAATGTAGCAGGACTCTTTAAACCTGTCTGAAATACGTCTTCTGTGAACGTGTTTTACATTTATTAGGAAACCAAATGTTTTTTTTTGTCTGTTTTTTACAACCAAATATACTAAATGAAACAAATATTTTTTTATTATAACAATCAGAAACCTCTTTTCCAAATTAAACGCGCTTTTTTTTTTTTAAAGCAAATGGGTCTGTGAAAAATAGTTTTGAGTTGAAAATTATATTTTTCAAAATACCTTAAATTATAGCACCAAACAAGTGTGTCCTGACAAGTGGCTGACCTTGTCTTGAATTGTCTATGATTTAAGCCTCAGTGCTTTAAAATTATTCTTAAGAGTGGAAGAGTTCTTTTTAAAATTTTTGAGAAAATTAAGTTTATTGCTATCATTTAATGGAAAAAAAGTATTTTATTTCTCTCCTCTATGAGTCGCATAAATATTATTTTAAAAAATATAAAATTTAAAAAATAATTAAAACCTAAAACTGTTAGATCCATATTTTAAAAATAAACTAGAATCACAACAGCAACAGCTCTTGAATAAAAAATATTCACTGTCATTTACCCATAAATCGATGTAAAATAAAGGAAATACATGGGCATTAAACAAATTGATCTTAAGGGATTTCCTCCCCTTCCCACTTTCTTTCTGATATAAAGTCTTTATCAGGATTTTTCAGAGTTTTCACAAAAAATTCTCAACTGTGGATAAGTAGTTTCCTTTTGATATTTATTTTGCATTAAATCCCTTGTAAAGCGTGAAAGTGTGTAACATACTTCTTTGCTCCCTAGAAAATACCCAACCTTGTTAGAGAACACGAAGCAAAAATCTCCATCTATGACTCAGTACATCCTAAGTCTTATTTAGAATTTAACACAACAATTGCTTATATGGGCCTTGACTGCCAGTGAGTACTAAATATAGCTGGGTTTTGTTGGTTTGGTTATTAACTGATGAGCAAGCTTGTTTACTATGTTAATCAGTGCATCCTTACTCCTGCCTTGAAGGCTATTTATACTGATGCTGAATATTTCAGTTAATTAGAAGAAGAAGTCATGCTGGATCCATAAATTTTGCATATAAGGCTAATTTTACTGTTGTACTTATTCCTGCTATAACCATATATCAATGGTTTAACTACCCTGTCTGAATTGGTTTAGTCTATGCAAAGATTCCCTAGAGCTACAGAGGCGCTATGCAATGTCTGTTACAAGATCCACACCAAATATGAGCGAAAATGATACGGTGATCTCAATCATTTAATGTCCACTGTCCCCTGACAGCCCTGAAGCATGCAGCAGTGGAGTGCAGTACCCAGGCAGTGTTGTTTAGAGCGCTTGCAGCTGAATAAAATGCAGGAAGCCTCAGAAAAATCAATACAGTAGAAAAAGACCATTATTAAAGTACTGATAAGTTTGCTTAAAAGAAAAAAAGAAGGCTGATAATTTTGAGACAGTTATTTGCTTTCTTCATGATCAAATAGCTTCTTCTAGACACAAATACTGAAAGATGTTCATTTCATATCTTCATCTTTTGTTGAAAACGACTAAGGAAACAAGACTTCCATAGCCACAGAAAGCAGTTGAAGAGCTTTCCAGAAAGACTTGAAAAAAAACTCTGACATGTTAGCAACTGCGTGTTTGGAAATGTGGCATTAATGATTCAGTACATGCAGCCAGAGATTAATAGTAGTATTGACTCTGCTAAGCACCCACCCACAGGTGCAGAAATAGGCTGGCCCCCATGGAGTTGTTTGAACCATCTTATATTATATATTATAGATGGGAAAACAAAAGATAGTATGAGGAAATCAGGGTTTCAAAAGATACAATTACATGGAAAACCAAAACATATAAAGGAAAAATCCCAGCAACTTATTTCTCATTGAATTGTGATGCTCAAACTCAGTAAAGGATGGAGAGCAGGATGCTGAGTAACAAATTAAAAATTCTGATTTCTGTTGATAAGATAGACAGATTTTGGAAATGTTGGCATCAAGATATCTGACTGTGATACACTTTTTAATGAAATACAGGAAGTATCCTGAAGTGTCTTTAAAAAATATCTACACAAAGCATGAGAGTTCTAATGGGAAATCAAGATGTTTTTGTCTTCATAAAATGCCTTAGTTTAAAAGAATATTATACTATACTATAAGAACAAAGCTATAATTCATGTACTTCATCTACTTTTAAATAGATGTGTATTGAGAAATACTGAAACACAAAAAATATATGAATTATATTAAGCCTATAAAATGGAAAGAACTGAAATGGCAAAGATTTACAAAACAACTTCTATACTAGAAAACAGCATTAAAAGCAAACTGTGATATTGAAGTCCTAGAAGTCAGCAAACACTGGCAACATGCAGGTAGCTTTAAGAGTTATGAATTACCTAATGAATATGTTTCCTTACGCTTAGTGAAATAAGCCTGTAGGTAGCCAGCAGCAGAGCAATAATGCTGTTCTCAGAGAATATTTCAAGTCTGTGGGGATACTGCTCTTCTCCAGGTTTTCCTTTCTTCAATATATTTTGAGTTTCCTAGCTGTGTTTTGGCATGGTACATCTACAACTCAGTCCCAGAGTTTGCCTGCTGCTTCTCCTTTCCTTTCTCTAGTTTGGCCTTTGGCTCCCCTGTTGTTCTCTTGGCCATGATTTTAGTCCCCTGGTCTCTCTGATCCACTTTCTGAGCCTCTTCATAGTTTTCTGCATTGTTGGCTCACTCTCTTTTTTTTTTTATCTTCTCCCGTTTATAATGTTGCACAGTTCCCACATGTCTTTCATTAATGCACTCTTCCCTTGCTTTTGCATAAGTAGGCCTAAGTTAAATAATTCCAGAAGTTGTTTTCAGAAGCAATTTAAAATATTTTATCTTCTCCAGGATTCTCTCATTTCTGTTGGATTTGGTTTAAATGCGTTGGTCCAGATTCACAGTGGAAAAGGACAGAAAAGACAGAACGATCCCCCTGCTCCCACTCCCATGGAGCCTGTGTTCAGTTGCAGCCACCTGAGGGATTTAGTACAAGGAAATGGAATCTAGTTGTTTTTTTTCTTGCCCTACAGAATCTCCTTTCCTAATGCCATGGATGCAATCTGCTTTAGTTTGTGGCCTGGGCACGAACAGATTTCTACTCTATTGTCTTGTCAGCCTGATCTGAATAACTCTTCCCTGTCAAACTGGGATCTGTACTTCCCTTCTCACTACACTACCTAGCTTTTGGTTGGTAGCAGCTATATCTAAGCCTCAACTGAGAGGAGCATTTGTCACTAACATGTTTCTACAACTTTCTCCACCTCCAGCACTCTTTTTGCTTTTTATGGCTCACTCTTCTAGTGCAGATTAGGTGAAATCAGCATTAACCACAAGAAAAGCTAATACTTCTGGGTGATATTTTTTTGTTTCCACGAAGGAAAGAAATAAGACAACTAGAAGGAAGTCTGCTGACTGTGTGCTCTTCCTTGTGAAATCAGTGATTGTGTTATCTATTTGTAGTAAATGTGTTTATTTTTCAGGGTCACAGTCAGCTAGGAAAGGGATTAGATCACATCATCTTCTCAGGGCTGAATTTTCAGGCCTGTGTGAGAAGAGGCACAAAAGAGTCCTGTGGGGAGAAAGATCACAAGCAGTAACAGATTCATCCCACGTAATCTGAGGCACCTAACTGCAATACTTAGGAGTATAGTCAACCTTGTCAAGTCAAAAGAGAGAGCTACTTGAAGTAGAGACCTAGATACTCTCAAAGCTATGTTCAGATCTTACAATGAAAAACCTTCTGGAGGTCTGTATCTCTCCCTTTGATCAAGGAAACTAGAAATGCTACAATGCTACCTTAGGTGTCTTCCTCATTGTAAGGTGAAGTGGAAAGAACACCGTTCAAAAAGCATATCCTAAAACAACCTGGGGCATGTGAAGCTGGGGATAGGTGCCCAGTACGAAGATTCAGAGAGCTAAGTGCTTAACTACAGACATGTACCTTTCTTACCTCTTGGGGCTCTGAGGGCACACACAGACCTGGCTGTTCCTCCTCACATCCCAAGGGCTCCTCCCACCCTGCCCATGGCCCAGGACCCCATGTCACCTACCAGGGCCATCAGTCCCTGCCCCAGCAATGCTGCAGCAGGGCTGGTGACCAGATCCGCACAGCCCAGCCCTGCCTGGCTGTGGGTCCTGCCTAGCTGGGCCCACCCTCAGGCCCATGTCCCAGCCCAGCATCATCCATCCCTGTCCCCAGGGAGATGCCCGGTACCGGGCGCTGGGGCTGCCCCAGTGCTCCCCTCGGGCTGCCGTGCTCCTGGCTGGTGTGGTGGGACGGGCCCTGTCTGCCAGGCCCTGCCTTTATGAATGCCAGGGAGACCCCACTGCTCCCCTTGGGAGCCTCTGGCCCCCACTGCACACTGGCAGTATTTAATTTTTATATGCCTTTTTCCACTTCTCTTTGCTTCATTTCCCCTTTAGTTGTGTCTCTGCATTTAGAAAATACTTCTGTCTTATATCTCCTAAAGAAGGATATTCAGGGGTGTTTAGGTGCCTAATGAAGCACATTTGTACTACTGGCATTTTTCACACTGCCTAGGCACTTCAATTCTATCAAAAACTAAAAGCAAGACCATTCTTTCCTCCTTGCTTTCATCTACATTGTCATTTGTATCCTCACTAGCCCAACACTGGGAAGGGGATGGGTGGGTTGTAAACCCAAGGCAAGATGGCAGAGATCGCTGGGATTCTGGAGAAGGAAAAGGGAAACAGACCGGAGCAAAGGATAACCAAACGGAAAGAGGATAACAATTCAAGATAATAGGTAATGGTCTACTTCATCGCTCTGCAGAGCTCCCATTACTCAGGGGTACCAAGCAAGCAGTCTCTGTTGCACCTATGGTGCATGTGCAGTCAATTGGCACATGTGCGGTGGATTTGTTTTTTTGTATGCTCATGAGCCATTCAGTCAGAAATTAAATGAAAAAGAGCAATAGATCACCATGAAAGCGTTATGCCTACCTCCAAAACCATTACATGAAGCAGTTTGATTCCGTGTTAGGTGCAAAAGTAAAGGAGTGGATAACTTACACACAAGAAAATGCTTACACATATTTAGAAAGGCACATAGGTAAGTGTGGTATGGGGATACAGAGTTTTTAGGTACAGGAAGGGAACATTAGAAATTATTTGATGTTTGCCATTTGTTTCTGGTATTGAAAGATAATTCAAAATGTTTGTACTGAAGAAAGGTGAAATGGACATTCAGTAGATGTATTTTAAAATATAAGCATGTTGTGGACTAAATCTTCCCAAATCATCTCATGAACTAGCATGGGATACAATTCAAAAATTTGTCCAAGGTCTTTCAAAATCTGGCTGCTGTCCAGACTTTTGAGGTGCTCTATGTATAAGTATATGATAGAGCGATGGCCTCTTTATATGGCCATCTGGAGGTGATTGGGGTGCTGAGACTAGATAAGGTAATTGGCACCATGCTGAGGTAAGGTTAGGAAAGGCACACTTCTAGTAGCCTGGGTGATGTTGTGAGGGCAGTAATTCCAAAAGAATAAAAAAAACCCCAAAATTCAACGTCACATAAACACAGGTTCTCTATCTTTTGGAGTCAGGACCTGGGGGGGAAGTCAGGTGAAAATCTCCAAGTGAGCAAACATGTCACAAAGACATTGCATAAGTAGTGACAGGTGGTCCACACAGCAAAAAAGAAAGACCCTGTTTTCCAACCACAAAATGACTGTTCCTTTGGTGAAGACAGTAACAACTTCTTTATAAGCGAGATTTCCTCTGACAATAGTTTTTCCTCACAAGGCTCTAAGATCACTTTATAATTCCCTCATTTCAGTTTGTCAACACTGCTTTATGCAAATCTGTTGCCAAATGACTTGAATAAACCAGCATTTTGACACATATATGACTTTGGATATTCCACAAACTTTTATGATGAAATTTGGAAGCTTGTGATTTAGTGGGAACATCAACCATACCTGCAGCATCAGCCATCCTACTACTCATGGCTGGGCTGAACCCTGAAGCCTGTTTCCAGGAGTGACCTTCAACACAATCTTCAGACTTAATGTGTGAGGTCCCTTTCCAATTAGCAAGCACTCCAGACAGTGGGAAAACTTACATGATGGTACTGCTCGTAAACTAGACATGGCTTTCAAAAACCAGGTTGATGGTTCTTGTATTCATTAATAATGAATGCCTTCCAGGAAAAGCTTAGTCAATGTAAGTGTGTCACTAGCTTAGGCTCAAAATTGGGATGGTTGCGTTCATTTAGATCTGTGCCTGTACTAAAAAGCTAACAGTCCTGAGCTTGCTTTTGTGAATCCAATTTTAGTATCAAGGCATCTCTGACATCATTTTCACAAGATTTATAAACTATACAAGTTATCCATGTACAACCAAGTTCATTGTCAAAAGTTGTCAGGTGAATTCAGTTGACAGGCAATCAGTTAGTTATGGATGGAATTAAAATCTGTTAAGTAGAAAGTAGATAGGAATTATGCGCTTCTTGTGGGATAAAAAAAGTCCACTAAGAGCTTTTATTTCAGCCCCAGCTCTTAGTCATCAGGAAGAGAATAAATTCAGTTTTTATTTTTTCTTTCAGACATTGTAAGTTGTACATATATAGTTGACTTTAGTGGTGCAATTACTCTCATGAGATTTTACAAGCTTATCACACATCTATAGCTATGCAAAGTATCATGAATACCTTTAAAGACAGGAGAGACAAATGGACAATTTTTTTCTTCATTCTTTCTTTTTCACCTTTTTTAATGTTTATAAAAGGAATAAATTCATGAAAATGTTTGCATCTTTCCATTGTCTATATAAAGGGGGTTTGGATGATTAGCTCAGATGTAGATGTATACTGTAGACATACATTTGGGCAGATGAATCCCATTTAAAATAACTGCTGTAGATCTGATGATACAATGAGAAAAGGTTACCAAACTAGTTTACCTTGCCGCTTCTGAACACAGTCCTAAGCAAACTGAGATTCTATACATTGCTGATGTTGCATGTTATTTTCCAAATATGAACTATTGTAATACCCTGGATGCCAAATTCTCAAAAGGTGTCTTGTTCTCTTAGGATGCAAGCCCATAAAGAAAAGCATTGGAACAGCATCTGGAGAATTAAAGAGATATTAGTCTTTTAGGAGTGTGCACAGAAAGGTCACATACAAGTAGAGATAATCCACTACCTGAAAATTCTCGTGGTTCAATTGTTTTTCACTCTGGATTTGCTAAGTAGGAAAGAAGGTAGATCTAGGATAATAATGGGATGCATAAATATTACACCATTTTTAAATTTCTAACACTAAGGGATTGTGAAAAGGCAGGTGACTGTAGTGAGAAATGACGAGGACCAGAAAATTATATGCAGGATAAATAGGAAGCAAAAAATAGTGATTCAGTATGGCTCAAATAAAATACTCTTTATTTACAAGAAAGGGGTCCTGATTCTTAGAGGAGGGGTACTTTATGCCTTTCATGCCTTACACGATTCATGCCTTAAAATACATGAAAATTACTTCAAAGCTGCAAGACCTACTTTGTATGTATTGGGTTCAGGACCATAAAGTTTTATGCAGCAAATTATTAAAATGTAACCTTCTGTAACATTTATATTTCTTTTGAGAAAGAATTTAAACATTTGTGGTTCTCTGTAGATATTATATAGTTTAAATTCAGGTATTTCTACTGTTGCTCAGATGTGCCAGTGTATTGTCATGGTGAAGTCATTCTTAACTTAGGAAGGTCTTTCTTCTTAGTGACACTGGCAATCTGAGAAAACTGGCAACGGGTTAAACAAAAGGACGTATAGCTGACCAAATACTTGTATGGGCACATCTGCTATCTTGGAGCTCTTTTGTCATGTTGGAGTTTTTGGGCTGGTTTTGAGTGTGATAAAGGGGAAAATGAGGACATTGCCTTACTTAACAGCATTTTTGTTATACTAACGTAGTTGCCAGTTTGTACCAATCAAAAAATAACTCTCTTTACCTTCACACTAGCTCTCTACTTCATCTGTGGAAAGAAGACAGTACATCCTAAGGGTGATTCAGGAAGCTGCAGAATTCTACCTAAATGTGTTTGACGAGACATGATACACACAGGGATGAGGCAGACCACATGTCCCTCTTCAGAGCAGTCTGTAAAATAGACTTATCTCTTGGGATCCAGACCCTGGAATTCTTTAGGAGAATACCAACAAATTTGGACTCATTATTCTTAAACGAAAGCTATATCAAATTATTTGATGTGAATAAATAAAACAAAAGATGTTCACATCACAATGTTTACTGTATTTAGGCTTGATAACATAAACCTTGCAGCCAGCCTAAAGCAGTAACTTACATGTTAACTAACAAAAATGAGACGAAATACTACACATAGTGTTTGGTGGCAGAAAATGTTAGAAACACTACCACTGTAGAAATTCTTTAGGGTAAAAGGATTAAATCATCAGAGGGAGTTTGAAACATTAGCCTTCTGAGACAAAAGAGTCCTTAAATTGTTTGTTGTGCTTAACACCAGCTGAGGTTGTTGAATGAAAGAAAAGAAGAAGAAAACATTGATGAAAAGCAAAAAACAAGGAAAGGATTTGGTTGGACTGTAGAACAACATAAGCAGAAAATTGGTGATAGATCATAGTGATCTAGCTGGAGACCGAAATTATGATCAAAATCTATGTTTAGGTTTTCAGTTTTTAAATTTATCTTTAAAATTGGACATTTTTTCGTAAAAGAAAAAAACCTCTACATTTTCATTTTCAGTAATAATGGTATATAACATGGTACACACATAATTGCAGTGAAAAAGATTTGGCAGAGGTGGTGCTCAATAATATAGCTCCAGGCTCCCTAACTTGATAAAAGAATAAAAGAGGGAGAATAATTTCTCAGTCACATCCATTGTTAGTCTTTGCTTTTGATAATATTTATCCAAATTGTTTTGAACCTTTATACTATTTTTTGAAAATTATTTTCTAAAAACACTAGGCAATTAAAGCTTTTAAGAAATGAGGAATGAATACTAATTAACAAATGGAGAAACTAGGCCATGCAGCAGTTTAGCTCAGGACAGTCAGGAAATTGTTATTAGAGAAGTGGATAAAGTCCATTTTCCTCATACTAAGACACTATTTTAAACACTTTAAAAAAGCTAAATACATGTTTTAGGTAAAAAAATACCAGCAGCTGCAAAGAGTATAAAGCAAGAGAGAGAAAATTGTATTTGTAGAAGACAAATACGCAGAAGATAAAAATTGCAAACATTACAAGCTGCTAACGAATTAATAACTGGTAAGAAATTATAATGCATAAACAGTACCTCTAAGGAAAGATTTTTTAAAATCATAGACTACGTCTATGTGGTTTAGAAGATTTCAGACTTCAATGAATAAAGACCTTGCCTATTTAAGACTAGGCCCTCTGACGGAATTTGTTACCTAATTTCAGCCTTTGGTATCCAAATGTAAAACCTCAATTCACAGTGTTTTTAGTGAGCTGGCACCCAAACTACCTAGGCATGTAAGTTCCTACTAACAATATCCCTACTGCTCCTCATGAATATCCGGTGCTTAACTGCTAAGGAGCATTTACAACTTTAAGACTTTTCCCGTTTATACTGAGAGTAGCAACTGTTCTCAACCATGCTTACCGAATTGGTCCTTACATAGAACCCCTCAACAATAACATAATGCTTACAGAATCACTGGGACATTGACAATTTGGGAATGGGAGATCTGATCCGGGTTTTTTGATTTTTTTGTGTTACTAAAACTGGTCAGTTAAGCTTATTCTTATGGAAGGCACAGAGACCAGTCCTTTTCCATATATAGGACAGTGTACTGTTTTATGGAATAGGATGAGATACAGAACATTTAGTGTCCTTAAACACATGCTTGTAAGGCAGTGAACAATCTAAGTAAAAGTCATCATGTCAAATCAGAAATAGGAGTACATGAATTTCTGCCTCTAGGGTTTCATCTGACTACGTTTACTACTAGATTAAGTGTGGGATCAGAAAATAAAAAGAGCTGACACTTTTATGTCCAACAATGTATTCATTGCAGTGAGATCATAGTGGAAAGAACAGTCCCAGACTCGAGGTGGAGACTTCCTTCATTGAGAGGGGTAGGCAGGATTTCATTTCCCATCTACATTTTCTGTGGAGTAAATGACTCCATAATCTACACACAGTCTTTTGTAAATCTTAAAAAGGTTCATAAATTTTCCTCAACATTGTTCTCCCTATGTCTGTCCATTAACAATGCAGATTTCACAGGATGACACAGCACATAAGAAAGGGATATTGTTACTGAGTCACCTTTATATGTTTAGTTGTTAAAACTTTAGGATTGTTATGTTATGGTTCAAGGAAATGTAGCAAGCATGGCCCATATACATAAGTGACTATAGCTGGTGTGGAGGTGCTGGGTTTCTTCTTGGGAACACAATGACTGCACCTACAGTCAGAAAAATAAAGAAATAATTGACAGCCATATACCACTCAGGATATTAGTATACAAAGAATTCAGAAATAAAAATGAAAGGATTACAGTTAATAAGGCGAGTAGCCAAAATACAATTCCGCCAGAGCTGCTTAACAAACAGGCAGGTAAAAATACAAAGCCAAGTAGCAAAAGGAGCAATATAAAAAGAGCAAGAAATCTGTCTTGAGACAGAGAGGAGGACCTCTGGACAAACTTTCAGAAAAGAAAAAAATTCAAGATTGCATAGATTAATGATGAGATAAAATTTGATACATATTTGCTTGTGGTAATTATAAGCTGTTCTCAAGAGCCATTTAGTTTTCCTCTGGTCATTAAGCATTGTAATGTATTTGTGGGCAATATTGGTGTTTGAGCTTCCCATGGACTGAAGCTTTCAGACTGTTATTTCTATAGATAATACATATTTCTATAGATAATAAAACCTAAGATCTATTAACGAAAAATTACCTAGCAACTTTTTCAAACCAGAGTATCTTTCTGGTTATACCAACAACGAGTTGCACAGCACTTAAGGAAACTTTTAAAATGGCTTTAGTTGTTCCGTTGTTTTTTGTTTTGGGTTTTTTTGTATAAAGAAATTATAAACCAAAGACAGGTTTCTTGCATTCACTATCCCTAAAAATTTCAAAAACCCCTCTATATTCAAAGAATTAACAGTGAACCAGAAGGAACTGATAGAATAAGAATATTAATCTAACGCTACTGAAAAATCTCTGCAATTCAGGCAGGTAAAGGGACTCCAATATGCAGATGTCTTTGATTACTTTCTTATTTGCTTTATGCCAGCCAGGGTATGTTTTATTCACTTGGGAAGATTTTTTTTAATTAACTCTTTTTATTGACCATTACCGATGCTTTTAAGGCCCCCTGCTCCTTTTGCTTCATATCTCTAGACAACTGCTTTTCCTTATGTTATCCCTGGTCTTTCTAGAGTCAAAAGGGTGTAGTAGCCTGTAACTTTCAGGACTGTTGCTTTGTTTAGTTTATTGAAGTGGTTTTGCTATTTGGAAACTGGAAATGGAGTCTTTCTTCCGTAGAATTAACACCTACTTCTTCAAAGTTCAAAAGCATTATAAAAGGTGAAAAAGTAAGCTAATTATTTATCTTTTTCAAATACCTTGTTTTGCTCTAAGGTAAGCAGAACCTGATTCCAGTGACAATAAATGGTAAAGCTGTCATCATGCTGTCATCAGCTACTCTCTCGCTTCCCTTCCAAATCTTTGTTACTTTTCACCTTCATAGTTGAATATCTATGCACTGTTTCAGGACAGAATGACCTTTTTCTGTCAGGAATTGGGTTTCTGGCACTTGGTGTTTTTGTTAAAAGCCACACGTATATATGTACACCCATATAGAATTCCTATTTCTAAAATGACTAAGGGCTAAGATATCAGAAGTGATCTGTGATAGTTGTTTCACTCTGGGACCAGAGGATATCTGTGTCTTTATTGTCCTAATTTCCTCACCCACACACTGAACATTTGGAGATGTTAGTGTTTTCTCCTTCCTGGCAGAAAAGATGTCTTGAAATTGTCTTAACATGTTCAAGAAAACAGTCAAAGAGTAATTTTCAAAGGGTGTCTCTGCTTCCCTTATTTATTTGGTTCTTTCTTTCTGATTTGTAATTTGTCATTTACTCATATCTTCTTCACATACGTGCATTTTTGATCATAACTGCATTCCTTGATTTCTCAGAAGTAGAGACATAGCATTATATACGTTTCTCAGCAGTGCTGAGTAGAGGAAAAGGATCACCCTAACTGACCTGCAGGCAGTGCTCTTCCTAATCAGCCCAGGACACTGTTTAATACAAAGGCATATTGCTGACGCATGTTTAATTTGTTGTCCAGCAGGACCTCCACGTCCTGTTCTGCCAAGTTGTTTTCCGGGCAGCCAGATCCCAGCCTGTACTGGTGCTTAGGATTATTCTTCCCCAGGTGCAGCACTTTGCATTTCTGTTTGCTGAACTTCTCGAGATTCCAGTTACCCTGTTTCTCCAGCCTGTCAAGGTCCTTCTTAATGGCAACACAGCCTTTTGGTGTATCAGCCACCCTTCCCAATTTTGTATCATCTGTAAACTTTCAGGGCGTTCACTCTGAGCACACAACCTTACGTATTTAGCTTGCTAGCCCAGTCTAGTTTCTCACTTGATTGCTGGTCATCATCTTCCTTCCCAGTCGTTCCTAGTTTAGAACTCTACACAACTGGTTGGTCGTCCTGTTGGCAATGACTAATGTCTTTTATTAGGCCTGTAACCCATGGCTATTATCAGTGATTTATATCTAAAACACGATCTCAAAGTCTTTATACGGTGTATAAGGTAGTACAAAGAGAACCTTTCCCCATAGTTCCTTTTTTCTTAGTAACAATCCATCTTTGATCTCCCGAAGCTATCTTACTGTTTCCAAAAAGAACACCTTCTCAAGCTGTTGCTTACTGTTCCTATTGCAATATCATACTTACTCTCCTACTTAACCACTTGCTGTGGCAGCTCCTCCTCCTGTTATAAATGAGTACCTTCTTGAAATTGCAATACAAACCTATCTGTGTTCTTTCACTGTATAGGAAGAAGCAATCACTTGCCTGTGCTGATTGCACGCATACATACATAGATAAGTATATAGATAGATCTACGTATAGATAGATAGGGACACACATACCGAAATATAACCAACTTACTCTTGGAAACCCAAATTGGTAAAAAATTTTGAATTTAGTTCTAACTATGCTTGGGTTCAGTAGTTATTATTCTCCTTTGAGGATATACTGTTACTGTTACTGAATCTGAATCTCATTAATGAGAGAGCTTTGACTTTATTGCTGATAAACATGATTTTTGTTTATTTATCTTTACATAATGCAGCTCCTGGATTTTCCTCAGATGGGAATTTCTCGAGTATCCAAGGATAATCCTATTGAAAATTTATTCTTCATATTCAATGGTAAAATGGAATAGAGAGAATAACATGCAGATGATTTACTCACAGCAACCTGGGAAGCTTAAGAAGATTATCTACTGCATCTTATATCAAGAGTAACATTTTCAGGATGCCTTTTTTTTTCCAACCTGGAGGTCATAAGTGTGAGGATTGCTATGACAAGCAAGAACTATCCCCCATAAAATTAAATAACACTCTGCTAGTCAAGAGAGAGGTAGATTTTTCCCACAGTGACATTTGCCATTTGTAACACTGGAGCCCAAGCTACTGATCTAGTTCATAATCACTAGTAAAGAGTTCCCTCAATAAATGAGAATTTTGAAGGAAGAATTTTTCAGAGATTTTAATATTTTAACCAGCAACCCTATAGCTTTGCCTATGTTTGACTTGTCTTACAGGAAAACACTAAAGACTATAAATAGACTAGCCCTGCCTCGTTCACTCTTTGCCATAGAGATACAAAGACAGTCTCTTTGACATCAGGGTCATGGTGGGGAGTCTCAGCCTGCTCCAAGTTTAGGGTTGCATCTGTTGTGGGTTTTCTTTCCAGCCAAACTGTAGCATAAACAGAGTGATTTCCTGTCCCTGTTTTAAACATAACTTAGATTCAGCATCATCAGCATTCTGAAAGCAATTTCTACTGTCTGTTTTAAACAGAGATTTTCACAATTGTACCATCACTGTACATGGTGATTTAAGGGGTAGGTGTCTCGAATTCTGAATAAAGAATTATTGTAGTTCCTGTGTAAGAAAGTATATGTTGGAATCTGAAGGTACTGAGGTGTGTCTGTAAAATCAGTCACATGTGGGACTTCATAAATGAAAGAGAAGTAAGAAAGCATATGGTGATAGGGCACAACAGTGCTTGAGAAAAAAAAAAATTCATTTGTGACAACTAAAATGATTAGTTTGTATCCCTTCTAATGAGAAACAACTTGAGAAGGTGGGGTCAGACAATGACGATAAGCTGAAAAGTCAGAGACTAGTCATACAACATATCATGCAACAAAAAAGATTTCTGATCAAAAAGCCTTTAAATATAACTAGCAATAGGACAAGAGAAAATGGCCTCAAGCTCCGTCAGGGGAGGTTTAGGTTGGATATTATGAAAAATCTCTTTACTGAAAGAGTGGTCAGACATTGGAATAGGCTGCCCGGAGAAGTGGTTGAGTCACCATTCCTGGAGGTGTTCAAAAAATATGTAGATGTGGCACTTCGGGACATGGTTTAGTAAGCGTGGTGGTGTTGGGGTGACGGTTGGGCTTGATGAGATTAGAAGTCTTTTCTAACCTTAATGATTCTGTGATTCTATAATAGCTATACTGAGGTACGTTGGAATAAGTCAGAGACTTCAAATTCTGTTTTTTTATTACATACAGAGATTGCTAATTGTGAAGAAGTTATGATTACTTGAAGGAGAATTATTTTTTCTGTTCACCATAAAATACTAGTTGTCCACAGGTTAATTGCTCTGCAATTGCATAGACTGATATAGTCACATGTGGTAGGCCTTCTTCCTTCTTTCACACTGCTAAAAGTGAAACAACTAAAATTATCTTCTTATCAGTTTGACCACAGTTTGTTTTTTGCCAGAGAGACACACAAAATCCAGAGAGTTTATGTGGTTTAACCCTTTTTCTTCAAAGAGAAAGAAACCTAAGAAAAACAAGTGATGCAAAACCCCAGCTGCTCACCACCAGCCGACCAATGCCCACCCAAACCCTGAGCGATAGCAATCCTTGCAAACTTTCTCTCCAGCTTTTATTGCTGAGCACAACATCATATAGTATGGGGTATCCCTCTGGTCAGCTGGGGTCAGCTGTCCCCTCCCAGCTTCTTGTCCTGCCCCAGCCTACTTGTTGGTAGGTGGTGTGAGAAGCAGAAGAGACCTTGACACTGTGTAAGCACTGCACAGCAATAAATAAAACATGGGTGTGTTAACACTGTTTTAGTGATAAATCCAAAACATAGCACCATACCAGCTACTATAAAGAAAGTTAACTCCATCCCTGAAAAAAAAATTCAGTCTCAATTAGTATTATAAATATATAAAAAATATATTGCTATGAGGAATTCTGCACACCACTCCCTGGTTCATAAGTACATGTATTATCATGCAAATCTGACTGCAACATGATCATACCAATATTTAGGAAAGCAAAAATCTACTTTGTATCAAAACTTATCTTTACTTAGAAAGGCTGACCACTCTGAGATACAGGTTTTGCAAGATAATCTCTAGTTTCTGTCTTTGACCATATTTGATTATGCATAATCATTACTTTATTGAATTTAAGAAGTTAAAAACATCACATCTTATGTACAGTTTATACACGTAAATTTCTTCTATGTCTACTTTCTAATACATGACCAATCATAGTTTGAATTAAATAACATTCTCATTTGTTCAATGTAAATCTTAGCTACTTTAGCATATTGAATACTGTAACAATTGTAGTCTTTTATTTTTCTGCAGAAACTTTAACTATTAGATCAGTTACTGAATCAAAAGCAGAGAGTGATATTTAATGAAAAACAAGGAAGATAGTTTTGCATTGACTAACTAAATCTGTTTCTACATTAAAGATCGTATTTTCTGTTTTCTACTCTGGAACTTGAGAGTTGTAACTATAGTTCCCCAGCCTGGTGTATGATTAGTGAGTTCTATCCTCTACTGTATTAAAGAACAGAATGAAAAATTCTTGGCCAAAGAGCACATATATTTCTTCAAAAACAACAAATAAACAAAGAGATAAAAGGTGTCTAAGTTGTTCACAATCCCCTTGATGCTGATATTTTTAGAAAATTAAACACAGGCACACACACACACAATCAATAGTTGTATATCTTGTGAGACATTCAACCAGCTCTCGTTCTAATGGCTCACATATTTAAGTAAAGGTTGGAATATGGATAGTCTTTGTATCACCAAGTTAATATAATTCATTAAACTAGGGAGAAATAAGCTGAAAACCCAAAGAGAAAGATGAAAAAAAGAAGTGAAATAAGCATTTGCTCAGGAAGGCTGTGTAGTTGAAAGAGAAAAATCATGTTGCTAACTTGAGATACTGATCTCAGAAGTAAGCCTCTCTAGATTCCTTTGTTGTAACCGAACATTTATATATATGCATATGTGTGTGTATGTATATATATATTAGGCAATGGCAGATTGCTGTTATGGGAGTGTTCAGAAGACTGATGCATCAAGCAGGGCATTAACTTTGGAACAAAACTTTTCTAAATTTATTTATTAACAGTACATGTTGTGCTAATGGTAAACTTACTATTATCAATGACCTTCTCCGCAGATACAAAGCTCCCAGACTTTACACTTGGTGCCAACTTATTTGTGGGTATACAATACCACCAGGCTGGTTCTACGTAGTCAGTGCAGACGCGAACTGGCCTTAGTGAGCTTTAGTCTCTGAGGTGGAGGCTTTTCTGTCAGAACTGAAGTGGGCTGCCCTCTCTCTTATTTGATTTTCCTTGGTTATAATTGATACTTTTATGTTATTGCCTCCATCCCGAAAGTGAAGGGCTCATTTGCTCCTGATAGTGTTTTGCTTTTTAATCTTGTCTGTTTCCGGCACATTTGGCAGGAGGTCCTGTCTGTTTGTATTCTTTGACTCATACCTTTTTCTTTGCCATTTTGGGTGTATCCTAAGTTCAACTATGTCTGTTCTTTATCCTTTTATTGGCTCCATTTCCCACATACTTATGTAAAATACTTACACCTAGTTCCATCGGGCTGTTCCACCTCAGAGCTACAAAATGCATATCTACTGGTTTTAGTTAAATATTTTAGTACGCATATATTTGATTTAAGGCAAGGTGATATTATTTATGTAACGATCGATGCAGGATAATATTATATATCTTGTGATTGATGCACACTGTTTCTCGGTATACAGGCCCCTGCTTTGACTACACCTTTTGCAGAGTCTGAGAGGGGGCTGACTCTGGGCCCTGATACAGAAGCCCATTCAGAGTATGTAAGGCTAAGACTCCTGATGCAACATGAACCAGATCAACACCTGACAGAAAGGAATGGTCCCATTTTTTCCATCGACTGAGTCTGGCTGACTCATCATCTCATAGTGACATGAGCTAAAGTCAGAGCAAGATAAACCAGCAAGAGTAGTTTAATTACATTTATTTATTTAGTGTCCTGATGAGAAGTCGAGCCAGCGCACTGGAGGAAGGAGTCATTTAAACAGATTGGTAACAGGAGGAAGAAGGGAATGAGGAAGCAGAGAAAGTGGTATTTCTCAGGGCTCAGTTTTGGGTCTGGTGTCGTTTAACACCTTTATCAATGATCTGGATGAGGGATTGAGTGCTCCCTCAGTAAGTTTTCAGATGACACCAAGCTGGGAGGGATTGTCAATCTGCTCGAAGATAGGAAGGATCTGCAGAGAAATCTGGACAGTCTGGATTGACGGGCTGAGGCCAACTGTATGAGCAATAACAAGCCCAAATGTCAGGTCCTGCACTTTGGTCACAACAATCCCATGCAACGCTACAGGCTTGAGGAGGACTGCTTGGAAAGATACACAGTGGAAAACGACCTTGGGGTGCTGGTCGACTGCTGGCTGAACATAAGCCAGCAGTGTGCCCACGTGGCCAAGAAGGCCAACAGCATCCTGGCTTGTATCAGGAATAGTGTGGCCAGCAGGTTAGGGAGGTGATCGTGACCCTGTACTCGGCACTGCTGAGGCCGCTTTTCGAGTTCTGCATTCAGTTTTGGGCCCCTCACTACAATTAGGACTTCGAGTTACTGGAGCATGTCCAATGAAGGGCAATGAGGCTGGTGAGGGGTCTAGAGAAAAAGTCTTATGAGGAGTGACTGAAGGAACTGGGGCTGTTTAGTTTGGAGAAGAGGAGGCTGAGGGGAGACCTTATTACTCTCTACAACTACCTGAAAGGAGGTTGTAGTGAAGCAGGTGTTGGTCTCTTCTCCCAGGTAACTAGCAATAGGATGAGAGGCAACGGCCTCAAGTTGCATCAGGGCAGGTTTAGATTAGATATTAGGAAAAATTTCTTTGCTGAAAGAGTGGTCAGACATTGGAATAGGCTTCCCAGGGAAGTGATTGAGTTCCGCTCCCTGGAGGTGTTTAGAAAACGTATAGATAAGGCACTTCAGCACATGGTTCAGTAGGCGTGGTGGTGTTGGGTTGATGGTTGGACTTGATGATCTTAGAGGTCTTTTCCAACATGTGATTCTATGATTCTATGAAAGTATAGGAAATCCACAGCAGACAGCTAGGGAAGAAAGTATGAAAACAGAAGTGGGAAGTGAAATTTCCCTCATTCTGCAGGTTTGAATCATTGAGTTCACTCAGTCATGCTGCCTGCTTACCGCATTCAGTAAGGTTTCTGTACTCTCTTGGTGAAGCCCACCCGGTTGGCTTTCCGAGCTGCAAGAGCACATTACCGGCTCATGTTGAGCTTCTCATCCACCAAGTCCTTCTCCTCAGGGCTGCTTTCGAGCCATTCTCCGCCCAGCCTGTACTTGTATTTGGGATTGCCCCAACCCACACGCAAGACCTTGCACTTGGCCTTGTTGAACTTCATGCGGTTCACACAGGCCCACCTCTCCAGCCGGTCAAGGTCCCTCTGGATGGCACCCCATCAACCACACCACACAGCTTTGTGTCATCAGCATACTTGCTGAGGGTGCACTCAATCCCATTGTCCATGTCACCAACAAATATATTGAACAGCACCAGTCCCAGTACCGACCCCTGAGGCACACCACTTGTCACTGGTCTCCACCTGGACATCGAGCCGTTGACTGTAACTCTTTGTGTGCGTCCATCGAGCCAGTTCCTTATTCAACGAGTGGTCCGTCTGTCAAATCCATGTCCTTCCAATTTAGAGACAAGGACATCATGCAGGACAGTGTCGAATACCTTGCATAAGTCCAGGTAGACAATGTCAACTGACCGCCCTTTGTCCACCAACACTGTAACCCCATCATAGAAGGATACCAAGTTGGTCAGGCATGATTTGCCCTTGGTGAAACCATGTTGGCTGTCCCCAATCACCTCCTTGTTATCCATGTGCCTAAGAATGGTTTGGAGGAGGATCTGCTCCATCATCTTGCCAGACACAGATTTTTTTCTTGATGCAAGTCTAGAAACCTGTGAGCCAAACCTTCATATAAACTGTATATTCAAAGGGAAAATCATAGCTTTCCCTGGGTGAATGAAATTCATTTATGTCATTTATGGCCCATTACAAAGAGCAATAGAACTGAATGCTGACTGAAATACAGTACAGTGTTTGAAGTAAAAGAAAAGGAACTTAACAGCAGCCTGGAAGAAGTGACACACTGAATGGAGTGGACAAGGACATTCTTCACATTAGTCTCTTGGGCTGTCTGTTTTTCCACTTTTGCTCTTTGCTTAGACCTTTGCACATTGATACAGACTGGTTGCCATGGGCCATGATGTCAAAGATGAAAAAGAGCCCAGGCAACCCCCAGGGCTCATGGCAGCCTTCGCAGTCTTTCAGGGCCTACAGCCTAAAGGGACAGCTCTTACAATTGTGTTTTTTCTTCATCCCTTTCATCCACTTTTTATGAAATATTGTGATAGTTCAAGAAATAGTTACATAATCACATGACAACTTCAGATGTATGATTTAAATCATAAACATAGTTTGGAGCTGTTCTGTATTTACAAAGCAAGCAGAGAAACCAGATCTTTTCCACAATTCAAAAAAGATGATAAATAATTTTCAGAGGGAGAAATCCAAGTACACGGAAATTAGCTAAGTAGCCCAAAGTCACTTAGAGAGCTGGAATTTGAAATAGGAACTCATAGACACAGGTCAGTAAGCAACAGTGGTGGAACCTGCCTCTATTTTAGTATGGTAATCAAGATGATATGATTCCCTTAGGAGTTCCGTTTTAATTTGTCCTGCATGGATAAAAAGCAATTTAAATTGAGAAATAATAAATGTCTTATTCTATATAAGTAAAAAATGGAATAGAAAGAAGGTCAAAGAAGTTACTCAAGCAAAGAAATAAAATCTTCACTAAAGCAGTGGTGAGCTTTTAATCCAGAAAATGTTGCTATTTTCATATAGATTCCACAGGAAAAAATTGCCTGAATTATGAAAGGAGAAAACTACCACTTCAAGTTTCCAGAGAAAAAAAAAGGCACCAGCTTTTTGATCTTAAAATAGATGCATGATTTAATAAGCAGTCATCTTGTGATTTAAATAGCCATCTCCTGAGTATATTATAGCTAGAAAATGCTCTCCTAAAATATGCCACTAAACTTTGTTTCGTATATTCTGAAGAATTATTAGATGAGTTAAAATTGTACTTACTTACATCAAGTGTGCACAGAGTTCCAACCTATGCTTTTACAATAAAAAAATCCCATAGGGGAAACAAAATGTATTAGGCTGGACAAGATGATGTAAATACGAGATTCAGCACTGCTCAGTCTTGAACACTGAGTAAAGCATGCCATTCAGAAAAGTGGAGAGGTCATTCAGTAGATGATAGGGACTGGGATGGTCAGCAGAGAACAAAAATAGAGAACAGGGAGATATGAAGGAGAGGTTTATAGGGTGCACTGGAATGGTAAGTTTTTAGACTTACATCAACATACGCAAAAAGATATGGCGGCCAGAGTGTTTAAAACATCACAGGTGTGTAAAAAAACCAAGGGTTCTTAGATGCACTTAGGCTCTAGGAAACAAATTTAGGGCAAAAGGAATCATCTTTTTATAATTTTTCCCCTAGAATAAGCTCCTAAATATAGTAGAAATATTCAAACCATTCAAAATCTTTTTCAGACATGATAAAGGTAAAAGAATTGACATATTGTCTGGAATTTAATAAAAACAAACCACACAACAAATCAACAACAAAATATCAGGTATTTTTTTTTTGCTTTGTTATCACATTAGTTCCAGATAATTTAATGAGAGAAATTAATGAGATTTACCATTCCCTAATAGCTACCCATCATCCAGTGAATACTTGAGGTTGTTCTTTGTCATGATGATTCACAGGACAGCAAATACAAAATAAATTATTCATATAGAATAACTGGGAGCTGCGTGTATTCAGTAATTTAGGAGATCAGAATACCAAAATATAGAATGTGGGTTCTCATTTTCAGACACAAACACTAAGTATTTGTTCAAGCTTTTGTTGTTTAAGAAATATTTCTTTAAAACTTGATCATAAATTAAGCAAGAAAGATAGAAAGTGAACAAACAAACCAGCAAGCAGTCTGTTAGGGTCTGACTTGTGCTCAAGAAGCATGTATTAAGACTGAAATGAAATCATTTTCTTTGTGGACAGGAAAAAAATTGTAGCTGGTGCTAAAATTACTTAAATAGACTAAAGTCAGCATTTAACATGGCTCATTGTATAATCCATAAGATCTCACTCAATCTTTCAGATAAGCTTGTACTATCCTTTATGCCTAGCAGAACCAGCCTACTTTCAGTATTCCAGTGTCTTTAATGCACTTTGCATTTCGCAGAAACAGACAGAGGACATGAGGGGACAGGAAAGAAATATTTTTTGTGCCAGATTCTTACATCAGTTTCCACAAATTTAACTTTTTGGATTACTGTATTCAACTTTTCTGAAGGAGAACAATTCTTTCTGCTTTAAGCTAACACTCATAACGAACTCAAGCGCTTAGGTGTTTGTTACAAAAGGAGCACATTAAGGTAGCTTACACTGTGCTTATTTTACAGGTTTAAACTTAAATCTATAGTTGTTCAACTGGAAAATTCAGTGTACTGATATCCTGAAGCAGGAGATAAGGTGTCATATTTTATTCTACTGTGGATAGTGAAGGAAGAAAATGGTTTAGGTGGGGCTCTTCTCAGATGCCCTAGTCTTTGCTGGAATGGAACAGAACATGTCTGAAATCTTCCCATGACCTCTTATCTTTCAGGGAGCTAAATAATTTTCTCCAGGTTTCTAAGTTACTCCAAGATAATCTTTAGACTTACCTCCTTGCAGGGCCAAAGGATTAACAGAAAAATTAGATTATGCCTTCTTCAGCTATTTTGCCACACATAGAGTCATATCAATCAGCAGTGCTGACAGGTAGCAAGAAAAGTCAACGATAATTTTAAAATAATTAAGTTGAAAGAGAAAAAATCATGTGACTGTTCTTCAGGATTCTCAGTATATTCAAATAATTCAGATGTTTAAAAAATCCCTCTTAGCAGACGTAAATCACTAAGAAAAATGCCAGCTGAGTCATTCAAATCACTTAGAATCATAGAATCATAGATTCTGTATTTTCTGTCAAGTTTAATGCATATTACACTGCCACAATCTGTGGAAGCTATAAAACTCAACAGGAGTGAAAAAATCCAGTACACATAAGATATTAAATAAAAGGGATTTAATTTAAGTAACATTCGGTGTAACAGGAGTCACTTACATAGCCAAATAACAAAAACAATATTGTTATTGAAACATTCTATTGCAAGAGTTATAGAGTGACAGACGTTATGAAAATCTTATGGAGACCTTATTTAGATGGATAATGGCTGTGATACTTCACTTGCACTTAAGCAAATGAAGAACAATCTAACCAGTAAGTACAGCATCGGAATCAAGACCAGTAACACTTTCCAGAAATGCTTAACTCATTCATTTGGAGTATGGTATGTTGGAATACTTCCACTTTGCCTCTTGCTTTGTCATCACATTTTCTTTCCTTGTGTACACTTAACAACCTTCTGTACCCACCATCTTTCCACTCATTATTCATTGTTTCAAGAAACAGATAAATTTTAAGATAACTAGCGGTCCTACACATATATGTATCCGATATGATGGCCCACTTCAATCTGTTCTTAATCCCACATATACACTGAAATGAAAGCAAGAACTTTTCTTTCAACTGCTTCATAAGAAGAATTTTCATGTACTAAATGGCCTGCGGAATCCAAAATGGCAAGCATATTTATTGTAGTGTAGCCCTTCAAGTTAGAAGTCAGTGGTCTTAGCCCAGCTAAACAACTCCCGAAGACAAGAAAATCAGAGAGACAAAAGGATGGATGAAGTTACTGCCTTACGTTATTGAGCTTCATATCCTCCCTTTCTGCCAGGGTTTGTGAGTATTTTTACATTTCCTCATGCATGTTGACATTCAGTGGAGAGATATCATTCTGAAGTCCTTAAAAATCCATGCAATATGCTAACTTCTGCTACCTTCTTGAGACTGAAATACAGGAATATACATATATGTGTCTCTGTGCATACATGTGGATATGTACAAAAAAAATATGGTAAATTAGGTGTATGCTGTTGGCAGGTAATCACAAGGAGCGGAGTTTCACAGTCATGCTCCTCCTACCTAAGAGGGCCAGGAATATGAATAAAGGAGAAGTCATTACAACTTCATACCTTCTTCACAACTGAGAAGAAAAAAGACTGAGTACAATAGTAAAATAATTAAACAACTACCTCTTTGTTATTCTTTGTTTTGCCAGTCGTCCCCATGTCACTGTGAGACTCTTTTATATTTCTCAAATATTCATACAGGCTAAACATTATATGGCAACCTATCATGCTAAATTAAATTAGTATCAAATACTGTAGTTGTATGAGGAAATGATTTACAGAAAAAGGTGAAGAAGGCACAACTTCAAAGAAACCTCTTATTCCTGCTTTTCAAATGGTAAGGGCAGACTGTATGAACAATATTAACTCCTACCAAAAAATGCTCAACAGAAAATTCAACAGTAATGATTTATCACCAAAAAATATAAGGAGAAGAGGGAAGAAGTCACTAAAATTTGGTCATCAAAAAGTCTTCAGCAGTATCCAAACAAAGATGTATCTACTACAGAATAATACTGAAACTTGGAGATGTCCCTGAAACTGAGAAAAGTGAGTTTTAACTTGGATATATGAAATGTTTTTCACCTGATTTGTAATAGAGACTGGAACACGTCCTATAGTCAAGGATGGAAACATTATTGAAAAAGTTTCAATATGTATCGCAAGTATATTCCAAGAATGTATTCTCTAAAGATCAGATATTTTAGACACACTTTTTTTTTTCTGAATACTATATGTTTCTGAATGACTTTTACCAAATATACTGTATTATTTATTAATTTATTAATCTATTCATTATTTGCTATATTTATTATGTATAATTAAATAATAGTTTGAAATACGGTATATGCAATCAAAGCTAAACCATAATATAAATATGTTTTAAATTATGCACTTGTGCATTCATTCTGTGAAATCTATTACTTCCCTTTTGAAATTAGGTCATTACCTGCACCTTACAGCAAAATCTGATACCACTCAGTCTTTATTATCTGCTTTTTGGTTATATTTTTAGTGGAAAAGACACAGAGAAAATCTGTGGCATATAGTCATTCTAGGGGTCCATGTTTCTCTGTTATAAAGGCCTCACTTAAAGCTGCAGTCCCCTTCACTTTCCCACCCCCCAAAAAAACATCCAGTATGTGACAGCTGACATTTGGTAAGCATCCTGAAGATGGACACAAGAACACATCCAGCTGGTTTCAAAGCCCTTCAAATCATAAGCTGAAGAGCTCTGCAATGGAAATGAGTTGTAGTATTATTTTTGGAGTGACAGTGTTTAACACACCAGTCTGGTTTCAAATTTTTCAAATAATACATAAATTATTTGGGAAACAACACTTCATCAAATTTGTGCGTAATCACAGAAAACTATATTTATTAATATTGTTTGCAGCAGGTCTTTGTGATCCTTCTTCATTTTTGACCCATTTTTTCCGTGTTCAGGCTATTTTGCGACATATGATACCTTTGCAGTCTGGGATTATTTGTGCTTATGACATAATGTATTTGTTTTCTAAATGAGATGTGGGATGCAGACTATTTTGTTTATAAAATAAGATCATTTATATGTTATTATCCTGAAAATATCCTTTAAGGAAGCTTATAGTAAATACATGTCACATTTATATTGTATTTTGACATTACCTTATATTATAGGAGCAGACAGATAAACTTGGGTTACAAATAAGTGCTAGAACACCCTTTTTCTTTATGATGCTCACAGTTTTCAGAAAGATTTTACTTTGATAAATCTTGTAGCAAATGATTTATTTCAGAGCACATTCTGCAATATAGGAAAGTATTTGGCTAAAAAGTTTAGTTGGATTATGAAAACAGGTTAAAAGATACTCATATCTTGTTCAGCCGTGTATTTTGTAAAAGACTGAGAGAAGAGGAAGGAAAAAAAGAGTTACTATTGGCGGGGAGCCAGGGGAGGGAAAAGGGGAAGGGGAAGACATAGAAATGAAAGGTAAAGAGAGAAACAGGGAAATTTCTGTTATAAAAAAGGATATAGTAAATAATAAATTTCATAAAATTATGTGAAACAACCTTAATTTTTAGGTTTATGTTTTAAATTCCTAGTTTTGTGTTATAATTTTTTTTTGTCTGAAAGAAGGCAATGTGACCTATTTGTAGGAAACGATGCAAAGACTCAAACAGTACTAGAATTTTGCAGTTGACAGCATGTATCTAAAAAGTACGTTACTGAAGGGAGCATGATTATCCTGAAAGTTCCTGAAAGTTTGTTAGTCTTTCTAAGTATTTGCATTAAATACTACAATATGTACATTTAGGAGTTTGTTAATGACATTAATTACTGACAAACACTGTGAAAGAAAAAGAACAAGAACAAGAACAAGAAAAAAAAGAAAAAGAAACAGAAACAGAAACAGAAAAAGAAAAAGAAACAGAAACAGAAACAGAAACAGAAAAAGAAAAAGAAAAAGAAAAAGAGAAAAATAGCTGTGTGACTGCAGATTTTAGCAATGCTGTCACCAAAGGTTGGTACATGGATCACATTCTGGAACAGAAAACAGAGATTGCAACAGGCAACAAAAAAACAATTACTTTTATTAGTTTTAACTCAAAACAGGTTTTGTCCATTACTTTCTAGTTCTTCACCAAAAATTGGAGTATAAGGGAAACTATGTAACTCTATAAACTATAGGACAGCACATTTATTTCACTAGGCAGGTTCAAAAGGAAAAAAGTTGGAAATAAAATTTCAGATTAAAATCAATGTGGGTGAATATGAAGTCATTATCATACTTTCATGTGTACACCCACAGAGACACAGCACACAATGCACAAGAGAAATCAAAACTTAACAGCTGTCTCTGAACTGATTGTTCTTGATCAGAAGCAGGATCTCAGGTTACAACAAATATTACTGCAAAAACTTGAGCTCAAATTTCTGCAGCAAGCAGAAAAACTGAACAGGTGTTGAGATTACAGAGGAAAATCATTCTTTCACTGAATAAATGTATGATTCAAACACATCTTGAATATTTTTTTTCTAATTCTGTACCTCTCATCTCAAAAGGGTTGCATAGAGTTTAAAAAAAATCAGAAACAGCAACAACTAGATTTCACAGAATGGAGTGACACCTACATGAAGAAGAACACAAATAGTCCAGCGCTCTTGACTGTGGAAAAGTGGTAACTAAAGAAAGGTGTGGTAGAGCCCTACAAATTTATAAATGGTGTCAAGATTGTGCACAGGTACTGTTTACTGCATATTATGCTACAGATACTAGAAAACTCAGATTACCAATTTAGCCAGATCCTGATTCAAAACAAGAAGGAGGAGGAAGTTCTTCAGAAGCTGAAGAAGACCTGTGCAATTCCTTGACAGTAATGGGGAAATTTGCACAGACCCAGAAGGAGAAAGGAAGATGAGTTCATATAAAAGAAATTTAGAATCAGTTATTTCCTGTTAAAACAGTTGGGGATTGAGAGATCATTAGGTAGAAAAATATAGCTTCCCAGGTCTTACTTTTATACAGAAAAAAATTGCTGACAATGCAGACAGTATCGGGTCAGATAAGCCATTATTCTGAGCCCATGTGTTCTAACTTTTCCCGGAAGAGGAACAGTTCAGCTAGAGACAAAAGCAAAAAAAGATTTTTGTATTTTTTGCAGCATTAATAACAGCAGATTTTGGTAAGGTCACAAGGGACAAGTGTTAAACATTAAGAGCACATTCTCAGAGGAATGTCCAGATAGAGCCCGAGTAACGAAAAAGAAGAAAAGAAAAAATAAAAAGAGAAAATTCATGAAGACTTTCGGGAAACAAAATATCAGAAGGTATGAATCTTCAAAACAGTTCCAAGGGTGACTAGCTGGGGTAAAGAAGTAGAGACTGCCATGAAGACTGGAGCCATGTTGACTCCGCAAGTAAGACATCACTGATGTGTCAATCCAATAAAGGGTATACTTTTAACCCTTAAAATGAAGTGATTGAGAGTCTGGAATGGCACTGTGCCTGAACCAACTTGCAAATATTAGAGAACTTCAAACTGCACGCCCATCTTGATTAAAACAACAATTCATACTCTCACCTTGTGCTCCTTTCCTTCAGAATTGAGCTGAATTCACTAGCAAACTGCACAGGCCTACAAAGAGGTATAGCAGTGTACAAGCTTTAATCAGTAATCATCTGAGATTTGAACTAAAAGAAGCAGCTACATTCCCTTTAAAAATTTGTCAGACCCATCATATCAATCTGTATTCCAAGTATACTGTTTAATTAATTAAAATTTGTTAAATCCTTCTTTTTTTCACTTCAAACTTTTAGAGCTTGAGATGAATCTTTACAGTAAGGGTCCTAAGTTGTGATATAATTTCAATATTGATTACTTCAGTTATTTATGTCTCCGTTTAATGAAAAAATCATTAAGCATTTTTATTAATGAACTGGAAGAAGAAATAAACAGTGCATTCATTTTTACATTTTCAGATTATACTAAATTGAGAGGTGTTGCAAACATCAGTGAGAAATGAGAGATAGAAAAAAATCTGAAAAACTATAAAATGAAATGTGGACTAGGAATAACTAAATGAGCTTCAGCTTGCAAACCTCCATACAAGTACTTCTGGGTGTTAATAATCCAAAATACAGCTATTCGTAGATGTGAAGTGCTTGGAATACAGTAACACTGAGTGGGACTTTACGCTCTAAATAGGCAGTATATTAGAAACAACGGAGCTTTTCACTGCTTGTACACCAACATAATGTGATGGAGGAAAATATTAAAAACCAGGCAATTTTATCATCTGTAATATACAAACCAATCAAATCAGAAACCAAAGGAAATAAAATATATTTCCGTATGGCTATGTGTGACCATACATCTAGAATACTTATGCAGTTCTGGGTACCTCATTGTCCAGGTGACATCAGGAACTAGAGGGAATTCAAGGGAGGACAATCACTTTGATTAGACGTCTCAATAGAACATTTTATAGGGAAAAAATTAAAAATACAATAGACTTTCACTGACTAACTCTTAACTAAAAGGTTAAGTATACAATTGTTGTGGAAATATAGCCATTAAAACTTCTGTAAATTGTATGTTGAATAAAATCTCCCCATGCAATTTGCAGGTTGCATTTCTTTTTGTTCTTTTATAGATACTAAGACAGGAGATTGTTCTCCTCAAGAATTTGCTAAGAAGCAAAATTTTTGAAAATATTTGTGAGAAAAGATTGTGTGAAGTTTTGCACTTGAAATGAACATAGAAACTCTTGGAAAGTAGCTTTAAAATATTACAAAAGCGGTTCCTGAAAAAATCACAAACGTGTATCTTTCTTGGTGAAGAGGAGTGAATCTTTATATTTATAAATTCATAGAGACTGAAGAGAGAAAGAAAAGTTAGCATATGTAAAGGGTGATCAATTGCACTGAACTACTGGCCAGAAATAAAAAAGCAAAAGGTAATGTCCTAAAAAGGCCATTAAAAACAAAAAAAAACAAGCTGCAAACTGTCTATCAATGTATTAGCACTAACAATGGAGCCTCATTTTGCAAGTGCTCTAAACAGATATTGAATTACAAGACCCATGATCCAAGCTTGTAAAATCTTCAGGAACATACTCACTTACTCCAGCCCAAAAGGTCATGTCATACAATCACTAAACTTAGGGACAGAGCTAGTGGCAATCCCATAGGTGTGGTCTACATTTCTCTGGAGACTTTTAATAGTCACGTTTTCCTAGTCAACTGTATATTTCAGTACTTATTTGAACACCTAAAATTTAGACAGCAATTAGTTCTCTGTGTTAGGCAGACTGAAATTTTCTGGCTCCTATGCTTTTTGATATAAAGTTTAGTTCTAGTTCTCTAGTCAAATGCAGCTTTGTAAGTGGTTACTTTTCTGCCTGTGTCTGTCCTAGCTTTCTTTGTTACTTGGTATGATAACTGAGCTTATTTCCTTTGTTAAAATTCCTTCGTATTTTATTTAATTCATTTTGTCTATTGACATGAGAACCAAAGTATCATCTTTACTTAAAATTTTCCAGACTCTATTCTAAATAAAAATTTGCAAAATCAAAACATACATGTTGATCCAGATTCGTGTTTCTTCTGACTGTTCAAGATATTTTGCTTAAACAGAGATTTAAGACTTAAACAGAGGTTTTCATCTTAACAAACTCCTTTTCATTGTCATGGGGAACTTTAATATTGTTTATTTCCACATCATGTTTAGATCAGCAGAAGCTGATGGTATAACATCTCCTTCAAAAACACACAAACGCACATACATATTGGAAGAGTAACAGCTTCTCACCATCAAGAAGATGGAGAACTGTAATATGAGAGAAGAACAATAATAAGCTCCTACTAAAATCCAAGTATCTGAAAAAATAGCAAAGAGATTACTGAAAAAGATGGGCCAATAAGTGGTGTTTTTTGCTTTTTGAAGTTTGCCTTAGTTTGCAAGTGCCTTTTTTAGATCTAACTATAAGACATATTTATTTTCAGTGGAGTTATTAGCATCTGTGTAACTGTACAGAGATGATAGAAGTTGCACACATCTTGAATTTGGTCCCTTAGATTTTATCTCATTTTATCTGAAGAGTAAATCTGCAAAATGGATTAGTCTTCAATTTTAATCTAATATTATAAAGTACCATAAGATAACTTGGCATGATAAGGTACTACAAAAATTTAAGTAGCTGTTCTCAGGATAACTCTGTAGTAATTGACCAACATCTAAGTGCCAGTGTTGAATTTAGAATACATTTTTTCTTCTAACAAGTGGTTTATAGGTTCAGCAAGTATAAACAGTGGTGGATAGAATGGGAGAAGCTTCATACTTTTCAGATATTTTAGATATCTACTGCATTTAAAATACATTTTTTCTCATCTTTCGTCACAGATAACCATAAATGCTCACTTTTTCTGTTAGGAATTCATGTTTGCTTAGGCTGAAAAAAAGCAGAGTACCTTTCTGTACTGAAATATTAAGATAAAATAAAAAGTCTGAAACATCACAGACTTCTCCAATATTGTTTGATGCATGACAAAGGCAAGTGGAAGCTGGATAGTGTGATAATTTCACATAATTTCATTTGACTTCTGTATGCAAAGTCATTTTTTTGAGCATTGGAATAAATAACAAGGTAAGAAAGCCTAAGACTTCTTTTACTCGTGCAAAGCTTATCTTAGTTCTTTAGGAGTACTCAGAAAAAGTAAGTGGGTACAATCTTGTTTTAGATTTTTATAAAGTCCCCTGTACTTCTAGTGGTAAAAATGACAAATATATTTTATGATTATCCATTGAATTATGGTTATGATTTTTTTCTATTAAAAATGTTCAAAATCAAAGTACATTTACTAATAGTGGGTTTTATCACCTTCTAGTCATGCATCTCTGTATTAATTACAGGTCTTACTATGCCTAACTCCTTACATACGCATGTAGTAAAATCAGCTGGTTCTACAAAATTAGTTCTTTCTTTGTACACACATTTGCTTAACTATCGTATAAGTGAAAGCCTGTTAATGAAATTTCCATTGTCCATAATTTCCTTACAACTTGATGGTTTCTGTACAATCCCATGAGAATGGTGTTAGAGTTTTAATATCATCCAAAAGTTTAAGAGATGGTGTTATAAGGACTTGGACTGTTGAAATGAGTTTATCAAGAAGTTTGGGTTCCTTGAATGTCATCTCTACATAACCTTGAGCATGACAAATGAGGATTTGAAGAACATTAATAATGTATGGGAAATGCAATCTATTTTCTGGCTCCACAGTCATAATTAGGTTCTGATAGAGCCGTCTGTACCAATTTACTGAGAAACTTTTATTTCAAAAAACCCTCCACTTTTCAGAGCATTTATTAGTGATAGTCAAAAGACATCAAGGCCAAGTTTAGAAGTAAAATGATTTGGAAGTTCATGTAATTTAATTGTCTTTATACCAGCTATTGTCACAATTAGACAGGTGAGCTTAATCTGTTTCTAACTAAAGCAAGTTGTACTATAATTTATGCAGAAAAGAACAGCTTCTGCCATACCCAAGGTCCCCGTGAACCTGGGTCTGTATAACCCAAATTATTAGAAAGAGCAAACAGGTAGCAATAGCTTCTCTGCTAATGTTTTGCATTTACTTGGTAAACCAAAGTCCACAAGTTATAAAGATGTACTATTATGATGATTGAGAGATATTCTCCAGAGCTCTGCCCTTTCATTTTATATTAAAATTACTTAAGTCTAACTTCTACAGGTACGGAAATATTTTCTAGAAAGAATAATTGTGTATTGAGATTTCCTCCCCTACATCTCTTATGTAATTTTAATGGTTAAGAGAAGTACTGTATTACAACACTGAATCCTGAGTGAGATGGCATTTAAAAATGAGAAGGGACAAAATCTGAAAGTTTAAATGTAACATCTGCAGTTGTGATTAATTATTATAACTCAGTAAGAGTTCTTTTATATTTTCTTTAAAAAGTTATTCCTATAGATTGTTCCACATTCACACTTCATAATTTCAGGTGGACCACAAAAACACCTAAAAATAAATCTTGTTTTCCTGATTTGCTGATGACTCTGTTTCACAAATGATAAAGCAAGCCACTAATCAATGAAGTATACTCAGCTGTGCTCCTGCGTTGATGGCTTGTGTAGGCGAAGCTGTGACACACTGGAATTCTTTGCACTTGATACTTCGCTTTGATCTCAGCAGGAATAGGTACTAACCGTATTTCTCAACTGAAATATTCCACTACAACACTAAAATATTATGCTAGTATCCATTTATGCCAGTGGCAGTACTAATGCACCACAGGATGATGAACAGAATTGGGTAAACTCTTTAAACTACACACACAAAAAAAAAAATAAATTAGTTAATTACTGATTCAGGTAACGGGAAACAAAAACTGGGAGGTTGTAGCCAGTAAAAAGCAGTTTCTCTCTGCCACTATCTCCTCACCACAGAGTAAAAAATACTCTTCGTTTTAGGCTGGTGCAGTGGTGCTAGTGCCATATGGTCTCCACAACAAATGTTTTACAGAGGTCTTATAGTGTGTTTCAGTTCAGTTGGAATTTGACCCCCATCATAGAATCATGGTGTCAGTATTTACTTTTTACATTGGTATCTTTTCTCATATGAATGGGTATGGGAAATAAAATTCAGTCTACTATTAATACTAGGTTGTATCACAGTTTTGCTGCAATTTGGCCATGCTGATAATTATGTCATTTCCTCTCCAGTGATTGTCAGTATTCTTAATTCCAAGGCTTAAAAAGCATTAGTTATCTATTTCCCTTTTCCTCAGTCAGTTACAGTATTAGATTGCATTGTGTTAACTTTAGAAAGAATATGTTTTGACCCTGTATTCTTTTCTTCAGTTTGTTTTTTTTTTTCTTTAAGTCATGACATCTGAAATGTTGGGGTGCAGATGTTAAGATTTTTGTCCGTAACTGAGTGAAAAACATTATTTTACTCTTTGCGATAAAAACTGAGATCTCAGGCAGTTGCTAATAGTGTTTGTTAAAGCTTTAAGTACTTCATGACCCAATATTAAATTCACTGTGTGTGTATTCGTAGCCACAGTTATTTGCTGCTTTTTAAACATCCAAATATGTTTGTATATGTGCTCAGAAGCACGAATATGTAAGTACACACGCATGCATGCAGACAGTAGATGTTTGTGTGTACACAGACGAAATCAGGGCTTCAGCAGACAGAACGTGCATTCCCTTCACAACTGAAAACCCTCTTTGCAGAAGTTAATGAATTATAATGGAAACATCTATGCCATCCAAAAAACTACCTCACTCCCTTCTGTGCAGGGTAATGCTTTTCAGTTTTACTTATCTCCCCTGGATGTGAGTTGAGATCATTTTACAGCAAACATTCATTAATAGCATACATGGGAATCTGAAAATAACACAATGGTTTTATTCAGTGCAAAGACTGAGAGATTACAAAACATTGCTGGATAGGGAATAATTTCTAAACACATGCAGTGTCTTGGGCTACCCAATGTATACAATACTAGAAAGGAAGAAGTCTGTACCAGTCCTGAACAAAGAAGTTTCAGGTAATAAACACAACAGTGGGGCTCTGAGCTCTCATGATTGATGTTGTATTGTTATCAGGCTCTTTAAGTAAAGAAGTTGAAAGCTGCTGCAATCCTTCAGGAAGATTTTCTAGTTTTGTGTAATTCAGTCAACATTCACAGTAGAAGTAAAATAGATCTGCAGTGCTACCTCGGGTGAGTCCATTTTTTAAGGTATGGTTGCACCAGTGAACTCTTCTATTTCTTTGCTTTGCCACATGTCAGAGTAATGGGCTGCTTCTCAGCTATGAGTATAAAAATACTGAATACCTATGGACATCTGCACTTTTCTGTGCGGGCAGATGAAAGCCAGGTGACATACGTTAGGCCCTCAAAAATGGCCAGAGGCACAACTTTAGGCAACTGAATTGACCCAAATGATGGTATTGACGAGATCCCCAACTCAGGTCCCTGCACGTAGGTGCCCTGTGACCTTTTATGTGCTCTGGGTTTGTTGCATGGCTCCAGGTGGAAACAGTCCCATATGATTCCTGTATCGTATTTCCTAGCCTTGGAGGACGTCTTCCTAACTGCACAAATTACACCTTAAACAGCATTAAACTCTTATGCAAAAGACACTGGGGTGACAACCAGTTTGATATTCAGACATCTGTCTACATTTAGAGGTCTAGATGCATATTGGATGTTTAGACTTTCTACTTAATGCTTAAACGACACCTAGGGAGTGAATCAGTTTACAAACCACAATACTCAGTTGTATACACAAAGGGTCTTGTGGTGTTCAAAGGGAGGGGCCAAAAGAATGAATGAATGTATGACAAAGTAAGTGGGAAATACAAAGTGTGAAATGTTGATCTGTTAAGGAGAAAACTTTCATGGGAAGTGGAAGAGGGAGCATTATCTAATAATCTAATTATCTAATAATCTTCACTGGATAAAGAACTGGCTGAATGGACAAGTGCAGAGAGTGGTAACAAATGGAGTTAAATCCAGCTGGTGGCCAGTCACGAGTGGTGTTCCACAGGGCTCTGTTTTGGGTCTGGTATTGTTTAACATCTTCATCAATGATCTGGATGAGGGGATTGAGTGCTCCCTCAGTAAGTTTGCAGGTGACACCAAGCTGGGAGAGAGTGTCGCTCTACTAGAGGGTAGGAAGGCTCTGCAGAGGGATCTGGAGAGACTGGATCAATGGGCTGAGGCCAACTGTATGAGGTTCAACAAGGACAAATGCTCAGTCCTGCACTTTGGTCACAACAACCCGTGCAGTGCTACAGGCTTGGGGAGGAGTGCCTGGAAAGATGCCAAACAGAAAAAGATTTGGGAGTGCTGGTCAGCTGCTGGCTGAACATGAGCCAGCAGTGTGCCCACGTGGCCAAGAAGGCCAACGGCATCCTGGCTTGTATCAGGAATAGTGTGGCCAGCAGGAGTAGGGAGGTGATCGTGACCCGTACTCGGCACTGGTGAGGCCGCTCTTCGAGTTCTGCATTCAGTTTTGGGCCCCTCACTACAATTAGGACTTCGAGTTGCTGGAGCGTGTCCATAGAAGGGGAATGAGGCTGGTGAGGGGTCTAGAGAAAAAGTTTTCCAAGGAGCGACTGAGGGACCTGGGGCTGTTTAGTCTGCAGAAGAAGAGGCTGAGGGGAGACCTTACTGCTCTCTACAACTACCTGAAAGGAGGTTGTAGTGAAGCAGGTGTTGGTCTCTTCTCCCAGGTAACTAGCAATAGGATGAGAGGCAATGGCCTCAAGTTGCATCAGGGCAGGTTTAGATTAGATATTAGGAAAAATTTCTTTGCTGAAAGAGTGGTCAGACACTGGAACAGGCTTCCCAGGGAAGTGGTTGGGTCCCCATCCCTGGAGATGTTTAAAAAACCGTGTAAATGTGGTGCTTCAGTATATGGTTCAGTAGGCATGTTGTTGTTGGGCAGATGGTTGGACTCGATGATCTTAGAGGTCTTTTCCAACCTATGATTCTGTGATTCTATGACTCTATGATTCTATGATAATAATTAAAATGTATTATTTTATTTTGTCTTGACAAAGAAGAGTACAGAAAGATGATAAATTCTGTAAACGGAATGATACATCATATAGTAGGATTATTTTACAGTTGGGGATTCTATAATCTTTAAATATTCTTGAAAATTGCAAGTATTTTAAATAAAGCAATTAAAACAAAAAGATTCAGAAGCAAAGATTTCAATATTTTCTCAGAAAAATGGAGCTCAGAATGAAATAATGGATAGCTTTGCATTCCTGGACATGCATATCATAAAATATTTGATGAAAATCTCTTCCACTGAAATTCTCTAGTGTAGGACAGTACTAGAAATTGGAAAAGGAAGTATGTTGAAATGCTACAAACGAAAGAATTAGAAAAAATGTGGTGAGAGGTAAGTCAGGAAATCTTCTAAGAAGATATTAAGCAGCTAAGTAGTACAAAAATAAAGGAAAAGGAAAATAAAAGGATGAAACAGGAAAAGCAAAAAGAGAGAATATCTCCCACTAGAAACAGTGAAATTTGATATGTCACCAACAGTGGAAGCTGGACAAACATGCTTTTAAAGATGGTTCACTACTCTCTTGAATTCAGGAAATGAAGAGGAAAACAGCAGCAAAACTTGGGAATAGCTCCTGGAATTGGAATTCTGACATCTCCCTTCTCTATACATGTTCTTTGGAAAGTTGGGATCTTTGGAGCAGGTTTCACTGCTCCAAGCAGGCTGAGCAGGGAACACCTAAACTGAAACCAAAGGCTGTATTTGTCTCCCACATAGCAAGTAATGCTGAGATCAGAGTCTCTGAAAGCTGGACTGATGAACAGGACTGATTTCTTGATTTTAAGGTCTGTGTCACCCCAGCTCACTGTTGTAGTGAACCTAACTCTCTCCTAGGCAGTGGCATACGGAAGGGGAGGCGAGGAGCTTAGACTGAGTGAAGACTGGGGGACAGACAGTGAAAGGAGGGAGAAGGCAAAACTGCAGCGGTTGCAGGAATCCTTGAGAAGGCTTCTTTGCTGGTAGGTCACATCATACTTCTTTATTATAGATGTTCCTTCCGACATTCTGGCAAATTTAATTATGAAAGAACTCGTCACTACCAGTAGAGGAGCAATTAAAATCAGTGACCATCTAGATGATCACATTAGTAACCTCCTTAATTAAAGGAACCCTTTAAACTCCGTTGAAAAGAATAAAAATAATTCATTGATTTCAAATGAAATGAGAATGTGGCATTATATTGTAGCATTAAAAACTAATACTAACAAAACCAATGCCGAATACTTAACCTAGTCTGTTGTTTTATAACCTGTTGTGGGTCTTGAAGTAAACAGCAAGGAAGACCTTGTGGAACATAGTTGCCATTATGCAAGCTAGCTGATCTATTCCATTACTGCTGTCCTGTGTTTTGCTGCTTGTAATCATAAAGAGCTATTGCCATATGAACCTGTCATTAATCTCCAGCTAGGCTGTCAAAGGTATGATGGCTGTGAGAAAAAAAAGTACTTTTTTTTTCCTTATTTTTGGTTTTTTGTTTTTTTAATACCAGGTACTGGGGCAACAAGGCAATCCAGCCCGCATCTTATTCTAATCAGTAATTATTGACAAATCAGGTAAAGTGCAAGCTTCATTCTGAACTATATTTGAAGAGTTTGCTCTCCAATTACTCTATTACAATAAATCTATTTTACTCTGAAACAGATTGAAACTAGGTTTCTTCATTGCATTAAAAATGATAGCCGTGGTAAGAATGTATCTGGCAGCAGAAGCTTAAACAGATCAATTTAGGTGCTGTACAGAGACTCCAGTTAGTCCTTGGTGACTTGCTTATATGTTATAGGTATAAAATCTTTTTGATTTTTCTTGTTAGGTGGGCTTATATGTCACTATTAAGCTATGACTTGATTGACATTTTGCAATGAAATAACAAAGATTTTTTTTCTATGTATCTGCTTGATTTTTCACAAGCAATAAATGCAAACTCAGCATTTTGGAGGTTAATATTCAGAGCTCTGTGGGGGTACTGTGCACTAAAATTAATTAGCAGCAACAGAATTTACACTTATGTCTCTCAGGCTGGAAGACTTGTTCTTTTTTTTTTTTTTAACTGAACGCTTGGAAGCCAACTTTTAAAATTTAAGAATAAAAGTGTATCTGTCAGATATACTAAGTATAGCTTCCATTTCACCGCCTCAAGTTAGCAAATGTTGCCTAAGTGAATGACTGTAGAGTAAGAAGTTACTAAAACCATTACTTCACTGGTATAAGACTGAGGTGCTGGACCATGTCCAGCCACAGTGTTAGGAATACTATGATTGCCTATTCAATGCACAGGCAGAGTTTGAGGCTTCAGAAAGCTAAAGTCAGAAAAGCTAGCAAACTGTACAGTTATTCACGTACTTCAGTGAACCAAAAGACAACGTGAGAAAAAAGAGCGAGCTTCAACTCCTGCCTCTTGCCTTGACACAAATTACATCCACAAAGACAATATGTAAGTGCATATGTTACGTTATTCAGATGCACCTATCCTTTCAGCTACATGCACATCAGTCCAGGGGATATGAAAGTGTATGTGCATTGGAGTCGTGTAACATGCAGGTACATTTTTCATACGACAGAAGCTGTCTCATTTTGCTTATGTTATAGGCAACCCTTCCATTTTAACTGTTCAACAAATGTGCTACTTGTATGATCAGGACTTTGTGTAATAGGCCACTTAGCCATTTTCTTCTGAAAAGATGTCCAGTACTTCTCATGCAGTGTAAATTACTCAGGCATTTCCTCTTCCAGGTGGATATTAGCCTGAGATAGTGCAGAAATAAATACACAAAGCATGTTAACTTTTCTACAGGGAAAAGTTAATGCACCTATGAAGCAGCCATGGAGCTCCAAAATCAGTAGCGACAGTGTGCTGGGGTGGGTCATGATCTCCTTTGCTAGAAAAAAGCCTGAGTAACACAGAAACGTAACAAAATAAAAGAAAATACAAGGACTAGAAGTTGTGGCAATTGAAGCCTAAGCATATTCTCTACTTTCTGGTCCATTCTTCCTTTAGGGTAATGATGCTATTGTGTGAGCATATTCTCTGTTCATATGCAGAGATAAGCACATAACCAGTCTGAAGCATGCAGAAACCAACAAAAAGACTCTCAGTGGGTTCATTGAGTTCTAGTTCCATTTTAATGCACGTTTCAATGGACATCACAATTCAGAGTTGTGTTTCAGGCAGCACAAATCATGCTATAGTATTAGAAACAATTTCAGCTCATGATGAGGCAGTTAATAAGCCTTGAAGGATATAAGATGCACTCAGAAGAATCAAAGCAATGATACTTAGCTGAGTCATCAGAGAAGACTTCTTCCTACATCTATTCCGGCATCTGTTAAAATGAAGATATTTCAATCTATTCCATTAATGACTGACTAATGATCTATGGAATTTCTCTACCTGCTGAAACTATGCCCACAGAGTCACAAACCTTTTCATGACTGCTTATTCTATTTTATTATGGCGTCCCAAAAGACTTTACTGTATATCACATGTAGAAATACATACCTCAAAATTTTTGCAGTCTTTAGCAGTATCATAAGGTCATCTTTGTCACGCTATCATCTTTGTCACGTGGTATTTTATTTTTGTTTTCATGTTTCTACATTTCTGTAATACTATAGTTCCATGGATTTTTGTGCTTCAACCTCTGATTACTTTTATAAGCTAATTCATTGCCAATTTTCTTTCTGAGTAATCAGTGTACAAGCTATACTATCCTGAAAATATCATATTTAGTACGAGGGTGGTGGAACTGGTTGCCCAGAGAAGCTGTGGCTGCCCCCTCCCTGGAAGTGTTCAAGGTCAGGTTGGATGGGGCTTTGAGCAACCTGGTCTAGTGGAAGATGTCCCTGCTCATGGCAGGGGGGTTGGAACAAGATGATCTTTTAAGTCCCTCTCAATCCAAAACATGTTATGATTCTGTGATTCTATCTTTATTCCAACAACAATTGCTACATACTTCATACAGTTAAGTGCACAATGAAATATTTTCTTTTTCACATATTTTAGAGAAATTATTTCTTCACCTACAACAAAAATCTAGTATTTTATTCCCTCAATTAACATAGAAAGACAAAAGCTCAAACAAACAAAACCCCTTTTATCTTTCCTTTAAAAATGATTTTCTTATTTTTTATGATAAATTCAGAATAAGCAGTTGTGATAGTTTTAAGGCAGGTCTAGAACAAAATATTTTACTTTTTTTTAAAGAAATTGAAATTTAAAGTGAGGGGGAATAGCTAAACCTTTTGACACACTCAGCGTTTCTGGTTTGGTTGCTTCTTTTTTTCACATTGAAGAACAACACAATATTATCCTAAATCTCCTTTGAAATTAAAAATTCACCTCTCATCTCTACTTTTACCTTACATGTCACTCTAAATCAGATCAGTATTTAACCGAATAGGGCCTGTTGAAGATCTGGGAGCAATTGAATTAGAATACAACAATTCATGTACCTAATAATAAAGCAATCTCATTTAGGTATTACATTAGTCAACAATTTTTATCGCTGCAGAACTAGTCATAGATCCACATTCACTTGTGCTGGCTCTGGCATTAATCCAATATGTGATACCATAACTATTTATTCCTTATTTATACATATTTGGGGAGCGAGAGAGATACAGTCTGTAGATTAGTGATATCCACACTTTGGAATTGCTTTCCATTCACCAGCACACTTGCAAATACTGTGAAGAAAAGACCTTATATCTCGACTTTGGCGAGTTTTTCAAGTGAACCTAGACCAAGTGTTATAATTGCAGATTTTGAATGGATTAGACGATTAGCAAAAAAGTTGAAATCTGGAGATTGTAAATCATGTAAATTAAGCTTCAAAAAATGATTTCAGAAGCTTCTCTGTCATGAAATCTCAGAGATTAATGCAAGTCTGTAAGAATAGGACCACATGAAAATCTTTTGGCACACATATATGCCTTGTAAATACATTAGAACTGGATGGAACTTCCCTCAAATTCTCATGAAAATGGAACATTTGACTGTAAAGCAAAGCAATATAAATTATAGCTCGATCTAGGTGCTTCTCTTTAGGCATGCACAAATCTTTGTCTCTTATAAGGCACGTATAAAGTAAGAAACAATCTAGTATATAGCTTTCTCAAGATACCTGAGGAATAAATTAGCAAATCAAAAGATAAATTAACTCTGAATACACAAATAATTATAATTTAAGCACACTTCTTTATTAAAATGTAAAGATAATAAAATGTCATCTGAACTACAGTTAAAAATAATTTGGAAGCATGATAGTTTGTCCCATGAAATGTAGGCTGGAGGGCTCTAACCAAACTGATAATAGACAACTGTGAGAATTCAGATTTGAGAAGAAATAGTTGTCTGGGTGGCCTGATGTGAGTTGACTGAAAGAGAGCCGTTATCCTAAAAGGGATACCAGGTATCCAGGCAGAGAAGAATGTATAAACATCAAATATGAGTAGAGTGCTACAGACAGAAAACCCTTAGGGAAACAAGAAAAAAACAAAAGAAACTTAAACATTGATACTGATTGCTTTGTATCATGGAAAGACAGAGACCAATAGCTTCAGCATAGCCTGAGGAATATCTTTATACTATCCGCAATGAAACTTTGCTTCTGCAGTCAGCAGGGACTGTCATCAGGATGTAATCTGTCCCCCTAAGTGTAAAATTCAGCTCTATAATTGCTGCAGTGAGCCCACTCCCTGTGTCTGAATGACGGTGTAATTTTTATTGTTTTTGAATTATGAATGGATAAACTAGTCATCAATTTCGTGAGAAAAAGATGAAAAGAAAATCTCTCCTGGAAGAAATTATCTGAATTTAATACTGTAATGGTTTATTTGGCATTGCTCATAAAACAAGAAGAGGACTTCTTCAAATAATAATAAAACTGTGCATGTTTATGCCAATTACAGTAACTGATAGGCCATCCCTAATCTTATGAAAAGAGATGCTTTCATCTAGAATTAAGTGATTCAGAAAGAAACTTAGTAACCTCCAGTGGTGTCTGTTGAAAACACGTATCTTGCAACTTGAACTTTTCTATTGTTGGCTACCTGCTTTTGTCTGGTAAGTTAAAGGGCTCTCTAGAAATCATTTGTTTCATTAAAAAGCTTTTCTATGATAGCAAGGATGAAAACAACAAAATGCAACCATATTTATTCCATAAATTAATGAATTCTTTGGAATACAACAGAGTCTAGGAAAAGAAAATCTTTGTCAAGAATTATTTCTCACCATCCAGAAAGGAAATAATTCTGGGAAAGGAAGCAAAAATTTTGATCAAGGTGCCTATGCAACAGAATCTTTCAGTTTTGCTTGTGGTTTAGTTCTTTTCTAAATGTTCTGGCCATCCTAGCCTTTCATTGTGTACTAAAACTGCAAATTTTTCAGTTGTGAAAAATAGAGCTCCCCCCTGCCACAAAAAGCATGAAAATATTCAATGCTACTTTAAGACAAAAGAACAATATAGTTGAAAGGAATTATTTCAGTCATTTGATAACTTTAAGGACCTCTTGTGAAATTCTGAATTCAAGTAAACAGGCAATTCAAGCAACTTCCTGTTTCTTTCTCCATTATAAAAAGAAAATAATAATTTACACAAAGTAAGTGCAGAAGTTCTAACTCAGTACAGATCTTAAAATTTCGTAGGTAAATCACAAGATATAAAATATATGATGTTAAGATTCTAAAAGTGAAGTTAATATTTACATGTTGAATCCATAGGACTTTTTATTTTAGCTGCATTGATTATACTTTTATGCTCTCTGTACAGCTTTGGCCAATTTATTTGTAGTTTTGATGAATTTATTTGTTTAAATTTGTTTAACAGATATTTCTACACTACTGATATATCTATAGTGTTTATGTCATAGAATTGACCCACTGATTCCCCAGCAGAAGTGAACTGTATTTTTCCTGCACCTGAAAGGCCATTCTTATATGATCTATGAAACTGTACATTTTGATTACTGTGTATACATATACATTTTTACATGGTACAGTTTATATGTAAGATCCTGACCCTTCACTGGTTTTCTTGTGGGGGAAGGGGATTAATTTGTTGAAGACTGTGACCTGAACTTCAGTTAGGAGGATTTTTCTTTTTGTCTCCATTCAATGTAATGTTTCTGATTGGTTAAAAAGATATCGCACGTATGAGTTCCAAAAGTCCCTTGATGTATGGTAGGGGTATCTAGACAGGTTACAGCACTGCAGCCTGAGGGAATGAAAACCAAGCACCACTGTACTATCTAAGGACAGCTACTGTAAAACTTAATATAATTTCTTTTTTTGCTTAAGTTGTAATAGAGTCTGTTGTCGCCAACCACCTCTATAGCACTTACTCTCCTTATCTATCCTCATCTTTGGTGTTAGATTAGTTGTCTTGCTTCACTTCTTGCTAAAAGTTCTGACATTTCCTGTGTGCTTTCAGTAGCCTTTTTTTTTTCCCTTACAGCGTTTCTAATTCGCTTTCTCTGTTCTCTTTCACTACTTCAGTGCTTTTGTCCTTCTCTGGCTTGGTAAAAAAAAAAAAAAAAAAATAAAGAAAGAAAAAGAATCTGTCTTCCTGTATTAGATATTAGAGCTTTCCCAAATGTATTTTGCTTCTCTCCTATGGATCCTTATTTAGCACTTTTCTGATTTAGCCAAAATTAAATCTCTCTATTTCTTTGCAATTTACAGTAGGTATGATTAAAGAGCATATAATCCTCTTGCTGGGAAAAAATGAGACATTTGCTCTCTGATTTTTATTGGTCTGTTCTGGTATGAAAACTGGCAAAGCTTAAAGTATATGAGGAAGCTTTATTGTTTTTGTTGTACTCCATTTGTACACATTAGCATTTCTTTGTTGATTTTGCTTTATATTACCCTTGACTATAAGAATCACAGACATCAGCAATCAAAGGCACAGATTAGGTCATCTGATCTATTTTTATCCTAGCACTGTTTTTTTGCCCATACTGTATCTGAATAATTTGTCCAGTGTACTTTTACATGACCCTTTTCCAGTTCTTACAGAGCTATTTCCGTTGATATTCATCCAGCATTTTGCTCTGTTCAATTTCATCCCAGTAATTCTACCTAATATGTCCTCAGATTATGATAAAAATGCTTTTCTGTTCCTCAGGCAAATTCTTGACCACTGAAATGAATAGGCAACTCACTCTCAAGCCAATGGGATATGTGTGTTAAAGGATGAACCTGGCTTTAGTATTTACAGTAAAGATAATACCCCTACCCTCTTTATCACTCTAGAATCACTAGAGAATGCATGGGAAATTTAAAATGAAATCAGATATCTGTCTTGGTGTCTCTAATTTAGATATTATAATAAGCACTTTCTCAGCACGTGTTTCCCAAGAGAACATATTGAACTTTGAGAAAATACCCCAAACTTTATGCAAAATGCATGGAAAGTGGTAAGCACTGCAGAAAGGCAGGTAAAAGAATATGCGTATTGATGCTTAGAGCTAAGAAATAGGGAACACTGAATGCAAAGGTGTAACTAGGATTTCTCTCACCATTGAATCTATCTGTGACTTCTCAGCTCTTGGCAACTGCTTCTAGCCACTCGACATATAGCATCTCAAATACATTCTTTGAGGGAACAAGACTTATTCTTCTATTCTATATTATAACCCATTAAAATAAAAACAGAACAAAAAGAAACAAACAAAATAACTCCTTAACTTCTCATCTTGTTAAACTTCTCATGCTGAGGAGATGGGAATACCAGGCTTATAACAGTAGCTGCTACATCCAAGGAGGAAGCTCTAAGCTAAGCACTGCTCACAAACTTTCCTCTTTAAAAGTGTTCCAGAGTGTGTATAATGTTGAATTATTTGTGGACCAATAGGAAATCAAAACAAAACCAGAGGATAGTTACATTTCTAGTGAACTATAACAAGTATTTCTGATGTATTTTCTCACTAGAAACAATATTTTTTGTAAAAACTGATATTTTCAAATAATCCCATGATTCCAGAAGCTGAATCTAAGGAACAAACAACCATTGTTAACAGTTATTAAAAAAAGATTGAAGTTGTCAGTATTCACATGCAATGTTTTTCATCCAAGGACTTAAAATGCTTTGACAAAATTAAATTAAGACTCTCATTGCTCGCGAAGATCAGATAGTCTGTTTTTACAGAATGGAAAAGAGAGATTTGGGAAGGTCAAGTATTACAGCGAACTTCACAAAACAAACCAGACTTTAAGCTGAGAGAAGAATTCACTAGTTCTCATTGTATTCTACTACTATATCCACTATGTGCCCTCCCACAATTCTGATATTTATATTCAACATAAACTCAAAAAAACTTTGTATGGCTCTAAACTTTCATATAAGCCTCTGTCATTCTGATACATTCTCTTGCTGTTCTCTTTTTATCTTGAATATTCAGCATATTCTAATGGTTTTTTGCGATTATAGAAACCAATCTCCTTTTTTGTTGCTGTCCTGGGTTCGGCCAGGACGGGGTTAATTTTCACCAGAATGAAGGAAGGGACACAGCCCGGCGGGCTGACCCCATCTGGCCAAACAGAGCAGGGTATTCCATACCATGTGCCACCATGCTGGGTTCCGGTGGGGGGTAGCGGGGCGGGCGGGAACTCACTCGTGGCTCAGGAGAGCTCAGTGGTGGTCCGGGAGAGTGGCGCTCTCTGTGTTGTGTGGTTTGTGTTGTGTTTTCTCCTTATCTGTATTGTTGTTGTTTCTGTTCCCTTTGTTTTCTGTCCTGTTAAACTGCCCTTATCCCAACCCACCAGTTTCTGCCTGTTTCTTTCCATTCTCCTCCACACCCAGGCGGGGGGAGGGGCGGCCGTGTGGCGCTTTGGTTGCCGGCCGCAGCCAAACTATAACAGTTGCAAAGAGGTTTTACTACCCTGATAATAATACATCTAATTTTTATTTTCTGTTCTCTAAATCAGTCAACAACAGACAATTTTGTGTAATAGACTTTTCTGTTATTTTTTTGAGTTTCGATTCCTTTTTCATCCTCAAGATTGGATTCTGCTCCTGAGAAATCCATGACAGCCATCTGCATTGTGACTAAAGGTTCGTCTCTGAGGGGTGAATGTATCTTTATGTTTACAATACATCCTGCACTATGATACTGAGGTTTCCATATCTCTTCACATGTTTGATTTTTGTAAAATTGTTGTAACAATGTTGTAACAATCATGCATCCCCTGTATTAGTTCTTAGCTTCACAGTGAGTGATCAAAAACCTTCGGAAATAACTTGTCAATGTCTCCTCTTCTTTTAGATCTAATAAATATTTGGAAATAATTCATTTGGATTCAGCATTTTGTCAACATTTCATTTAATCTTTCTTTCTAGACACACTATTATCATAATGTTATTACACAAATTTCTGTTCCTCTCCCATTTGATCTTCATGTGAAAGGGAATAAATTCACACTCACAGTAATGTCAAATGCATCTAACATTTGTTTACCACATTATTTTTTTTTATTCAGAGTCCATACATTTATTTTTTTCCCGCTATTCAAGAAGATATTTAATGGCTTTTTAGTTGCCCCTGCTTAGTTTATCTTAATTTAGAAGGCTTCACAAGAACATGTCAACAGACAGAAATAAATTTATATCCTCTAATCTCTGTGTTCTGTGTGTCATATATTTTCTTAAGAGATGAAAACTTGTCTCGAATCTCTGATTTTACCAAAATACTTGCTACTAAATAATAGTGCAATTTTTTGAGATAGGTCATCTAAGAAGTCCAAATTAATATCATCAAATATAAACTATAACATCCATGTGCAATTGTGACCAAGGGAAAAAAACCATGGCAAAACTCAGTTCTGGTGCAGCTGTGTAAATTTGCAACTGTGTGTACTAAGGTTTACTTTGCTAGTTTCTCTTTTACGGGGGATTTTAATAATATGTATTAAAACTGTTCTAAAGAATAGCACTTGGTATGTTAAAGATTAACAGTCTGTGCATGTAAGATGTCATTCCCAGGAATAGCATCCAGACGAGATGACCATGCAGGCCTCTCTTTTCTTTGGGGTGAGATCTATCACAGCTAACTCAAGACACCTAAATTACAGATCTAACTAAATCTTGTCATGTTCACTTGAAGATGACAGTTCATCATAAAGGAAATTAATGAAAGGAATCGTGACCTGTGAGAATATTTCTCTCTCTCAGGTTGTGAAAGTTACCTAGATCACTAATTCAAACTAAATTCCTTATCTTAATTGACTCTTATCTCTTATATTTATCTCTTATCTTTATTCTACTTGATGGAATTTCCTGTTTTCTTACTATATGAATTATTCTTAAAAAAAGTCCCTTTCATAGAGGTACAATTTTCAAATTTTCTTACAACTGCTTCACAGAAATTTTGAATTACAACTAAACAGTTTTTGAAAGGATTAAGGGTAATCTTGCTATTTTATGTCAGATCTCTTGATAATTTTCCGGTCTTTTCTCAGCTGTTTAAGAAAGATACACCTCAGTGTGGCAAGCACAAAAATTTAATCCTACTAAAAGGAGTTTCAAGGGTATAACATAAATATTATTCACACTGAGATTATTCTTTGGATGACTACTGCACTAAAGGTAGTGTTCGCAGTACCTGTGTCTGTTTTGCTGTTCATTTTATTTTTTGCAGTGATAAGTACCAAATAATCTGAAGAGCTTTAAAGGCAATTTTATTATTGCCTTTTTTTGAAAAAATCTTTTTCCTTTTCAGTGTACTGTATTTGTGAGATTGTAGAATAGGTAATAGAGCATATTTTCAGTTTTGGATTGTTAAAGAGGAAATAAGTGCACAAGTCCATCTGTTATTAGATTCCTTCCATCCTTTATGTAGCACATAAAGTACATTCCAAAAACTGATTCTCTTTCTTTTTCCTCTTGAAGGCAGAAGACTGTTTTGATTGATCATAAATTAAATCAAATTTCCAGAGGAGAAATGTTCAAACCAGTAACCATGCTGAGTAACAAGGAAGGCTGCTGACCAACAAAGCCGTTTGATTAGGAGCATGATCAGGAGGAACTATAATGTGAGACTGGTATGACCTGTGCAGGAGTGGGTGAAATGGCCACTGAGAATGGCTAACAGGAAACAAAAATACCTGGCAAGTCAGGGTTGGCTGTGTCCAGGCTCCTGAAAACAGGGGCAATCTCCGGAAACCAGAGTAGTGGGAAAGCACCAGATGCGGATCTCCATCACAGTTCATTCCTCCTCCTTCAGCCAGTCCTACTTCATGAGAATTTTGACTTCTTTAGGTAACAAGCACACTAAGGTATTCGCAGAATTACCATCACTGTCTCCTTAAAATCAGATCAAGAAGGGAATGACCTCTGGCCAAAATATTGCTGCCCCCTTCTCTTTTCAGTTCCCTTCTGTCTCAAAGTTAGTAAGAAGTGAGGAGTTGCTTAACAACCATACAAAATCTATATGCTTAAGGAAATACAGTAAATTTCTGAGAGAGGTATCAAGCTGGAAATATGGAGAGAGGGAAATGTGCTGCAGAAAGAGGTGAAAGACCAAATAGTCTGAGTTGATCTAAGAACATTGTTCCAGAAGCATGAGGTTGTTTACAGCAAGTACCCAGAGACACTTAACTCTCCTATGCCAACCACTTAGGATTTCTCAATATTACACAGTGAAACTCCATACAGAAAGCAGGTGAATTAACTTGTGCCTAGAGGGCTAATTATCATATGCAGTCATCTGTTTTCCTTCCTGTTAGTGAAGTGACCTTTCTTAAGGCAGCTTACAAAGTGCTGTAGCGCATAAATCCGTATGACTTACTCTCTTGTATTTCCTAACTTACTCCACATCTTTTTTAACAGTGTGTCTTCTGAGAGTAATGCATCCTTGTTCTTGCAACAGGAGCAACCAGAACAGCAGGAGGGAGCCAGTGGATGTGACTTAAGTAGCTCCTATGGCCTGAGTCATTGGGACAGACAGGGAGTAATCTTTCATATCTTCATGTTCACAACATACTTCAGTTCATTTTGGAAAAATTTGGATGTCTTCCCAATTTTTTCCCTTTCTTAGATCACAGAATCACAGAATAGTAGGGGTTGGAAGGGACCTCTGTGGGTCATCTAGTCCAACCCCCCTGCCGAAGCAGGGTCACTTAGAGCAGGCTACACAGGACCTTGTCCAGGCAGGTCTTGAATATCTCCAGAGAAGAAGACTCCACAACCTCCCTGGGAAACCTGTTCCAGTGCTCCGTCACCCTCAGAGGGAAGTTCTTCCTCGTATTCAGATGGAACTTCCTATGCTTCAGTGTGTGCCCATTGCCCCTTGTCCTGTCACTGGGCACCACTGAAAAGAGTCTGGTCCCATCCTCCTGACACCCATCCTGAAGATATTTATAAGCATTTATAAGATCTCCTCTCAGTCTTCTCTTCTTCAGGCTGAACAAGCCCAGCTCCCTCAGCCTTTCCTCATAGAACAGATGCTCCGGTCCCATGTTCATTATAGGGAGATGAAGTAGTACAAAGTTCCTTCCAGCCTACAAATTTGTTAGATAGGAGGATTTCTAAGTGCATGGTTTTGATGCATTCAGTGGAGAGGATGAAATCCTTCTAAATCTCTGGCTCTCTCAGCCTGAAAAACACACAGTGATAACATGAGTTTTTGCTGATAGAAGCTATGTGCAAAATGCATGGCGAATTGGAATTTGGTAGAATCCTTAGTTAGTCACAAAATACCTTGTTGTCATCTGGTTGAACTGAATGACATTCTTTGTATGTGTGGTCAGAAAACTAACTATATTTTATAATCTGTGATTCCCATATTAAAGGTTTCATCTAAATTTTCTTTATTTATTGGGATCTTAGGTAGTATGAACAAATAAAATTGGATACTTGTTCTGCATGTGAGCAATATCATGTAGACTTTGAGACGCATGTTGTTGTGGTATGTTCTTTCACATAAAATCCAGGACTGAAAGGAAAAAAAAAAAGAAAGAAAAAGAAAAAAGGAAAACTTTAGCTGTGCAGTGACAAAAATTTCTTTAGATAATCACTACTTTTCCTTTCACAAAAAAAAAAAAAGAAAGCCTAGTCAAGGTGTTTGGGGACAGCATATAACAGAAAAACAATGCTATTGATGCAGCACCTTGTTTTCACTATTCTTTAGGCTTAAATGATGAGAGCAGATACTAGTGCTATTTTAGCTATTCCAGGCAGCAAGATTAAAACACTAGTTGGAACACTACTGATGTCTTAGACAGAATACCTAATAAATAGTGCATTTGTGGTGTTCGGTCCCTTAAGACAGCTAATATATCCATGTAGCTAAGCAGCTACATTGCCTCTCCCTTGCTGAAGTGGTATTCTGATACTTAGCCAGAATAATATAGCAGTTCCTCTGAGAAACCTGAGCTGTTCAAAGAAATTTTATCAAGGGTGAGGATCTCATCTGATGTTTTTCCGCCTCTTCATAGATTATTTTTTTCTTCAAGTTAGACTCATATTCTACCTGATGTGCTGAAGTTCCTTGCTGCAAATCCAATTTGCCTTCAAATATTTGGCACTGCTTCAAGGAAAATGATCAAATGATCAGGTTCACCTTGATCCCTTAATTTTGAAATTGTTTGGCTGGCACTTTTTCCCACAGTGTTGGGTCGAGATTTTCTTCACAGGGTGAGTTTCCGTTCATATTCTCTATTTTTACCAGCTGAGTTGTAGATTTGTTCTACGTCTGTCACTTTGGATTTTTTTCATATGTCAGCCTGCTTGCCCTTGAATGTTTGCCAGTTAAAGAAAAAGGGAAAACATCTAACCAGCTAATGGAAGAAGAGAATTCCAAGTGGGCAAAAAAAAGAGAAGTTCAAAAGTAAATGGACTTTTTTTTTTCAGTTTCTGGGCTCAGACTTCATCCATAAACTATTTGAATGTACAGCTGTGAGAAATGGCACCTTCAGAAGAAGCCCTTCTGTCACTGACATCTCACCTAGCAGGAATCTAAGGAAAGCAGAATGCCCTGATGGTTTTATTTTCCTTTCCATCACTATGTGAAAGCGCATAAGGGGCTTGGAGTGCTGATGAGGGACATAGAACTATATAAAGAAATAGTGTCCTCAGCACTGTTCTCCACTGTGTGCATTATCTTGATCAACCATAGGCACTGAATGGAAAGCTCCACACTTTGAGTCTCCTCAGTTTGAACTAAAGAGCAAGGGTCTGTCAGTAGACATATCTAATAAACATCAAGCATAAAGAAAGATTAAAAATGCCATTGCCAATGTGTATATGCTTATATTAGTACAACAAGGGATCTTCATGGACATAATAATTTCTCTGCAACACATGTTTGCTCTTGTTTCTCTTTGTTTTCCACCCCAAAGATGCAGTGTGCAAAGTGGTATAGTATTAAGTGGTATAGTATTATTTCTTCACGGGGAAGGCAAACTTGCCAGACTTTTAATTCTGATCATCCTTGATTGGTGATTTTGTAACTCATATTACCATATTGTAAATCAGCTCAATACGAAAATAATTCTGTGTAAAATTATTTTCTTTCCAAGTGTCTTTCTCTTTAGTGTACTATGGTTCTGAATTACATTGTAGAGGACCTTTGCTTTCTCCATTGAATATAGAAAAGTATATTAAAAAGCACTCTAGTGAAAGTAACCTAGTATTTCATCAGACTAAATTTAGACAATACGAATATTGTCCAATAACTTTTCTTATGTCATAACAATAATGATTCTCTTTACTTAGAAAATGTCAACAAAACTTTTTCTTTTCATAGAAGGAGAAAGAAGGTCAAACACACTTGCAGAGGGTTTTACAATAAAGGGACCAAAGGGAAATACAGTTTCCACTGGAAAGCGTTGACAGTACTGGAGTAGGACAAAGGGCCTTTTTGGCCACCCTTTGCTGGATTCCTCAGCAAGGTTGAAAGAATGACCTGGAATAATTCACTGTAAGATAAGAAGGAAGTTTCTTTCAAGATACTAACTAACTTCAAACAATTATCTTTGTTTTCTGACACAGTTGAGTCCTCTCTAAATGTATTTAATATAATTATTCTGTACAATTTGTTAGCTGGCACATCAAAATACAAGTTTCTCTTTACAAAAGAGCTGTGTGGATAGTTAGGGCTCGGCGGTCGGAAGATGTCACGCTGTACAGAAATGTAGGCCCCCCCCTCCTCTCCTGATAGCCAATAGCGCTTAACCCATGATGTAAGCAGACGGAAGTGACGCTGTAAGCCTAAGCTATATAATACTGTGCTACTTGTCAATAAACGCCATTTGCTGTCCACCACATTGGTGTCTGCGAGCTGATGGCCCGAGCGGCCGGGGGGTAGGTCGCCGTGCCGTTCCTGAACCAGGTCGCCACGCCTATGAAGGCAACA